>Ga0335077_10000078_pt1 | contig 95437 bp, 81 predicted proteins | sample Lox_Sample_31_FD_207151 | JGI IMG/M metagenome (GOLD analysis project Ga0335077, IMG submission 207151) | Soil microbial communities from Loxahatchee National Wildlife Refuge, Florida, United States - Lox_Sample_3.1 | ecosystem: Environmental > Terrestrial > Soil > Wetlands | place: USA... | reverse complement strand
CAACCCATCCCTGGTACGGGACACCAGTTACCGGGTGACCGGCCTGTCCGGCGGCACCACCTACTACTTCACCGTGGCCGCGGTCGACGGCGCCGGCCAGCAAGGCCCCCCATCCGGCCAGGCGTCGGCCACTCCTGCGACGGCCACGGGACCGGGAGCGCCAGCCGGGCTGACCGCGGCTGCGGGTGATTCCGTGGTGAGCCTGTCCTGGAGGCCGCCGCCAGGCGGCCCGCCGGCCGTGGGCTATGACGTCTACAAGGGAACCAGCCCGGGCGGTGAGTCCGCTTCCCCGGTCAACCCATCCCTGGTACGGGACACCAGTTACCGGGTGACCGGCCTGTCCGGCGGCACCACCTACTACTTCACCGTGGCCGCGGTCGACGGCGCCGGCCAGCAAGGCCCCCCATCCGGCCAGGCGTCGATCACCACACGCAGGCCCTCGCCCCCACCCCCGCCCTCGCATTCGCATTCGCCCTCGCTTTCCCGTCCGCCCGGGTGGCTCATTCGGCACGCCCTTCCACCGCCGTCGTGGTCTGTGTTCGCGTTGCCAAAGGTGCTGGAATCGCTGGCTCTGGGCGCGCTCCTGGTCGTGTTGGTGGGCTTCCCTGCCGAAGTGTTCAACCGGACCTATGCGGAAAATGAGGCCAGGATCCGGCACGGGCTATCAAAGATAACCCACCGGAAAGCGCACGAAACAGAGTCCGAAACCAAGCCCTGGGCCGTGTTCCTCTTTTTCGCGTTCGCTGCCGCGACCACCGCGCTCGTGGAACCGGCTTTCGATTTCGGCTGGACCGGCGCGACCGTATTCGCCGGATTCGTGGTCGCGATCCCGCTGACCATGGCCGCCTACGCACACCCCGCCGAGTGGTATCAGCGCCGGGCCTCGAAGATCACGGGCAGGTTCCACGTGATCGCGCAGGCCTTGATGGTCGCGGTCTCGCTCACGATCATGTCACGGCTGGTCCACTTCGTTCCAGGCTACGTCTACGGGCTCATCGCCGGCTTCGCGGCAAAGCGGAAACTATCCACCTCCCAGGAAGCAAAGTCAGTGCTGGCCGGTGCCGCGTGCGTGTTCGGGCTCAGCGTCGCGGCCTGGACCCTCTGGGGGAAATACGATGCCGTGGCCCAGAGCCCTCACGCGTCCCATGCTGAGGCGATCATCGGCGCAGTCCTGGCGCAGCTGACTATTTTGGGAATCACGTCCGTAGTATTCGGGCTGATGCCATTCACATTCATGGACGGTTACCGGCTGCGAACCTGGAATCTGGCCGGCTGGATCGGCGTATATGCGGCAGCGGCGTCCTGGTTTGCGCTCGTGCTCGTCCGCAATAACCGTGATGTGCTGCAGGAGCATAATCTGCCGGTGGCGTTCACCGAGCCATTCATACTGTTCTTTGCCTTTGCTGTCGCGTCCGGCCTGTTCTGGTTCTACTTCCAGCGCCGCCCGTCGCCGCCGGAAGACAGGCCAGCACCCCCAGCGATGCCACCCGGGGAACAGGCGGTAACGTCCCGGACCTCGCCCGCCCGCCAGGGTGACATCGCCGAATCCGAGGCCGCGACCGGAGCAAGCCCGTCGCGGCCGGATCCGCCAGGCCCCAGGGTAGATCCGGGCGGCGTGCGCAGCCAGCCGGGCATCCGTGCCCCGCGAAGGTGACCCCTCATCGCGGACATCGGGCGAGGCCGCGCATGCCACAAAAGGCGATGTCGGCCCGTTCGCCGTCACAGGTCACTGGAATATACGGAACGATGGATACTTATGTGGGGGCGATAGCGTCCGCTATTCGGCATACCCGGTAAAGCCGGGCTATGGGGCGTGGTCAGGCGGCGTGGGGCGCGAGTTCGACGATGAGGTCAGCGTCGAGGGCCGCGCTGATTCGCTCCAGCAGGGGAATCGTAGGCACGACCCCGCCTGCTTCCAGGCGGGAGAGGGCGGGCTGGGTCATCTCAGCGCGGGCTGCGAGTTCGACCTGGGACAGTCCCAGGGCCAGGCGGCGTTCGCGGACCGCGCGGCCGATGAGAAAAGCCCGGCGAGCTTCGGCATACCCCTCGCGGTACTCGTCGCTGTCACGGCGTCCGGCAGCGAGTTCCTCGTAGGAAGAGTGCGGTGCGGTCATGTCAGTTCACCTCCCGGTCGAACACCTGATGGGCCGTGCCGTGTTCGGTTTCGCAGATCTTCTGGGCATGCAGCGCGCGGGCTACCTCAGCAGTCTCGGCGCTGCGGGTCTTGGGGAACACCGTCAGTAAGATCACCTTTCGGCCCGGTGCCAGCCAGTAGGTGACCCTGGTCTGCTGGCGTAACAGGTGGAACCTCAACTCCCTGACCTTCCCGCCCAGGTGGCGGGCGTAAGGTTCGCCGAGATCTTCGGCATGCTCAGCAAGCAGGCCGACGAGGAAGTCGACGCGGCCGAAGTCGCGGTCGCTCAGCCCGGCCAGCCAGGACCGGACTTCGGGCTCGATCTCGACCTCATACAAGCCTCCCATGCATCCAATGCTATATGCATCGCATGCTATAGCCAAGCTGTGCGGTCAGGTGCCGGAGGCCATGTAGGCGGCCAGAATGTAGTTCGGGTGGCGATCGAGATTCTTACGAGCCCGGTCGTACCGCATCGTGGTGCGCGGATCAGCGTGCCGTGCGGCGATCTGGACATCCCGCAGGTCCACACCAGCATCGAGCATGGTCGTGACGAACGTATGGCGGAGCATATGAGGATGTGGCCTGGTGATCCGGACGCCCGCTATCTCGGCGAGCCGCCGCAGGCGGGTGGCGGCGTGGCGGTCCATCCGGGCGCCGCGGCTGTTGAGCAGGATCGGCCCGCGGATGCGGGTGCTGATCGCGCGGTCGATAGCCCGCCCAACGGCTGGTGGCAGCGGGACGAGGACGACCTTGGTGCCCTTGCCGCATACTCGGAGCACGCGGTGGCCGTGCTCTTCGCCGAGGTCGGCAATGTCAGCCCCGGTGGCTTCGAAGATCCGCAAGCCAAGCAGCCCCAGCATGGCGACCAGCGCGAAGTCGCACGGGTGCGGTGATTCGCGAGCGGCGGTCAGGAGTGCTTCGAACTGCAGGTGGGTGAACCCCAGGGTCGGTGACTCCGCCGGGACGGAGGGCCGGCGGACGTGCTCAGCGGGTGAGTGCTCCAGCAAGCCGTCGATCACACAGGTCCGGTAGAACCCGGCGGTGACCGAGAAGCGCCGTGACACCGTCGAGGGCTTGAACCGGCGGACCTCCTGCATCCACCGGATATACAGCTCCAGGTGCGGACGGCGCGCAGCCAGCGGGTCCAGGCTGCGTTCTGCGCACCAGGCCAGGTAGCAGCGCAGGTCAGACTCAGTGTGGTAGCGGGAGGCGCCCTTGAAACGGGCCAGGTAAGCAGCCACCGCCAGCCGCAGCTGGTCAGTGAAAGGCGCCACGTGATCGGACGGGTCGGACAGCAGGCTGGTGAAGGTCATCATGCCCAGACACTCCGCCTGCAGGCCCCCGCCGCAAAGGCCCGAAACTTACCGGGCGCGGCATGAGAGTACGTTGGCCAGCCGGTTTCTGGACAGACAAGCGGTACCGAGCGATCATGTGAGGAACGCTTTGTCGGCGAATGCCCCTGCCTGATGACATGATCCCTCGGCGTCCACTCAACTCCCTGACGGTGTGGAAGCAGCGAATGGACAGATCAATCGCCGTGTAGCGACTATCGTAGGAGCCGTACTATGACCAACCCAGATTCGCCAACCACGGGTTCAGGCGAACCTTCGGCTGAAGATCAACGGCATGAATTGCAGGGCCTCCTCGGCGAGTATCATGGCCTGCTGACCACAATAGTTCAACAGCTCCTGCCAGCTGGCCAAGATGAGGAAACGATGGACCTGCTTGTCGACATCAATAGCGCCTTCCCAGGTGTATCTATATCTTTTGGGGAAGTCCAAGGGGAGCTGAACACTGGTATACACGACGATGGCCTGGGGAGGGTTGCGCTGACCTCGGAACAGCTCAAGCCCAAGAAACGGGGATTTAGGTTTAATTGCAGCCGATTCTACGGTGCGATCTCCGATTCCTCAGGCGCGAATGTAGCCTCGCAGGGAAGATTTAATTTTATCCGAGCTGCCAAGCACGCCATACGTGGGGTCAAATGGGGCAATATAATCGTCGGAAGTCTAACCAAGGAGCTTCTCAAATTCAAGGGCGCTGAGGTGATCAGGGAGTTCGGCGAAGTCATCGTCACTACGCTCGAGCAAATCGTTGAAAACAAAGAGTCTAAAGTCACTGGTGAAGCTCGATAGAGATAAGCGTTACACCTCATTCAATTTGAAGACGTACTTGTTCAATCTCCGCAAAGCGCACTCAACTTGGCCGATCAGTGCGTTGCCGCCCGTCATCTGATCGGCAGGCTTCTAGACCTGTCGCACATCAGCTGGCGGACATGTGTCGCGGATCAGTTGTCGGATCACACCGGCTCACGAGACCGGCTCACGAGACTGGCCGACTCTGGGACTGGCGCACTGTCGATAGCATCCGCCTCACCGCGGCCTACCAGGTGCTGCCCTGACTGCCCCGTGGCGTTCCGTGGTGGCATGATCACCTCATGCCTCTCTTTGAGATGAAGCCAGGAGAGCTCGTCGCAGTGCCCTCGTCGACGTTCGCGAACGAGAAGATCCTGGAGCGGGCGGACCTGCAGCGCCTGCTGCGTGCCCGTATCGACGCGATCACCGATGACGTGCTCATCGTGGCGGAGGAGTTCGGGGCTTTCGCTGACGCCAAGCGACGGATCGACCTGCTGGGCATCGACCGGGAAGGACGGCTGGTCGTCTTCGAACTCAAGCGCACCCCAGACGGTGGTCATCTAGAGCTTCAGGCGCTCCGCTACGCGGCGATGATCTCTACGATGACGTTCGACGACCTAGTCGGCCACTACGAGAACTACTTGGCGACTGTTGAGCCGGAGGCGGCCGACGAGGCTCAGGCTCGCCTGGCGAACTGGCTCGACGACGGCGGCAGCACTGTGATCAGCCGGAACGTGCGCATCGTGCTCGTGTCCGCCGGGTTCGACCGGGAAATCACCACGACGGTCTTGTGGCTGACGGACTTGTACGGACTGGACATTCGCTGCGTCCGGCTCAGCCCATACCGGGTCGGCGACCGGCTGCTGCTCGATGTGCAGCAGGTGATTCCCTTGCCAGAAGCCAGCGAGCTGACCATCCAGCTCCAGCGGAAGGCAACACAGGAACGCGCGATACGTGGTACCGGTGGCCGCGACTGGACCCAGTACGTGATCATAGGCCCAGACGGCGAGAGCGAGCCGCTCCGCAAGAGGCAAGCCATTCTGACCATGGTCACCACGCTGCGGGCCGCTGGCGTGCCAGCCACGGAGATTGCCAAGGCCATCCCGCCTTCGCGGTTCCTCTCCGTAGCTGGCCCGCTCGACGGGGCGGAACTGAGGGAGGCATTCGCCGCCACCTACCCGAAGGGCGACCCAGGTCGCTGGTTCATGGACAACCCGATCCATGACGAGGGACGCACGTGGATCGTGACGAAGATGTGGGGCCGGAACACCGAGCCAGTCCTTGAGCGCCTCACCAAGCTCGCGCCAGAGCAATCTGGTATCGGGTACGAAGCGGTCCCCTCGTGACTCCACTGCGGCCACGGCTACGAGCGCAGTCCCAATGACGAATCACCTAGCCCCACCCAGGCGCAACTCTGACTACCCGGCGGCATTAGATGCCAGGCCAACCCATGTCCCAAGAGCAGTACGGCACTCCGCCTCGCACCACGGGCCTATCCTGGGTCAGGTGATGCGCGACACGTCCGCCAGCTGATCTGCGACAGTCCAGAGCGCGGATTGCGGCAGATCCGGGCGCCGGCCCAGCTCGCTGCGATGCTTACGTTGCGAGCTGGGTCAATGGCAGCCTGTTTCCTGGCTGGCCAGGTTCCCCTTGCCGGTCCGGGTATCCCTAGCGGCCGGTACCTGCGCCGACTGTGGCTGCATCGGCCGGGTTGTCGCTAAGAACAAGCGTGGGCTCCAGGCCGGGCCGCTGGGCACCAGTGTGTGGACCGTGACCCGGCTCCGGACCCCAGTTCGGGTGCCGTAGAACCATCCACAGCGGGATTCCGCACCAGGCCGCGAAGCAGGCCGTGGCCATAGGGATATTGAGCCAGAACCAGAACATTGTTCCCCCCCTTGTTGCTACCAGGGAAGAGCGTGCCGGGATGGCCTTGATACAAGCGGCTACCGCGTGCATCACGCGAGGTAAGGGCGGCCGTGGACGATCTGAACAGGTTGGCACCGCACATTAGGTGCACTGGGATGTGCCGCCCTCTGCTGGTGGACCATGACTGTCTGCGGACTGATGCGCGCCAGTCGTCCGCCACGTGAGGTGCAACATCCCAGCGCGGGTCGCGGCATGACCGGATGTGACCAGCGCACGGAATCGGGTGTCTGGTGCCGGGTCAACCAACGCTGGTTTGCCCTGTTCGAAGAAGGCGGGCTGTGCCTCAGGGCCCGGAGTATTCTTCCGTTACGCCTGGATCCCTCTAAGCATCGGCCTGGAGCGGTTCGCCCAAATCCACCCGCATTCGCCCAACCAGCTCTTCGCGCGCGGGATCAGCTCCGGCAGGTTGCGGTGGATTCGGCTGTTCCTTAAGTGCATCGGCATAGTTGAAAAGGATACCTGCTAGCCCAACTGCTAGCTGATCGATGGACTTAGGCGCAATAAGGCTGACTTCACACTCAGTGTCAAAGATCAGCTTCGTTGCTTTTTCGAGCTTGGAACGACCCGGCTCAGTAGTGAGGTCACGACCGGACCTCACTACTGCGTAAAAGTCATAGATCGCAGCGAGATAAGCGGCATAGATACGGCGCTTATCAGCAAGCCGAGCACGTTGGTAATCCGCGTTGATGCTAATTCGCCCGGCCCAGATTGTTCCACCGATACCGGCAAGGCCGACCACACCGGCAGCAATGCCGGCGGCTATCGCCGGCCAGTCCGGGCCGGCTGTCACAACCTGGACGACGGGAGACAGAACCTCCAACATGGCGTCTAGGATGGCAGAAACGAGTGCCGCGCAGGGCCGGACTGAGCCCAGAGCGGGCACGAAACTGCGCCGGGTAACCAACCCAGTGCACCGGTGCACGAGCGCAGCAGGCCCTGCCCTCACCGTCGTCGATCACACGCACCCGTAGACGTTCGGCGCCAGCCCTGTCTCGGCGACCAGCACCGGCCATCATGTGCTGGCGCGGCGCACGACGTCAGCATAGCTTTCACCGGGCAGGCGGAAGAACACTGTTCCGTCCAGGAAGCCATGGCGGGCCAGCACAGCGCGGTCGAGGACGGCATCGCAGGGGTTCGGATGGGAACTGAGATAGCAGATCGTCGCGCCGTGACGCCATCAGGTGGTCACCTTTCCCACCGCTGCCTCGGCGGGGACGCAGGCGGCGAAGTCGAGTACCGCCTCCTCGCGTTGCCACGACTGATGGACGCGCTCAGCACGCAACCGGCCAACCGCGGTTGCGGGCATGATGACGGTGCCATGCAGGAACACCAAAATCCTCACGACTGGCAGCTTCTCACCCGCCCACCGCACCACCAGCGGCAGATGAGTGCGAGCAGATGCTATGAGCCAGGTGACCTGTCGCCGCTGGCGGTGGCTCTGGCCTGACCGTTGTGATGCTGCGATGGCTACGGATTCAGCCATCGCGCCGGAGCGGCACGGGTGCTGGTGCGCTCGGTCAGAGGCTTCCGGGATAGGTAAACGGCTTGCTCATGGGCCGCGTCCTGTAGGTAGTTGTGATGCGTCCTGGGAGCGGCCGCGTATTCATGCGTGACCTTCCTGGCGGTCAAACCGGGCAGTCTCAGAAGGATCTGAATGCGCCACGTGCGGCGCGATTAGGGGGGAAGCGTGAGAACACTCATTGCCGCGGCTGTCCTGGCTCTGGCCGCCACCGTGACGGTGGCCGGCCCGGCCGCCGTCGCCGCGTCGGCTTCGTCTGTCCCGGTGGCCTACGGTGTTCCTTACGGGCACACCGGCAGCAACTTCGTGCACGGCAAAGTCCGGCCGACCGGCAAGCTCATGTGGACCGGAGACGGGAGCGCCTGGTTCCACATTCACTCCTGGAGCTGGTGGTCGGGCAAGAGCGCTTGGGGCTCGGCCACCGTGCACGTGCGGTCATGCTGGGGGAGCTGCTTCCGCTACAAGACCGAGCACACCACGCTGCACTTCTACCGGGTCGGGACCCACAACGGGCAGGGGTACTTCACCCGGCTTCACTTCTACCTTGCGCACAAGGTCGCTGGACTAGGCTCGGGAACACTGAGGTTCTTCTCTCACGGGACCCCCGCCTGGTACTACTAGAGCTGGCCAGATGCCCATATTGTTGGCCGCCACAGCAGCGCGCCAAGAGCGGCAGATGCGGTAGTCATCGCTACCCAGCGATCGTGCATAGTCATGCATGCTGAGTAGCCACTCGGATCCCTTTGGTGCCTTCTGGGGCTCACACATTGTGCGAACTCGAACGGCCAGAGCCATCTTTCGGGCGCGATCCTTGCCAAGGGTCACCCTAATCTTCGAGATTAGCAGCTAGGGAGCTCGCGGCAGGCTGGCGGCGGGAATTGCAGATGGAGGCCAAATGACGAACATACCGGCTATGCTCAACCTTATCGCCACGCTAGCAGCCGTCGCTGCAGTTGTGACATCAACCTTTCTTGCCATGCAAGCTCTCCGCTACAGCAAGAATGCGAACCACATGCCGGTGATCATAGAATTGTTTAAGGAGCACAGGTCGGCTGAGTTCCTTAGGAAGGAGCAATTTGTCTGGAGAGAGCTGCCGCGCCAAAGCCCAGCTAAAGGCTTTGCGGGGCTGCCAAAGAAGACAAAGTCTTATGCGACCGACGTAGCATTGTTCTACCTGATGATCGGCTACCTGAGTGAGTATAAGATCTGCGACCAAGAATTTTTGGCACTCCAGGTGAAGTACAGACTTCTCAAGACTTGGCAGGCTATAGAGCCGCATGTAAAGCAAGAGCGGATTTCAAGGGGTGGCGAGTATACTTTTCTAAATACGCTCGAAGTTTTCGTAGAGCGAGTTCGCGCACTAGACAGTGACGCGATAGCTCGGCGAATGTTTAGCCAAGTCTAATGAATGTCCGAGCCAGCGCGTACGCAGCCCCACGCAAACGCGCTCATCGGCAGATCCGGTCGACGCTGGCGCGAGGAGCGAACTGGTTTATGCGCGGCGCGTGCTGACCGTCGGGGAGCCGTCAGACGACGAAACCGCGGGGTCTCAGAGAAGCTGCGGGGTAGGTTGACGAGGTATGAGTTCCTTATCTGACCAAGAACGGGACGGCCTCGAGCCGGGCGAGGCGTATAAGCGATGCGTGCAGGCACTCGACCCTGTGCGGCCCGACTATGAGGCCGCCCGCGTGTACGCGATCTTGACCTTGGAGGAGAGTGTCCGGGAGGTGGTGACTCAGCTCGCTGAACTGGGTGGCCAGATCGACCGCGCGTCTCGTCGCCACTGATCTGGAGTCACAGATCGGCTCCCGCATTATGCCGTCGTCGTGAGCGGCGCCTGGCTCGCTCTGGGAAGTCCTGCCGCCACCGACTCACCGTGCCTGCATGCGTGGGAGCGCTGGTCAATGCTCCGTCAAGGGCCGGTTTAGCGAGCTAACCAGGTACAGAGGTGGAGTCCCCGAGGAGCCACGAGATGGTGGACTTGACGCCTTCCGCGTACCAGTGGTCGACTGCTTCTCCGTCTCCGCCGTGCTCGATGACGTCTTCGGCATGGAGTCGCTCTCGCTTCAGCGCTTTGCTGGTAGCACCGCGGTTCTCTGCCCGTGTGATCGGGGCCTCTGCGCGATCACCGAGTGCCCACCCGCAGGCAGCCGTGACGCCGTCCAGGTAGCGCATCCTCTGGCTGGCCGAGTGGCGAGCAACAGCGTCGAGCCCGGCATCAGTGCTAGCAGCCGCAACCACTCGCTGAGCCTGCGCTGCGTAATCCACAACCTCGGCTATCTGCTCCGGCGATCGGACGATGTGTCCGAAGCCGCCAACGAGTTCGCCGGGGTTCGTGTCGCGGACGGGGACGTGGTCATCAACACCGATCAGCCAGCGCAGGACGGTTGCGGCCGCGTCGGCTCTCCACTCTCGGGTGCCGCGCAGGCGTCTCTGCTCCGCCTCGGTGATCTCCGCTTCGATCTCGGCGCGGCTGGGCGGGCTCGCCGTAGGCTGCTCGGTCACCGGGGCGATGCCCGTTTGACCCAATGCCCAGGCCCACGCTCGCGCCGATCGCGACGCCAAAGCCTCGGCCGGATCGGCGAAACGCTGTAGGTAGCGCTCCCGAACGGCTTGGACGTGACCGAGCGGCCGGACAATCGCGGTTCCTGCTGGCGGCGCCCCGGCATCGATCTGCCCACGACTCACGGCCTTCCTCGTAAGCTCACTCACTGCCCGACCTCAAGTTCAAGCTCCTCGCGCTCCAGCGACCAGGCATGTCGGCTCGGGGCTGGATCCTGACGGACGGCTGCGCCGCGGGCGGCGGCTTCCGCCACGGCCTCGGCCTCCGTGCGGCGTGCCAGATCCTCACCAGCCGCCTCGGTCTCGCGATCAGCCCGGTGCTGGCGTTCGGCAAGAATCTCCTCCGCTTTTCGGGCCGCAGCAATGGCGGCCTGCAGATCCACCTGAGGCGTACGGGGTTTCTCGGTGGGATCGGGAGCACGCTCAGCTTGACGTTCAGCGGGATCGCTGTGCTCTGCCTCCGCGCCGGAGCCTGGTCGCTCCGCTTCGGCACCACGGTGCAGGGGAGGCAACTCGGCGTCTGGATAACGCTGCCGAAGCTCGGCGTCCGCCGTGAGAGCCCGTTGGCGGGTCACCTCGGTGGCCGCGTGCCAGCGACTCCGCGTGTCGGCAACGCCCGTCAGCGCCTGGCGGTAGGCACCCACCTCCTGAGCCAGGGCACTGTATTCCTCGGCCTCCCGGCGAGCCTTGGCCTGTTCGTCCGCGTCGGCAGCAGCGTCAGCCCGGTACCACGCCCGGAGGGCTTCCGCGCGGTATCCGTCTTCCGCAAGATGGGCGTTGCGCAGCTCGTCAGCGACATACGGGGGCGCCCACGCGGTCTCTCTCGCGTAGGCGTCTCGTCGGGTCCAGAGCTCACCGTCGCTCATGGCGGCGACCTTCCGCTGTTCATCGGGCAGGTGCAATGCGGTGTAGGCCGCGTGCCAGTTGGCGCGCTGCTCGGGTGAGGCGCGCTCGGGTGCGGGGCCGATCGCCTCAGTCTCGTGCGCATAGCCACGTTCCTCGCGGTAGGCAGCGGCCAACCCCGCCCGCCGGACCCACTCCGCCCGCTCAACTGGGTCATCGGGGACCTCGCCGAGATACCGCAGGGCCCAGACTGGGCGATCCAGCGCGGTCCGGTTGCCGAGCAGCGATACGCGCTCGTCCATGGCCGCAGCGAGGTCATGGGCGAACCGGTCTGTGTCCGGGTCTGTGATGGCTGGAGTCCGGTCCGCGTAGCTGCCGTCTGCCACCGGCTCCGGGGTGCCGACGAGGTTCTCGACCCTGCCATGCAGGACGGCGGCGATACTCCGCGCCCCCTCGAAGTCCCGGAGGGCGACCGCTTCGCGTAGCACGGCGTCCACATCGTGCCCGGCCAGCTCAGCCGCGCGAAGCAACCGGATCAGCGTGTCCCGTTCCGGGTCCGCCCGGTACTGGGACCAGACTTCGCTTGGGACCAGCGGCTGGAGGGTTGCCTCGTACTGGCGGGCAGTATGTGCACGGATCGCGTCGGCCCAGATCGGTGCCAGTGTGGCGAGGCTCGCGGCCCGTTCCAGTTCCTGCCGCATGGTCTCCGTCGCGGTCCATTCACCCTGCTCCCGCTCCAGTACGGCAGCGAGGACAGCGAGCCGGTGGGCGGGCTGTGGCGCATCGTTGGCCGTTCCTGGGTCCTCTATGCCTGGTGCTGGCCGGGGCTCCGAGGACAGGTTGGCCGCCCGGACTCGCTCGGTCACCACGTAGGCCGTGTTGCGCTCGCGACCGCGACTCATCCCGACGTAGAACGATTCCCGACCTGTGGTCTCGTCAACGACCAGGTGGGCGGTGTCTACCGTCCGGCCTTCCGAGGCATGGATGCTCCCGGCGTAGGCAAGCTCGGCGTGCCGTTCGACGTACTCCACCGGCAGCTCGAACGGTGCGGACCACGTGAGTTCGCTGGTACGCGGGTCGCGGCCGGTTACCCGCCGGACGATGGCGACCCGGGCCTCGCCAACCTCTTCCCAGCTGTCGATGCGCAACACGTCCCGGTTGGCCAGCCAGCGCCCGGCCTGGCCGGCCTGCACGCGGTCGTTCTGGCGGGCCACGATCAGATCGCCGGCACCGGCGACGTTGCCGTCCCGAAGCTCCACCAGGTCGCCGGTGGCGACCAGGCCCAGGGTGGCGAGCTCGTCCCTGGCCCGCCGGGCCAGCTCGCTGGCCTGCACGTTCGTGGTCACCAGCAGGACGGATGACTTGCCGCTGAGGTGATCGGCCAGCCAGCGTTGATAGGCCGTCTCCGTCATCTGTTCACGGGTGCCGTCAAGGATGCGGCCGCGCCGGTCATACTCACTCAGCGCGTCTGTGTCACCGGCCCGCAACCGCAGCGACGCCTCGCGCTCCCAGTCCTGCTCGAACCGCTGTACAGAAGAGAGCTGGTAGTACCCGTGCTCCTCGGCGAGGAGCCGCATCACGCCGCCGGCCTGTGGGGCTGACAGCTGCGCGGTGTCGCCGGTCAGCAGGATCTTCGCGCCGTACCGGGTGGCGATGTCCTCGACCGCGGCCAGGTCTTCGGTGGACACCATCGACGCTTCGTCGATCACCAGCAGGTCACCCCGCCGCACGGGCAGGTGCCCGCGAGTCTGGTCGCTGTCCTTAATGCGGCCCAGGAACCTCGCGAAGTTGTGGGTCTCGGTGAGACCCTCAGCCGCTAGGACGTGAGCGGCGTTGGTGGATGTGGTCAGCCCGATGACCCGGCCAGCCCGCGCCTTCCGCCAGGCCTCCGCGATCGTGGCCACCACCCGCGTCTTGCCCGTACCGGCCGCGCCAACCAGGATGTCGATGGCCCGGCCCGAGGTCAGCACGCCGTAAGCAGCCTGCACCTGATCATCAGTCAGCCCTGCGCCGCCGAGTGGGACATCCGAGTCTGCTGGCGCACCACGCGCGGGATCGAGCGCCTCAGCTGCGCCGCCGCGCCCGCTACCCGCGCCTGGATGTCCGTGCTCGCGCCAGAGCCGCGCCTCCACGCGCATCCGGTCGGCGCCAAGGGAGGCGGCAGCGCGGTCCGGCGCGATTCTCGGCGCACCCGTTTGCGCCGCAGCGTGGAGCAGGCGCGCCTCGGTATCCAGCATGGAGCGCGTCGTATAGATCTCCGCGCCGTGGCGGCGCCACAAGCTCAGCCCGTCCGCGCGCCGGTACGTAGCCGGCACCTGCACCATCTCGGGTGCCGTCAGCAGCACGGCGCCGGTTGGTCCGCCAGGCCGCAACGCCTCGCTGGTCAGCTCATCAAGCAGGCTCGTCACCTGCTCCCCGGACAAGCCGCCGAGGAAGTTGGGCAGATACCGGTTGATCATCCGGGTCAGTTCGTACCGGGAGAACGTCGCCTTGGCTCGTTGCGCGTCTGCTACCGCGGCGGCCAGTACCCGGTTCAGCTCCGCGCCGGCTGGCCGGTCGGCCCCGGCGCCTCGAGTGCGTCGGCCGAATACGGCCTCGGGGATGGCGCTGAGCGCCTGGCTCTCGGCGCGGCGCGACTGCGCCTCCCAGCGCGCCAGCAGCGCCGCGTGCGTCGGCGCAGAATGCGCCTTGGCCCGCCGTGAATCGAGCGTCACGAATTGCGCCATCGACCAGAGCGCACGGGCGCTCGGCGCCTTACCGTGCTTGCGCTCGTATGCGCCGATCAATTCCTCGAGGCGCGGTTCGATGGCGCGGCGGCGCGAAGAGAATTCCTCGCGCAGCGCTTCGGAGATCCCCGCGATTTCCCAGCCGTTCCCATCCGGCCGCGCCACCGTTCGCACACCCAGCCTGTCGGTGAGATATTCGGCGAGCGTCCGCTCAGCGATGGCGCTGGCCGCGGGTTTGGCCGCATACAGCGCGGCGCCGTCCAGCGTGCGCCAGGCGCGCTGGTCCCCCGGACGGGAAGCCAGTGGGTCATCGCGCAGCACCCGGTTCAAGATGGCGTTGTGCACGTGGAGCTGCGGGTCGTTGTCGCGGCTGGTGTGCTGGGCGAACGACGCGATCACCCAATCGTGCGCGTCGGCGAACCGGCCTGAGCCCTTACCGTGGTAACCGGCCCGGCTGTAGCCCGCTTCGCGCTGCAGGTAGTCAAGCATGGCCTGGTTGCCAGCCATGACGGCGTCCCACACAGCCTGGGCGTGCGCCGACCACCGGTCAGCTTCCTCGTCCCGGCCAGCATCGCGTGCTTGCTGGGCCCTGACCTGGAACGATGCGTGCAGCAGGCTGACCGACTTCGGTACGGAGAACGTCGCGTCGAAGAAGTACACCGCGGCGCGCTGTTCCTTCAAAGCCTGCATGACGAGCTGGTCGCGACGCTCCGGAGTGGCTTCCGGCTCAGCCGCGAGCAAACTCGTGATGCGCGCAGCGATCTTGTCATCGTTGCCGGTGAACGTGCTCGGCGCGCGCCCTAGCGTTACCTTGCCCGCCGAGTCGCGTGGATCGAGGAACGCCCCGTAGAGCCGTTCCATCACCTTGTTTTCCACCTCGGAGCCAACCGCCAGGCCCAGCTCGGGGCAGCCTCGGCCGGTCCAGACCCCGGGTGGCTCACCGTGCTCGACGACGGCGGACAGGTAGTAGTTCTCCCGGCCGGTGGCAACGGCACGCGTCAGATAGAGCGGGTCGTATCCGCTGGCTATCGTTAGCATCGCATCCGTCCTAGACCATTTAGTAGACTCCTGCATGGCCATCATCATTGTAATGCAACGGTGTGCGGCTCTCGGAGGCAATAATACGGGGAGCGGTAGATTTGCTGGGCGCTCAGGATGGCGATAGTGCAACGGGACAACAGTTATCGGGAAGCGTAGCTCTCGGGCGGCGCGGCGTCTGGATGGCGCAGACAGGATCAGCGCACCACACGAGACCCATTGCATTTTGCTGCGGCCCCTGACCGACCTCAATCCGCGTTCATCGGTGAGCCGAACCGGACTACGTTGCCGTCGGGGTCGGTCAGCATACCCTCGCGCTGCCCCCACTCGGTGTCCTGCAGCAGCCGCATGTCACCTCTGGCCGCCAGCCAGATCCGGGCGAGCGCGCCGGCGTCGTCGACGAACAGGTAGACCGTCGCATAGCGATCCGGTCGCGCATCGAGGTCAGGCTCCACACCGAGATGAATCTCCGCGCCATCGAAGGTACGAAGTCGTGCTCGCCGCCCGCCACGGCGGGCACCGAAGCCAAGTCGGCGGTAGCAGGCGTGGACCGCGTCCAGGTCGCTGACCGGGAAGATCGGCACCATGCGCGTGCTCACGACTGCCACCCATCTCTGCCGCTAGTCCTCGCCCAGGCCAGCGAGACCCGACTCCGGCGTAGCCAGCACAGATTCTTTCCGAGTGCCCGCCTACTGAGGCTGGCCGAACGTGCTCATGATCGTGGCCTTGTACGTGCAGCCGTCCTGGTAGTTGTGGCCAGTCTGCCAGTTCTGAAGGTTGCTGATCTGGTCGGAGGTCAGTGGCATGTGGAACTGGACGTCCTGATTCCCCCCAGCGCTCAGCCGGATCCTCTTCGTCATGGCCAGCGGCGCGTAACCCTGCTGCGGCCAAGTGATCTTCACCCTGTCGATCGTGCCAATGTTGCCGGTGTTGGTCACCTCGACGTCACCCGTTGCCACAGCGGTTCCGCCCACTGGGTTATTGCCCAGCGTGTAATTACAGGAGCCCTGGTAGGTGCCGTTTGGGCTCGGGGTCACCGAAGTCGGCGCAGGGGGTGCGCTGGTCGCCGCTGCCTGCGACGATGCAGCATCGGGAGGACTGCTCGGTGTGTTCTTGCCGCTAGACCCGATCGCGACTCCGAGCAGGAGGACAACCACCCCACCGACAATCTCTGCGATGAGCCGGCCGGCCTTGGGCCGTTTCCGCGGCTGTGCCGGAGACGAGATCAGCCCGGGCAGCTGCGGTGGGGATGCGTTCGAGTTCTGCTGCTGCCCGAAGGGAGGGCTGAACTGGCTGGGTTGGCGGTGCGGTTGCAGGGGCGAGTCTTGCTGCCCCGGATCGTAGGTCATTCGTGGTCCTTCCATGGGTAATGCCCGGAACAGTGCGCTGAATGGTTGACGCACCGTCACCGGTCCCGGATTACGCCTAATTGGGGCCGATTCGGAGAATGTGAGAGTCCCACCGCCCCTTCTCCGGGCGAGGTGCCGGAGCCTTTGCGCCGCCAGGACGGAACAGTGATTATGCCAGGTCAACGGGGTAGTGCAGGCCAGGATGCGCAGACCACGCTTCGGCCTGAAAGGCGCAGGACGACGGTGGTGGTCTGGGCCGAAGTTGAGTCCGGTTTAAGCATAAGATCCGTTATAAGAATATTCAGGCTTTAAGCACATTTAGGGCTGCTTCTTCACTAGTGTGGCCAATCAGCGCGCTCTTACTCCGGCATCAGAGGTGGCCACGGGTGCGCGTTCTCTGTCGTCGACTTCGAGCTCTTGCTGGACAGGTCGCTCTCACCACGGCTCCCAGCGCAACGCCGAGGCCGATTGAGCGCAGGTCAGCATCTGCGTGCGGCACCGCCTGGGTCTGTGTCAGAACGGTGGGTCGATCGTGCTCCACCAGTCGGGGCACGGTCCGAAGATTGCCTCGTCGCAATCGGGACAGATCTGGCCGCACCCGTCAACGTAGATGGACTCGGCGCGGGAGGCGACCTTGCCGCAGCCGGGGTAGGCGCAGGTGATGGTCGCGGTCTCGGTGGCGCTGATGATGTGGTCCATGGCGGTGCCTTCCTGCGCTGAGGGGTCCCCGGCGGCGGGACCTGGGTTGTGGTGTTTTCCGGCGCCGGAAGGCACGCAGGCGCAATAGGGCGGGAGGGCAACCGGCCGGCGCCGGGCCGCCAAGATGTTTTTCAGCGGGCAAAGAAAGAACTGCGCCGGCGGAGCCGGCCCTGAAGGTGCCCGCGACCCAGAAAAAGATCTTGGCGGTCCGGGGTGAGCGCAGCGAAAGGCTGGTTGCGCTCCCGACCGCGCCTGCGAGACTGAACAAGCCGGGATACGCCACTGGGCCCGCCGCCGGGGATCTGCGGAGCGACCCTAGGCAGCACGGACCTCACCACTACCCCGCCGAGGTTCGATCGCCCAATGGATCGGCGTCATGACTGCTCAGGTGGCTGCGGAGGTAGGTCATTGCCACCCGACGGCGGCTCGTTTTCGCTGTCTGGCTGGCTGGTACTGGCGTTAGGTATGGTCTGCGCGGCGTAGCTGTCGGCGACCTGCTCCGGGGTCATCGGCAGAACCGCGGCGGAGGGCGGCGTGCCCGCGTCGAGGGCATCGCGCAGCAACAGCGCCATCGAGTAGTCAGGCTGATCGGCGAGAGCACGGTCGAGGGCCAGGTTGGCCAGAGCGCCATTGCCGGCCTGCCAGGCGGTGAACGCCAGCAGGCTCGCCGGTGCGGCCAGGTAGCCGGGCTGGGCGCGACGGACCACGTCCGTCCACAGCCGCTGGTGCGCGGGCTGATGCTGGGGATCCATCCGGGCCCAGGCATCGTCACGGATGCGTAGCTGCCGTAGTACGAGCGCCAGCCACGCGAACCCGATCGCCGGGACCACCGACCCGCCGTCCCGGTACAGCCCGATCGCCGCCCGGACCGCGGTCAGGCCTGGCTGGACCAGGGCCTCGGGGCCTTTCCGGGTGACCAGCCGGGCTGCGGCGCGTTCAGCCTGCTTGGCTGCGTGCAGCAGGTCGTTTTCGCCGGTACCTGTGACCGGGGCGATGGTGGCGGCCAGCGCCTCCCGGCTCGGCAGTACTCTCAGTCCGGCCGCGGTCAGCGCCCGGGCAGCCGGATCCGCGTCCGGGTCGAACACGACACCCTCGGGGGCGCAGCAAGCGGGGTTGGTGCACAGGTAGGACCAGTAACGGCCTTCCTGGACGCGCAGCACGTCATGCAACCGGACCCCGGCTCCGGGCGCTGCGGCGCGGAACGCGTCGGCGAGCGGGGTGACCGCCGCGCCGGGCCCGTAGCCGACGACCACAGCGACCGGCAACTCCTGCTGGGCCAGCACGCTCAGCGCGTGCCCGGTCATGGCCGCGGCCATATCGGCCGCCGGAGGGCTCGGCAGGTCATAGCGGAAAGCGAGCTGAAGTTGGCCTTCGGCAGTGATCCCCACCACGACGAGACTGTGGTGAGGGGTGAACCCCAGCAGGCGCGGGACGATGGCGAGTACACCGGCTACGGAACGGATCCGCACAGGCGGACGAGCTGAAGAGCCATTCATGGCAGGTTCCTTCCAGGACAAGGCAGCAGGACTGGAGCTCGGGCATGAGGAAGCGGGAGCGGGCCTGGCTGCCCGCTCCCGCTCTGGGTGGATCAGGAGGCGGTGACTCCGCGGATGACCTCGGCCTCGGCCTGCTCACCGGCCGGGAGGTCATTGGGCTCGCCGTTAGCGGCAGCCTGGCGGGCGGCCTTGCGCTTGGCGTAGTCGGTGTGCAGGGTGTCGAAAGCCATCGACGCGGCGATCTCGCGGGCCCGCAGGCTGATACGGGCGCGGGGCTCACCGGACCCGTTCGCGGCCCAGGCCTCGGCCATCAGGTCATCGGCCAGCACGGTGACCCGGTCGCCCTTCCCGACCGAGGCGGCGGTGCGCTCGGCGAGCAGGCCGAAGGCAGTGACCTTGACCCACCGGGTGATGCCATCCCCGCCGGGGATGCGGGAGGGCAGGTCCAGGGCCAGGCGCAGCTCCACGCCGACGGAGCCGTCGCGGGTGCTGAAGGTGCGGGGCGCGTCGCCCAGGCGGCCGGTGACAGTGACGCTGATCGGGTTCATGGGGTTCCTCCCTGGTGCGGTTGGCCGGGAGGCTGGCCGCCCTGGTGGCGGCCCGGGACTGCGGTGCCTTCCCGGCGGTCAGGTGTCCGCGCCACGCATAGGACGGGCCCGCAACCCGGGCAGCCTGGCCAGGCAAGATGTTTTGCCCGCGGCCCGATAGGGACTCGCCGAAGCCGGCATCATCCGGTCAGCAGCCGCATACAGCACCGCCGCTGCCGCGGTCGCAAAAGATCTCTGCCTGGGCGGATCAGCGGCCCGGGTTGCGGGACCGGCCGCGTGGCGCAGGCTGACCAAGCCGGGAAGGGATAGCCGCAGTCCAGCCGCCCAGCGGGCCCGGCCCACGTTCCAGCCTGCACCTGGTAACCCTGGACGCCGCTCCCCAGCCACCGACGGCGAACGCTTGGGCTGAGCCTGCCAGTACATAACGCCAGTCCGTGCTGCAGGTGCCGAGCAGCCATACCGGTCCGACGTCCAAGTCGAGGCCTAGCCTTGTGTCATGGACGAACTCGACCACGCGCTCGCCGCGCGCCGTCACGCGGACGAGGCGATGAGCGGAAGCGGCGGTGAGGACCCGGCGGTGCTGGCCAGCCTGGCTCAGGCGGAGGCCCTGTTAGCCGTCGCGGCCGCGATGAACCGCCTCGCGGAAGCGCTTGGCAGCCGTGACGATTCCCGGGCTCCCGAGCCGCAAGGTCAAACCGCCCACATAGCCGAAGTGCGCCGTCAGTACCCGAACGCGTACGCGCCCTGGGCAGCCGAGGATGATGCCGCCCTCCTGACCGCCCACCGAGCTGGCCATGATGTGGCCACGCTGGCCGACACGTTCGGCCGCCAGCCATCGGCGATCCGCTCCCGGCTGGCCCGGTTGGTCATATCCGACGTGGGGTCGACCAATCCGCCTACCGACCCGGGGGCTTCAACGCAGTAGCAATCACAGGCACTCGATGACGTCGGCAGCGCTGGTGACCAGCGTGGCGCCCTGCTCTCGGATGAGGTGATGGCATCCGGCTGACATCGCAGAGGTGACCGGCCCCGGGACAGCCATCAGCCGACGCCCCAGAGCGCTGGCCTGGCGCGCGGTAACCAGGCTGCCGCTACGTGGCGCGGCTTCTACCACGAGCGTCCCGGATGCCAGCGCGGTGATCAGCCGGTTACGCAGCAGGAACCGCTGCCGGGACGGTGAGGTGCCTGGAGGGTGTTCGCTGATCACGGCACCACCTTCCGCGATGCGCTCGAAAAGGCCTGCGTGCTCGCGTGGGTAAGGCTGGTCCGGGCCGCAGGCGAGAATCGCGATCGTCCGGCCGCCACCCGCGAGGGCCGCTGTGTGCGTACGTGCGTCAATCCCGTAGGCCCCTCCCGAGATGATCGTCCAGCCGTCCGCGCAGAGTTCCGAGGTGATCCCTGCGCAAACGGTGCGGCCATAAGCGGTGGCAGCCCGCGAACCGACGACCGCGACTGACCGTCGGCACAACGTCCGAAGGTCCGTGCAGCCACGTACCCAGAGGGCATACGGAGCCCGCGTACCGAGATCTTCGAACTGGCCGGGCCAGCCAGGATCCCCGGGGCAGACCAGGCGGATGCCGTGTTCCTCGTGGGTGTCAGGGCCGATACCGGGCGGGAGGGCGTTGAGCCTCGCCTGCCATCGTGACAGCGCCCGCCAAGCTCTGGCTTCCTGAACCTCATCCAGGTCCTCTAACGCAGTGGCAGGCAGGGCGCCTGTCCGAATCGCCGCCACTGCCCCGCACGGGCCGACGGTCTGGATGAGCTCTCCGATCAGCGGTTCGGCGGGTTCGGCAAGGTATGTCAGGGCTGCACGGGCGGCGCGATAATCATGTTCGTAGTTGATCACCAGTGATCTCCTTCCGGGAGCATTTCAGCCAGCCGCCGGGTAGTGGACCGGCAGGCACGGGAAAGGAGGGGCCGCCAGCAGCGGCGGGCGGCCCCTCCTGCTGGATGTAGGTCAGGCGGCGGCTTGACCGATCTCGCCGCTGATGTCAGCCGTCAGGCGTTCGCCGTCGTCGCCGGTACCGGTATCGCCTGAGCTCGCGTCATCGCCGACCGGATCGTCGCTGTGGCCGGCCAACATGTCGGTCGGAGTGTCACCGGTCCAGGGAACGCCGTCGGCTACGGCCTGCTCGATTGGAGCCAGGGTGTGGCCGACGCTGGCGAGGAAGGCCAGGTACTCACCCGCCTGGGCCCTTGGGCATGGGCTGTAGCGGTTGTCGGTGCGCCAGGTGTTGCGGCCTTCGCCCTCGGTCATGGCGTATTCATAGGTGACGGCGATCGGGGCCAGCATCAGCAACGGGAGCCGGGCCGCGGCTGTGGTGTCGCAGATCTCGATCCACTTACTGGCCTCCTGCCTGGTGACCTCGCTGAAGCTCACTCGGCCGGGAGCGATGGCCAGGCCGGTGCGCAGTGGCTCACGCAGGGTCAGCAGCTGCCGGGCGACGAACTGGGCAACCTCGCGGGGCGCGCTGCGGCGGGCGAACAGCACGTCGGCGAGCCAGCGCTTGCGCACCTGCGCGGCCGCCTGCCAGGCCTTGTTCCCCTCGATGACGAGCCTGCGGGTCGGATCGGGCGTCTCGCTGGCCGGAACGGGCGCGGTACCTGGCTCCAGCGTGCCGTTGCCACGGCTACCGGCGGGGTCACCGCCAGCCACCGGGCGGGAAGAGATCGCGTTCATCAGCCTGTGGCCATACTCCTCGGGACTGGTGCAGTAGTACACGGCGTGCCGCAGGTCCCAGGACAGGAAGAACGCGCCCCGGCCTGGGCAGGCGACGTGGGTCTCGGCGGTGAGGTCTCCGTCCTCGTGCAGGAGCTGGGACAGCCGCACCGCCCCCGGCGGAAGGTCGCTGGTGATCTGGACACCGGCAGCCTGCAACTCGTCGAGCAACCGGTTGTGCTCGGCAGTTTCCGCGCGGTCCTGGCGGATCCGCTCAGCCTCGTACTCGACGTTGTACCCGCGGTGCAGGGCGTCGAGGATCCGGGACACGGCGCCGGCGTCCCCGTCGAATTCGGCCAGCAGCGCTAGCTGCTCGAGGTCGAGCTGCCGGGTCAGATCCCCGGCGGCGGACCGGGTCTCCGGTGAGATCTGCGCTACCTTCAGGGCGGTCTTAATCTCCTCGGCCTTGCGCCCGGTGGCCTTACGCAGCCGGGTCCGGGAAGCGCCGGCCTCGTGGGCGGCGAACAGCGCGGCAGCTTCCTCAGCTGGGACGAAGTTACGCCGGTAGGCGTCACTGTTGGCCAGCAGCATGTCCAGGTACTGGCCTGCCTCATCCCCGCCGCGGTCCGGGTCCAGGTCACACGGCACTGCCTCCAGCCCCGCCTTGATAGCGGCGGCCAGACGACGGTGTCCTTCGATGACCCGGTAGGCGCCCTCGGTAGTGACGGTGACCAGCAGCGGAACGCGTACGCCGGCAGCGGCGATCGAAGCGCAGAACTCCGTGTTCAGTTCCAGGTCCTCCCGGACATTGCCGGGGTGAGCGGCCAGCTGGCTGACCGGGATCATGACCCGCGCGCACTCAGTGGCGGTTTCGGGCTGCGCTGTGGTGTCCGGCTGCTCCACGTCGGGCACCTGAGCGGTGCTGTCGGGGGTGAGTTCAGGGACGTCAGACATGAGAATTCTCCTTAACGATCTTCGATGGGAGGGACTTCATCCCGGCCGGCATCGGCCAGGAAGGCGACTTGGTGTAAGGAGCCTGATCAGGCCGGATCAGCGTGCAGGCCGGACGGGTGCACGACCTGGCCGTCGAGGGTGACGGTCAGCGCGGTGAGCTCCGCGGCCGTCTTGGTGCAGATTTCGACGAGCAGGCCCACGCCGCTGGGCGCCTGCCGGACGTACACCGAGGTGTCGTCAGCGTCGACGCAGGCGATGGGCCAGCCGAGCGCGTTCTCGGTGGTGGTGACCTCGATGTCGCGTATACGGGTCATGGGACGGCCGGTGCGGCCGAGGATCTGGGCGATGTCGGCGAGCGTGGCTCCGCCCGGCTCGGCCGTGGTCAGCAGGGCGTGGATGTCGTTCAGCGCCGCGGTGTCGGTGTAGGTGGCTGGGGCACGTGGCCGCAGCGGCCTCACGACCCGATCAGTCATGACAACCTCCAAACGGGGAGTGAAAAGCGACTGGCTCCCCCAGCCGTCGGCCAGGGAAGCCAGCGTGGTGATGGACGGTCAGGCAGCGGCGGCCAGTTCGAGGGCGCGCGGGGCCAGGGATTCCATCTCGTGTGCGGTGTCGGCGTCTTCCAGGGTCTGGGCGACGCTGGTCACCGCGTGCATAACGCCACCGGCGGTGACGTCGCCGCCGCGGATGAAGTGGGCCAGGATGTCGTGCTGCTGTGCGTCGGTGAACCGCAGGCGCTGCGACACCGTCCGGACCGTCTCCTCCGGGTCGGCGACCGGATGCCCGGCGTCGCGCTCCAGCGTCCGCACCGCCCGCTGCACGTAGGCGGGATCCAGGAACGTGGCCACCGCGTCGGTGGTCTTCGCGGTGATCAGGGCGAGGGTCTTGTCCAGCGTGTTTCCCGACCAGGTGACCCGGCCTTCCTCGTGCCGTTCGCCGAGGTGCACGGCGCGCATCGCGTCCCGGGTGATGGTCATCCCGTTCCGGCACACCTGGACCACCAGCCGCGGGGTGAGCGTGAACGCCCCGCACCCTGTCTCGCTGTTGGTGATGACGAACCCGGAGAACACGACCGGGTTGTCTGCCCCGGCGGCGCCGGTGAACGGGCTGCGGTACCCGGCCAGCAGTACCGGGGCCAGCGCCCGGACTTCCTCGCACACGATCCGGACGTACATGCGCCGCTCGGTCAGGTCGCACCCGTCGATGCGGACTGGGAACCCGGAGCCGCGGACGCCGTCGAGGGCGGCGAGCAGCACGTCCAGGTTGTCGATGATCTTGTAGCCATCGGACAGGAACGCGCGCGCCACCCCACCGCCGTTGTCACCGCGCAAGGCGCGGATCAGGAACTTCCGCTCATCCCCACCGAACCAGCCGTTGACGTTCGCGTCGTACAGGTCCGGCTTCTGCTCACGCAGTTTCCGGAGGTAGGCGCCAGGGACGCCGAGCTTGTCCGCGATCCCCTGATCGCACACATCGGTAGGTGTGTAAGAGCCGACGGTCATAGTCACACCGCCCGGGCCGAGTACCGGTTCGGTCTCCCGGATCACTAGCCGGGCGTCGCAGGCATGGATCGCGGTGGCAGGGGCGACAATGTCGACCTTCCGGGCTTGCTGATCGCGCAGCAGCGTAGCAAGGTCCTCCAGCGTGGCGTTCCGGGCACCCGGCACCTGGGGTGCTGACGAAGTACTGATACTCATGGGCCATCCTTCCCGCAGACGATGTGGTCCTCCGGGTGGCGAGGGCCTCCCGGCGGGCAGGGCAGGAAGGCGCCGTTCAGGGCCGGGGCCCGCACCTACCGGCCGGCCCGGGCGGGCAAGATGTTTTCCCCGCGGGCATCTCAGCCAGCACAGCGCCGGCGGAGCCGGCACCATCCGGCCACACGAGACAGTCCGCCGCCACGAAGCCCGACTGAGCCCGCGGGCCGGGAAAAGATCTCTGCCCGCCCGGGGCGAGCGCAGCGAGAGGCCGGTTGCGGGACCCGGCACAACGGCGCACCCTGACCACGCCGGGAGGTCAACCGGACGGCTGGCGGGTTTCGCATGCCTTGGCTGCCGTCTCGGCGCTTAGGTACTCCGACAGGAATGTCCGCGCGCCAGTAAGCACGGGTACGAGGGGTCACAGCCGGTTCCATGCTGTTGTTCTGCAGTGGTTGAGTCGGCCTGGGGCGCGGTGCCGGGATTGCTCTCGGTCCGTCTCCCCTAGGCCGCTCGCCTAACCCGCCGTGCCGGTCTCCCGGCAACGGGCTCTCCGCGGTATCTGCCGATAGGCGTGGTTTAAGGCTGTCGCCCACCGAACTGCCTTCGCTGCCGCCGTCGGCGCGATCGGCGCGGCGACCATGGCGCGGAGAGTGAGATCCGGTGACACGGATGCTCGATTGCTACGGCGACGTGCCCAGGCCATGCCCGCGATGCAGGACACTGCGGTCCGGGGCGCCAGTAGGGCAAACGCCGGCCTCGACGTCCGGGGCGGGCCCTCAGGCAGAGTCGCCTCAGTGTCTGTCTGACCTGGGCGCAGGCTCTGCCCGGAAGTGCCCGGACGATGAGCGCAAGACATGATTACTGGGACGGCAGGAGAGCCGATTAATGCCAGTGGTTGCTGCTGTACTCAAGGGCGTCGGCGGTGTTCAGCAGCCGTGTGCCATTGTTCAAGCGTACATACAGGTCCGCCTCGCCCTTAGCGCCTCGAACGAATACTGGCTGACGCGAGCGCTGAACTTCAATGCGACACACGAGGAAGTCGGCCAGCTCGTCGAAGCTCACCGAGACGTTAGAGGTGGCCGTAGGGCCGAGAGCACTATCCAGCAGCCCTGTTAGCCATAGCGTGAAACCATCGCGACTTTGCTTGCTTCCAAGCGTCTTGATGTCCTTCTCGATGCCGACTACTTCGCCATCATCTGCGACGCCCACGAGCAAGGTCCCGCCCGCCGCGTTCATGAATCCGGCGATGGTCTTGATGACCATCAGCTCGATGATCTTGTCCCGCTGTCCTGTTGCCAGGTTCACGCGGGCGGTCTGTTTGAACTCGACCCGGGGACCTTCGCCCAGGCGGATCAAATCTGCAACGGGGGCTTGCAGTGGATCGGCAGCTTCGGGCTCGGCGTCCGCGGCTGCGTTGGCGATGGCCTCGTCGAGTACATCGATCTCAAGCTCATCAGCTTGCTCAGGTACGTTGACCCATACTTCGCGGCCGGTGTCGCGCTCGATGTAAGAGAACGCCGTCTTCGCGTAATCATGAGCTGCAAGTTTCTTGAGTTGCTCTTTGACTCGCCGTCGGCCTTCCATCGCGAACTCGAGGTATTCGCGCAGCTCACCATGTGTCCACGTACCGTGCGGGTGAAGGATCTTGAGGAGTCCAGAGACCGTTTTGCGGACCGCCTTCTCGTCGCGCGCAGACAGGTGCGCGCCAAGCGCAAAGTCCTGGTCGACGGCTCCGACGAAGGTCTGCTTCCTGAGCTCGCGGAGCGCCTCAGCGAGATAGTCTGAAACCATCCCAAAATGGCCAGTGAAAAGCCGCTGCTCAAGTTTGGGTACTTCCCAACCCGGCAGGTACAAGTGCAGCCTGTCGAGAAAAGCGGGATCGATCATCGCCTTGGGCAGGTCAGCGAACAGGTGAGCGGTGCGCACTAGCTCCTGGTGCGGTTTGCTGGTGTTGCCAATGAGCACGATTGACGCCTCCGCCGGTGCTTCCTCTTTCCCACGCGCGAATGATCCGGACTCCATGTAGTCCTTGAGCATATTGACCACGGTCGAGTCGGACATCTCAAGCCCCGCGACCTCGTCGAAGGCGACGACGTCCCACATGCCGAGCAGACCGATCCGGCCCGAGCTGAGGTTCACGAACAACTGGGCAACGCTGACTCTGCCGCCAGATATGAGCACCGCATTCGGTGATGTCTCCCGGTACACGAACGACTTGCCGGTGCCCCATGGGCCGAGCTCAATCAGGTTGTAGTTGCGCTCGGCCATCGGCACCAGGCGCATGACGGCCAGGAGCTTCGTCCGCAGGTCAAAATGAACGGGCTCGAGGCCAATGGATCGCATCACTAGGTCGAGCCACTCGTCACGGCTGAAGCGGGCGCGCCCTGCTGCATACTCAGCCATGTCGAAGGTCGCGACCTGGATCGGCCTGAGGGCCTGGATGTAGAACGGTCGCTTCTGGGCTTCATCGTCGGAGACGCTGTAGACCAGGTCAAGCTGGCACCAGACCCCCCCGCCCAGCAGCCGGTCGTACTTGTAGACGACGTCATCGGGGATGTTGACATACTTGTCCCCGAAGTTCGCCAGGTGAGCCCAGAACTTGTCCTCGCTAGGCACCAGTCGGACGTCGACCTTGTCGATGAGACGATGCTTGCCCTGTCGCTTCAACTCGGCCTTTGCTTTCTCGGACTCATCGGGCCGGATGAAGTTCTCCTGCAGGGTCTGGTTGACGACCGCGAGGCCAGTGGCGATGGCTGCCGGGTCGTCGGACGCGCAATATCTCCCGAGGAGGAACTCAAGCACGTAAACAGGCACGTTCGCGCCGACCTTGACCTGGCGGACGAGGTCCTTCCTCACCACGCGTCCGGCGAAGGCGTCGTTTGCGAGCCTGTCTAGCCCGTCCATCAGCGCGCCCTGCGGGGCATTGGAAGCGGTCAAGCCAGGTCATCCTCCACTACGATCGTCGCGGCGACGCTCGTCTCGGTGCCGCCAAGACGGACACCGGTACGAGCGTCGAACACATCGATGTCCAGCGCGGTGCCGCGTTCCAGGTTGGCAGTCACCTGGAACGTCAGCACGGGTGGAGGCCCGCCGGCCCGCAACGTGATGGCACCGGTCAAGGGGTCAAAGCCGTCACCGGAAACGACCCGGGCGACGCCCCCGCTGCCCGCCGGTCCGCGCGCGGCAACGCGTACGGTGATCTCGGTCGTGAACAGATCGCCGGTGAAGCCTATGCTGGCCGCGAACGCGCCCGTCGTGATGCGCTCGCCCGCGACGGTGACCTCCACCCGGAGTTCCCGGGGTGCCCGAGCTGGCTCGGTTTCGACCACGATCACAGGGATGACCAGCTCCTGAGGGGACAGCCCGCCGTGGAAGAACTGCTTGGATCCCCCGGCGCGAAACACTGCGAGCCCTCGCGGAACGATGAGGTCCAGGTCACTCGGCACACCTGTGGAGGCTACCGCGACGCGCATCGTGCTCGGAGTCGTTGAGGCGCCCTTGCCGACCCAGCCGCGCCGGTGCAGGTCGCCTGTCCCGCCTGCGGGAGGATCGATGGACCGATCCGGGCCGAGGGCGCGTGACAGGGTGACGAAACCGTGGTCGGCGGTAATGACAATGCGCCTTACCCCGGCCTGGCCTAGGCGGGCGACGAGGTTGCGGAGCATGTCGAGCACCGCGCTGAACTGCGACCAGGCGGCGTTGAGCATCCCCGACTCGCCGGCCGAGTCGAGTTCTTGGGAGCGGACCAGGAGCAGGTCCGCGCTGCCGAGAGCGCGCTTGAGTTCCTTCTCGCCCTGCCCGGAGACGGCGTCGAGAGTTCGGTCTAGGACGTGGTTGCCATGGGCTGCGCGGAGCAGGGCAACACGGTCGGCAACGGTGGCCACATTCGCTGCGCCGACCCGGATCGCGAGATCCCCGCCGTCGAGCGTGAGTGACAGCCCCGCGCTGGCCCCGGGTGTGAGGTTAGCCATGCCGACGGGCGTAATGGTCGGCGCCGCTGCCACAGCCGCGTGCAGCTCCGCTGCCTGGCCGTCGGCCCGCAGTCCGTCGCACAGATCCGAGCCTAGTTCGAAGCGGAGCGCATCGACCCAGACGTACGCGACCGGGCCCGGAGCGTCGCGGACCCATCTGTCGTGGATATCTCCCTGCCGGTTGAGGGAGCCGATGTCAAAGCCCCTGGACTCGACCGCCGCGGTGAACGCGTGCAAGGTTGCGTCGAGCCACTGTTCGTATGCGACCCGGGTGGTAGTGCACGTTGGCTCGAGGGCTCCCATGGTGCGCAGGTCGTTCCGGGCTACCTCGAACTGGCGGTGCGCCCGGTCGACCCTCCAGCCGTCTTCGACGTACCACGAGAGCAACAGCCCAGGCGGGCAGGCCATGGGCGCCGGGTTTTCGCGAACAGACCTCAGGAGCTCGGCCGTGGCTGCTACCGCGCGCCACTGCCGGGCCGGTGTGGCCCACGTCTCGCCGCCCGGTCCGTGGGGCTGCAGCCACGGGCTTATCCGTAGCCGCTGGCAGGCGAGAGCGCCGGCCGCGGTCGCCTCGCCTACCTCAAGCTGACGGACAGCTTCGGCTAGCGCAAGGTCTTCGACAGCGGGAGTCGCCACGCAGCCGGAGAGGCTGTCTGTCCAGTCCAGGACGCTGGCAAGGCCGAGTTCCTCGTCCACCTGGCGGGCGACAACGCCATAGTCGCCGCGATAGGCGGGATCTGTTCTCCAGGCGCTTAGCAGGTCGGTAGTCCGCCGTCCCTGCTCCGCACTGACTGATCCCCAGGCTGGAGCAAGCGCGTCTGGCAGGCCCTCTAGTGCCCCCGCGATCTCGGTGAGGATCATCTGGCGAAGGGCGGCACGCCGGAGATCGTCGCCGGACCCGGCCAGCTTCCCGCCCAGCTGATTGCTGAGCAGCTCCGCCGCCGCCGGCCAGGCGGCTGCGCTGTCGAGCTCGGCGGACCGCTGAGCGGTCAGGATGCGCAGAGCCATCGTCCGGGCGTCACTGGCGCCCAGGAGGCCTATCAGGCGGACGTCGCCGCCCGGATCGCCGACAATAGCTGCCTCGGCTTCCAGCAGCGTGCGGGCCTTGCTGCCGATCTCAGCCAGCCGCTGCTCACTGAGCTGACCCGCGAGGGCGTCCTTTGCCAGCGTCGACAGCCGGCGCGTGTACGCACCGCCCGCGGCGCGCAGTTCCTCGAGCGGATCCTCCTGGGGCGCGCGCGCGGAAGCGTAGATCACGATTTTCGGAGGAACATCTGCGGCAAGGAACGGCTCTACGGCCCGCCGCAGCGCGTACCAGCTGCCCTCATACGCGACAAACCTGGCCTCTGGCGGGCAGAGCGACTCGGCAACCTCTACGTATGCACGCTCGTTGTCCTGCCAGACGACGAGGCCTTTCTGGCTGACCTTCCTGGCAAGTTCAGCCGCAAGGTGATCGCGCATCGCTGTCACAGCCGGTCCGCCCAGGCAGCGACCTTAGCCCACGGGTACATTCCCCTGCGCAATTGTGCCCTCGCAGTCCGGGTGTCCGGCCACGCCGGAAATAGGTCGGCGAGCGGCGCGGAGCACAAGATGATGCCGTCATCCAGATCGGGCTCCCAGCCCAGTCCGGCGATCCTCTCTGCTTCCAGCCGGAACAGCCGAAGTTCCTCAGCCAGTCTCTCTTCCGCGTCGAGTTCCTCCGACACTCTCCGGGTTGCGCCGCCGCCGAGGCCGTCGCGTCGCTCTTTTCGCAGGCGTGTCATGGCCTCGCTGGCAAGGCGCTCACGACGGCCAGCCTCGCTTGCTACTGCGTAAAGCGTCTCCCGAGTGAACGCAGGCGCGTAGACCCACACACCCCAGTTACCTGATGGCACGGACAGCGGCCAGTAGATGGGTGCCTTGCGTCGGCTTGCAGAGTAACGGGACAAGTGATCCTTGAAGAACTGTTTGCGCAGTTGATCGCGGATGTCGCTCCGTCGGAAGATCTCACCCAGCTCGGCGAGCCTGTCCTCAGGCTCGGCAAATACGACGCGAGCCGATCGCTCTATCGCCGCGACAATGTCCCACTGATGGCCATGCTCATCGATCAGCAGGTGCAAAGGCGGAAGGTGCAACGGGTAGTCGTCAGGTCGTGTGGCTAGTGGCTGGCCGGCGGACCCGGTGAGCATTCCGGGAGGGTACAGCGGGATCGGATCGAACAGCCCTGCTGTTGGCTCGCCGGGGCGGCCATCAGCGGCGCGCGCATCCCATCGTCCAAAGGCGACGCCGACCAGATAAGACATGACGTCGTCCGCGGTTGTCTTGGGTTCGCCAGGTGGTAGGAGTTGGAGTTGCTGCACCGTGTCTCGCACAACGGAGGGATGCCGACGCAGTACATGCGCGAGGATCTCTAGCCTGCGGTCCGCGACGAAAGTCATTGTGGCCACCGTGCGCGACCCGCCGAGCTCTGCGATTGCTTCCTTGATCAGCTCTTCCATCGGCAGCTGAAAAAGGCGCGCGAGACGTGTTGTGTCGTGCAGAGGCTCGCGCGGGTAGCTGTCGGGGTGCGGTCCTACCTCCTGGTCGAGATAGTCGTATGCGTCACCGTCAAGGGTTAGGGCATTTGCAATTAGCCGCTCTGCCGCCGCCGACTCAGCAATGGTCTTGAGTGCGTCACCCCACACGGCGCCGTGCCGCGCCAGGGCAGCTTCTCGGACGGACGCTCCGTATCGGGGACATGCTGGAGCGGTAAATAGCCGGCTGGTCTCGTCTAGCTCGTCGTGGCCACGTCGGATTCGGGCGATGCGCTCGGTTGAGCTGGCAAGCTCATCGGTCGTGCGGGGCGTCAGGAGCGAGCCTGGCCACGGCAATCGCTGGACAAGCCCGACTTCGTATGACTTCGATGCGGTGCCGGAACTTGTCTCATCGCCTGCCGGCTGGCTGGCGGCCATCAGGGCGTCTACTATGCGGCACGAAAGCCACGACAGCAGGACTAGCGGCCTTCCATTGATCGCGGCAGGTCCCTTGTGGCCAAAGACACATCCCGAGGGCAGGATTCGAGGCGCGAAGCCACTGGCCGTCCTCGGTGGCCAGGTAAGTCCCATGCGGAAGTAGTACTGGGGATTGCGGATGACCGAACCGGCAAAGCCGCGGAGCCGTTGCCCCTCTTGCTCATAGTCGACCACGAGATGTATGTCGGACCAGTATGGGCTGTACTCTCCGCCTTTCGCAAACGGTGACCAGCGCCGACCGCGCGTTTCTTCTGCGCTCCGGGCAATACGCCGAGGGTCTACTTCCCAGAAAGTACGTACAAAGCGGAAATCATCGCCGGTCTGGAGGCCAACGCGAACATCGGCAGCGTTACCTTCGAGGGAAGGCAGGTCAGTAAATAGTCGCCGGAGTGAGGGGCTCATCCAGTAGGCGACCGGTGCCCTGGGAATTGTGTTGAACTCCGATGGCCGGACGACGAAGATGCGGTGATCGTTTGTCCCCGCTCGATGTGCCTCGATGGCGGCACTAAGTGCGTCTGCGCGGTCCGTATCCTTGAGGAGCCGCACGAAGGTGGTCTCATGAGCGACTGCTGGGCGCCCTGGCCCGATGACGTACGCGGCAGCCTCGACGAGGGCTTGCTCCATGACTCCGAGCCCGAGATCGGCGAGCGTTATGAGGCGGTTTCCGAGGACGATCTGCCGCCTCCACTGCTCGAATGTGGCGAGGAACATTCCCGCACGAGAGGTTATGGCGCCGAGGTAACCATCAGGTTTGCACAGCTCGACCCCGCGGCCCACGAATGCCGCGAGCAGGTTGTAGTCCCTGGTGGGAAGCCAGGGGAACGCGCTGCGGAGATACGGCTTCGTCTCCGGGACGGGCTCGCCGAAGGGAGGGTTCATCAGCACGACGTCATACCGCTGATGGACTACGTCGACGAGGCGCAGGGCATCGTCGGCTTCGGCAGCCAGCAGGCGCTCCACGACAGACGACGACGCCTGGTCGGCGACAGCTTGCAGATGGATCATCAGTTCGCGCTCAGTCAGGTCTGCGGCCTCGTCCGTGAGCGGCAGGGTGTCGGCTCGCCCACCGAACTCGGAATGCCGAATCTGCTCCTCGAGAGCTGTTTCAGCCTGCAGGAGGGTGCCTAGCAGCGGGGCGCCGGCAAGCACTTCGCTGACCCGGTCGACTAGGTCGCGCTCTGCGGCGGTGAGATGCAGTTCGGGAGGAAGGGAAGCCGAGCCACCGGGCAGGCCGCGCGCCGTGACGATATTAGGCCTTGGCAGCGGTAGGTCTTGACAGTGGCGACGAGCCCGGAGCACTATCGCGGCGCTGGCGACCTGGGCGCAGCGCGCGTCGATGTCGACGCCCCACAGTGCGCTGACGATCATCGGCGCTGAATCCGCTGGTGCGATTCCTGCTAGTTCCCACGCGCGCTCGAGGAGGTCGTAGCATCCGAGCAGGAAATGGCCGCTGCCGCAGGCGGGGTCGAGGCATTTCACCTGGTCGAGATGGAGGACTGAACCGGCGGCCTTTGCTGGGTCGACGAGGAGCGGCAGCTCGCCAAGTAGCGGGCTGGCGGGGTCGTTCTCGATCAGTCGGCGTCCCAGTGTGTTCTGCACGAGGAAGTCGACTACGTACCGCGGGGTGAAGAATTGGTTGCGGACTGCGAGCTCGCGGGAGTTGCGGGGAGCGGCGGCCTCGCGCATCTGACGCCGCTCGTCGCTGGTGTTGAAGAACTGGTACGACCATCCGAGCGTGTCGCTTGCTGCCCAGATCTCGTTCGTGCCGGGATCAGCCAGCAGCGCTACCAGCTCGTCGAACGCGGCGGTGCTCGGCTTCAGGGCCAGCAGCGGGTTGCGCGGGTCGAAGAGCACCGGGGCGTCGGCGGCGAGCTCGTCGCCGCAGAGACGGAGATAACCGCGGTAATCCGCAGCTAGCATCGGCATGATCTCGCCGAGGTCTCTGAAACCACGGGACTGAGTGCCCCTGGCGAGTGACTCGGGAAGAAACCCGATGGCCTCGGCAACGCGGATCGCAACAAGCCGGTTCAAGTGCGTGAATGCGGCCTCACGCAGAAGGCGGACGACTGCGCTGGCCGGATCTTCGCCGAGCGTCCGCAGGTGTGTCACGATCTGCTCGAGGTCGGAACGCGTGATCTTGTCTGTGGCGATATCGGGGAGGGCTGCTTCGTCCTCGATGGTGCCGTCGAGGTGAATGCCGAAGCGCCCCTCGGCCTGGCCAGCGAAGTCGTTCTCGAGCAGCATCCGGGCGCGGATGATGAGCCGTTCGAGCTTCGATCGCTGTGCGGCATCGAGCCCTAGAGGCGCGGTCATGGTCATTGGAGTCGCACTTGCTTTCCGTCGGCCAGCTCGACAAGGGCCACTTGGCGGACGCGGCCGAGGGCCACGTCGAGCTCATCCTCGCTCGTGATGGGCTCGGTGACGATCTCGCTGATATGGACACGGGCGAGGTTCCCGGCCGCCTGCAGTTCTTCGAGGACGCGGGTCGCATGGGCGCAGCGAGCATCTGCCATCTCGATGCGAGCTCGCAGGTCCGTGAGGCTGATGTCGGCAGAGCCTGGCGGCAGCAGCTCATCGACTGGACGGAGCGCCTCGTCGACCTTCGCGGCGTCCATGCTGGTAAACCGCTCGCGCACCCCGGCTCGCAGGGTGTCGAGTTTCGTTCTGAGCGCTTCCTCCGCGGAGCTGGTGGCCTGAGCCCGGGCGCTGGCGACGTTACCGGTGAGTTCCTTGATCTGACCGCGGTGAGTGAGGAAGTCGCCGGCCGCGAGAAGGTCGGCGAGTTCGGCACGTGCGTTCGCTGCCTCGTGCGGGAGGCCATCAGGTCCGGAGCTGACCTCGGCGCGGGCCCTGCGGATCAAGGGGAGGTCATCTTCCAGCGTCAGGGCCATATTCCGGATCGTCTCGTGGTCGCCGGCGATATCGGCCCACGCAGCGGCCGCCGCTGTCACGACGTCAGGGTCGCTTGCAAGCCGGAAAGAGGAGACAACGTTCTGCAGTCGGGTCACCGGCTCAGGCACTGGCAAGTCTGCGCCGTTGAGACCAGCGCTGATCCTCGAGCATGCTTCACTGTCCGGTCCGAAGTAAGACCGCAGCGCTGCCGCGAGGCCGGGGGTATCGATAGGCGGCTTCGTGCCGGTCAGCTTCGCGAGGCCTGCAGCAAGCTCTACTCGGGTTTCCACGCTCGGGCCAGCAGACGGTGGCGCGAATGAGGCGCTGCGGAAATCGGTGAGCTTACCGAAAACGCGGTCCAGGCGATGATCGGACGGCGTGCCGATCTTTGCGCCCTGATAGGTGACCTCGAGCAGACCCGACCGCACGGCGGCAGCGCAAAGCGCCTGTACGACCTCGATGGGTGCACCCCGGGGAGGCTCGGCGAGCTTGGCGGCCAGCAGCGCGCCGGTGACAACGTGGCCGTACCTGATCTCGTTCTGCGTAATCTTCATAAGATCGTCAAGCGGGCTGGTGTCAGTGGCGATCTGGTAACCCCGGGGGGTCAGGTGCACGAGGCCGATCCCGCCCTCGGCGAGGGCGGGAGCAACGGTGCCGAGGTCGTCGGTGCGCAGAACGGTCATGACGTCTCTGGCGGAGATCTGTGCCGCGAAATGCTCGAGGCGGTCGTAGATGACTCCGAGCCGATCGGTCATCAGCTTCTGCGCCGCCTGGGGGATCGTTCCGGCCGGGGCATCGTCGATGGTGCCCCGAAAGACAACCTGACCTGCGGTCATGTCGCGAGTCAGGCCGTCGATAAGCTGGCGTTCGATGCGGGCGAGGCGCTGTCGTTCTTCGCCGAGCAGCTCGACTTCCGCAGGGGTCTTCGACGGCGTCTCCTTGGATCTGATCATCTCGTCACTGCGGTACCAATCTTCGATTGACCGGTACGTCTTGTCGCTGAGGCTGTACAGCCAAGTGACCTGGTTCGCCGCTGCCTCCTCGCGGGAGGCGCTGCGGAGCTGGTCCCGACGGGACGTATCCGCCTCTTCCACGTGGAGAGCGACGTCGCCGTCGGCGAGCTTTTCGCCTTCGACCCACAGCTCCACTTTGAAGGAGCGGCCCTTCGTGACACTGAGGCCGGTGAGCGACTGCCGTATGATCGCCTTGCGGATCCGGATGACATCTGCCGGGCGAGGCTCCTTGCCCCTGCGCGTTTTCTCCCAGTCCTTCTGCTCCGGTGACTGGATGTGGTAGCCGTCGTCCCCGGCGCGAAGCCGGTCATCGCCGACAAGATTGGCAACCGCCTCACCAACCTCGGCGCGGCAGCTTTCGGCATCGATGGCGGGGTGGAGAAGAGCGGCGAGGTTGGCCTCGGTAAGCGCAAGGGCGGGTACGTCGGAGCACAGCGCGACTGCCTGGATGACGCGAGTCTCAGTGGCAACCAGGGTGTACTTGTCGGCAACCTGCTCGATCTCATGACGCCAGGAGGTCGGGAGCGCTTCTTCGAGAAGCCGGGATGCGCGGTCGAGCGTGACGAGCGCGCCGACTTCCTCATCGCCGAGGCCATTGCCGGGGTCGATGACCAGCTGCTGCGCGAGTTTGATGATCGTCCGGTTGGACCCTCCCAGCATGGGCGAGCCGCCGCCTTGAGCGCGCCGCGCCGACACCGCGTCGATGAGCAGCTGTACCTGGTAGGGCACCAGGGGATAGAGACGAACGAACTCGTCCTCCGCGAGGTCGGCTGCCCGCGTCGGCGAATCGAGGCGCACATAGGTGTTGAGCTGCCCCCGGTGAGCGGCGAGCCGGTCGCGGACGGCCTTCTGGCCGGCGTCGGTCTTGTCCAGTACGCGTCGGCTGGTGACTTCATTGATGTCACGGGGCAGGAGGTCGACCCGGAGCGGGAACCGGTCCTGGACTCGGGCGTACTCGACCTGACGCGATTCAAGGCTGTCGACAACGTCGCTCAGCTTCTCCTGGGAGGTGACCACTAGCCAGAGCGGGCCGCGTCTCTTTTGGAAGGCCTCGGCAAGGCCCTGGAGATCGAACATACGCGGGATGCTCCGCGCGACATACTGGCCCACTTCGTCGACGACGAACACGATGCGCTTCGCGCCGCTTCCACGCCGCCTGAGCAGTTCCAGAGCCCGCCCCGCGAGCCAGTTATGATCAATGTTCGGTGCGCTCGACGCCTTGGCCCACGAGTCGGCGTTCGGGAAGTTGGCCGGATCAATGATGTGCAGGGCCCGGCTCGCGTAATTCTTGGCCAGCGCCACATTGCGGACCTGTGCCCAGTCCTTGCCTCCGGTCGCCTCAAGCACCGCAGCCTGGAACGCGCTTAGCCGGTCCTCTCCTTCGAGGGTGAACTCCAACTCGGCCAGCACCTCATTGACCGAGTAGCCGAAGCGCCTGAGCAGCGCACGGTAGACCGGTAGAACCAGGCTCTCGCCTTCCCGCAGCATGTCCCTGCCGCTTGAGAGGTCCAGGAATACGGTGACGGCCGGGGCGAGCGCGTGGGCAGTCGTTAGCAGCGCTTCCAGCTTGATCGAGTTCGTTCTGGCAAGGAGGCGCTCGGTCGCGGTCCGGCCGTCCAGATCCGGGTTGGCCAGGGCGTAGCCGACCATCTTCGCGAAGCTGCTCTTCCCTGACCCGAAGAACCCACTAACCCACACATTGGTGGTTTCGCTTGGGTTGCGAGCCGTCTCCGCGTAGAGTTCAGCGAGCTCCTCGAGGTGGTCACGGATGTTGTCGGTCACGACGTACTCGTCGATCTCATGGGCGACAATCTGCGCGTCGGCCAGATCGACGTGAATCACGGTCTCGATCGGGCGCTCGATATCGCCGCGGAACAGTTCTCTTACCTTCACGAACGATCCCCCCGGGGAACAATGAGGGCCCGGTAGCCGTACGCCGGCTCGGTCCGGTCCATAAAGCGCAGTCCGTAGTCGCCGACAATCCCGCCTGGATACAGCAGTGTCACCGGTAGGCGCAGGCGGCCACGCAGGTCATCAATCAGCGTTGAGGTGCGGTATGCGGGGAACAGTGCTCCGGCTCGGTACAGGAACACTGCCGCTCGCTCACCAGCCAGCTCCTCCACGGCAGCGACGACCCGATCAGGCAGGCTCGGCGGCAGATGCAGTATTTCGCTGACCGACCGGAAGGCATCAGCCATCGCTACTTCGTCCCCGTCGGCATCGACCTCCTGGGCGATCAGCTCGTCGATCCATCCTTCTGCCTCGAGTGCCTGCCAGAAGAGGTCAGCCAGCGAGACAGCGGCGCAGCGAACACGCTGGTCAGGTGCTTCCAGCCAGAGCTGCAACTCCTTGAGGTCACCTCGGACCGCCCATTCCTGGGCAGGCGGATACACGTAGAGCAGGTAAGGCGGATCGCCCCCACGGCTGTAGAAGTCGACGATCCGCTGGCCGATGCCCTGCAAGTCTTCACGCAACGACACGGGCCACCCCTGGCAACGAGTGCTCCAGCCAGTCCACTCGAACCGAGCTTCCGGCCGAGGAGAAGCGGAGCAGGCCGTTCCGAGCCGCCTCGTGAAACAGCTCAGTGACGCGGGCAGAATCCAGGAGCCATCTGCGCCACACGGAACTCGCCAACAATGCCCGCGAGGAGGCGCCACTCTCATGCAGACGGAACGCTACGTAACTGAAGCCGGCGTTGCTGAGCGATGGCCGGGAGAACTCCTTGCGGACTGCTCCCGCGAGAATGCCGAAGTCCCGCAGCGCCGCGAGCAAGTGGCGGGCGACCTCGATACGGGTCTTATCGCCCCAGGACGGCGTCTCGCCCCTCACCGCGAGCTCTACGAGCCATGCCGCGACCTCGTCCACTTCAACGGTGATGCGCCCCGCCTCCCACCAAGCGAACAACGGCCCTTCGGCGAACGCGGCAAGCAGTCCGTCAGCTCGTGTTGATTCAAAGTAATACGCCTCAACGAACCCACGTGGCGACGACCATAGCTCCCGCAAGGCTGTAATTACTTGCGGTCCCGGCTCGACGAGCCGGGGCCGCAGTACTCGTTGCAGGACAGCGTCCGCCCGTGCACGCGACGGCTTGGCCAGTAGGTTCTCATCCGATACGCGACGCAGATTCCACGCTGTGTCCTGGCTGAGATCCCACACCTCGACTAGGCGACGAGCATCGTCAAGAAGCGCCCCGCCTTTCAGGATGTTGGATGTCAGCACAGTCAGCGGGCCAGATCGAAGTAGGGCGGACGCAGCGGCCCGATCTGGCCCAGGTACGCGGCAGCCAGCATCTGAGCGGCGCGCCGGAGCGTCGGCAGATCAGACAGATCGATCGCGGTCATCCTGCCAAGGAGCATGCCCTCACCCAGAGGCTCGCCTTCAGGCGGTTCACCTTGTCCGGACCATGCGCGCAGGGATTCGTCTGCGGTCTCAGCCGTCCAGCCTTCGACCGTGCTGAGCAGTGGGTCCGTATCGGCGCGTGTCTTCTGCTCGGCCAGCCAGCTACCAGCCCAGCGCCGGTAGGGGAGCAGATCAGAGAAGAGATGGAGGGCACTAGCCCGTCCGAGAAGATCATTGTGCATCCTGGTGGCGGCGGCGATGTCGAGTTCGAGAGCAGCCGACCGCCAGGTGCGGCGAAACATTCCGGACAGCACATATTGACCAGTTCGATCCATCGCATGGCCCTGCCACCAGCCACGCAAGTCGTTCTCTCCGAGGCGAGCCACGCCGATGACGAGGCGCACGGCGCCAACCGTGTCCACGCTCTCAGAAATCATTGGCCGGAACTCCAGATGCATGGGGCGCTGCAAGGTCGCCGAACGACGCGGTCGGCAGACTGGCACGGCACGGGGCGGGGGAATCGAGCGGCCACCATGCCTACCAGACGTGCGAACACGTCGTCAGGTTGACGGCAAGCCTAACCGAGAGCCAAGAAACGACATGCGTCAGTCGCCTAAGGTCGCGCCGTCATAACAGCTAGTGATTCAGACCCAGCGGCCTCATCGGAAGGCTGCGCAACATCGGTGGAGCCTCACTCGTACGGCAGAGGCCATCTTTGTGCTGACCTGCCGTGTTACGGCAAAGTTCGTGTCCCGGCCGAGCCGTGTGCGCTGGTGGAACCATCGTGGGGGACTGCTGGCGGCGGGTCCAGGCTGACCAGGTTCGATGTATCCGGCGGCGCCCGACCGGTCCATCCCCATCAGGCGCTGACCGACCTCGTGAACGGTGAGCAAGATCATGTCAGGTTCGGCCCGGGGGCGCATGTCCCGGGCTGGCCGATGGCGGAGCTGTGCCATGACCGGCACCCCTTTGTGTCCCGCCCCGTCTCGCGTAAGCGGAAACTCGAGCTTCCTGGCCCGGACGAACGCCTGCTCAACGAACGGCGGAAAGTCCTCCATCAGGCCAACCTCCTGTATCAACATGGGCCACGAACCGGGAAGACTGAGGCTGCTCTAACCGGGAGTCGTCCGACGGCTCTGCCCATCGGGCCGCTTGCTCACATTCAGCCTCTTGGCCCTTGACGGGTTAACGCAGCTCCCGAGTACTGCCGTCGGTACTGACGGCATAGAAGCTGATCCGCTGCAGGTCCCGGATCGTGGCAGGAACGCGCAGCGCGGCCCGGACCGATCTCGGCTCGTCGCGTATGAGGAGCACGAACCGGGGACTCAGGCCGTCATGAGCAGTCATGCACAGTCGGCTACCTGCCGCCACTGTCGCTGAGGTCAGCTCCGACCACACACCTGAGCACCAAGATGATCAGGGAAGCTTGATTTACAGCGCCGCTGCCTATCCAGGCGGCCAAGGAATCCCGCGGCTCGAACCCAGGCGGTCGCATGCGGCCTAAGCCGACCCATTGAAGCCGGTTGTTACGGCGCACGTCCTTTTCCCGCGGCCGTCGAATTGCATGTCCGCGGTGTCCTGGTCGATCGACGCGGCGCCGCGGAGCGAGGCAGCGGTGCTGCCGCAGCCACGTGGCGGGGGATCATGGGCGCGGCCAGCCAAGTGCTGCTCGTGGCGGCTAACGCGTTCAGACCGAGCACTCCCAGGTCCAAGCCTTCGATACTGTCCGCCCCACTTGTAACCCGGCGACGATGGCGAGCACTCTCACTCTGCGCGTTCACCCGCATCGGCTCGCGGGCCACCCGTACTCACCGGCCAGGGCCGCAGCGCCCAGCTGGGCCAGGGGCGTGACCCGGGACTAGGGCCGCTCGCGACACGGGATCCGGGTGATCAAACGCCGCGTGACCCTCGCGAGCCTAAAGACAGTCTAGCTTCGCAAACCGCTAGTCCCCCCTCTTGTCCCCCCGGGAGGTCTAGTTAGTTCGCAACAAGCGGTTGACCTGGAGCCCCCTTACGGAATCGAACCGTAGACCTTCTCCTTACCATGGAGACGCTCTGCCGACTGAGCTAAGGGGGCAAGCTTTCAGTTGTCTGACCTGGGGTTTTCCGCCTCCGGGCGGTCAGCTCAGGTCGTGCACACCGGTCATACAGCGTCTAACCTGGCTTCATGGCCAAGCCCAAGTTATCCGCTCCAAGCGTTGGAGAGCTTACCTCACTGCTGGACTCCTGGCGTCTCCACCTCCAGGCGTCCAACCTGTCTCCCCGCACTATCCGGGCCTACACCGACGACGGCCTACTGTTCGCCGCGTTCCTGGCCCAGCAGGGCATGCCGACAGCCGTCCGCAGCATCCACCGTGAGCACGTAGAGGCGTTCATCGTGGCTGAGCTGGAGCGGACCGCCCCAGCGTCCGCGGCGACGCGCTACCGCTCGCTACAGCAGCTCTTCGGCTGGCTGGATGACGAGGGCGAAATCGATGCCTCCCCCATGGCCAAGATGCGGCCGCCCAAGATCCCCGAGAAGCCGGTCCCGGTGCTCTCGGACGAGGAGATCCGAGTGCTCCTGGCAGACTGCTCGGGCAAGGACTTCCGTAACCGCCGTGACGCGGCAATCATCCGGCTTTTCCTCGACACCGGCATGCGCCTCGAAGGCATGGGTGGCCTGCGCTACAACGCGGAAGATCCGGAACTTTCGGACGTGGATCTCAGGTCCCGTGTCGTACGCATCACGGCGAAGGGTCGTCGTGAGCTGGTGCTGCCTATCGGAGCCAAGACAGCCCGCGACCTTGACCGCTACCTCCGCGTCCGCGCCGCTCATCCCCACGCAGCCGACCAGTGGCTATGGCTCGGCAAGAAGGGCCGCCTCACCCCGAGCGGCATCTACCAGATGATCAAGGACCGAGGTAAGGCGGTCGGCCTCCTCGACCTGCACCCCCCACCAGCTACGCCACACGTTCTCCCATGACTGGCTGGCCAACGGCGGCTCCGAGGGCGACTTGATGCGGCTCGCCGGTTGGAAGTCCCGCGCCATGCTCACCCGCTACGCTGCGAGCGCCGCCGACGAACGCGCCCGCGACGCTCATCGCCGCCTATCCCCTGGCGACCGGTTCTAGGTATCACACAGCCCAGTTATGCGCGGTCGCGCGATACACCCGCTCAGGGCGGCTGGTCGTCTATGATACGAACTCGCCGACTGAGAACAGTCAACTGCTCGTGGGTGGTCCGACCCTTGGAACTTCTGGGCTTTGCCGAGTTGAGAAGGGGCCGACCACGAGATCCGGCACCCCGCATGCCACCGCTAGCGTGCCGGCATAGGACATCAGAAGTTGCCCGGCATCTACCAAATCAGATCTAAGCTCCGGCGCGTTGGCCCACATCCGCTCATGCTCGGCACGAGAGCGGCTGGGTAGTCGAGTCGCCTCCCAATCTTCCAAAGCCGGATGCCAGCGGTTGAGCAACGGACGTATTTCAAAATTGAGCAAGGTTACCGCCAGGAAGCCAAAACTGTATTGACCATTAGGCTTTGGCTCCGCGATGACAGGCCCATAGCGCCGTAGTATATCCCTTGTCGTACGGAAGAGGGAATAGTAACTATTCAATGCTTCTCGAAGCAGCCCCTCAGTTGGACCGAGCGGTGCCACTGCCGTACGTGTAATAACCTCGACATAGAGTTCCCAGGCCGCTCTTCGTTCAGCATCGTTGGGTTTCCACGTTCCGCTAATCTCCAAGACATGCAGATTCAGTTTAACCGCGATTGAGGTCGGCGCCCTCACGACAGCTCCCATTCAGTGGTCTTTATGCAATAAGCTTCTTGACTAATGCATCAATCTCGGCAATAACCCCCTCTTCTACAAGTAGATCTCGTACCTGACTGCGCATAGCCTTAAAGTCGAGCTGTGTTGGCAAGTCGTGAGCTTCAACTACACGCTCTGCCCTTTCCGCAAGCGAAACCAACTTTTCGTGCTCATCGTCTCCGGGATCGTACAACGGGATGGTGAGTCGGAAGGGGAGTCGTGCGAAATCCCGGAAACTATTCTCTCCGTGAGATTGCAACGGCTGAACAGCTAAGGTTACCGTTGTTGAATTAAGTATTGCAGTTAGAAACCTAGCTTCTTCAATGCTCGAGACTGCACACCAATAGAGTTGCTGCGCAATGACCGCGCGAGAATCTCTCACTACCGCTGAAGCGAGAAACTTTCCACTCTTGTTATAGACTACACGAAGTTCTGCTGCCGGAAGCTGTTTCGATAGTGCCCGATGATGGTCGAGCCGAGACCTGAACCCTAGTCTGTCGTTGGACCTGTACTCGTTCCAGAGGCCTTCCGCATGGTGCCACCAGTCCTGCAACCCCGGATACGGGAATAGATCCTCTTCTCGTCCGCGGAGCAACCGAGTCCCGTCCCACGGAACGATAGCCAACTCCGGGGCAAGGACTTTAAACGGAACCAACGATTCTCCGAGATAGACGGGACGTAAAAACTCATTCTCAATCACCTCGTGCATGTCTTCAATATCGGCCCAGGGAGGGTGCTCATTGGCAGTCCGCCGACTTTGCACCGCTGTACGCCCAACTCCAGCACTAAGAAAACCGATGTCCTCTAGCTCAACCGTGAATACGAACTGAGGTACGAAAGTGGCGCCCTGAAAGACTCGGGACCTATAGGGTGATCCACTGGCAACCAAGATCGGCGGTAGTTCAGCGATTGTTCGGGTGATATGTTCCCTAGCCTCACTCTTTAAGGCCGTAGTGGTTGAGAACCTTCCGGACCATACTTCAGGTACTTCGCTCAGCGGCTTAGCGCTCTCCCCGACCGATGCCCGTTTACCATGGACGACGCTCACGTGCTGAGAGAAAAACTTAGGTTTGATCTTATACAAGTCCCATGGCCGTTTGAATCGGACCCACACAGGCTCAATTTTTCCGCCGTACACTCCCGTACGAAAGCCTTTGTAGTTATCGAGTTTCAGGACCGCCCCTGGCATCACAAATCCGAATCTGCCTCCAGGCTTCAGGTATTGCTCTATGCAGCGTGCAACGAATAGCGCTGATAGATCCTGCGTTGGAGCGAACTTGATTCCTTCGCGGAGCCATCTTTCCTTCACCATGTCACGGAACGCTGCTTGTTGGCGTTCGGTCATGTGACGATATGAAAGCCATGGCGGGTTGCCGACCAACACATCAAGGCGGTTCGCGGGCTGGGCGAGCCAGGAGGGTCGCGCCAGGTTCCGCACGTAGTAGCCCCAAATATGGTCTTTCTCGTTATCATGAAGGTCACACATATTCTTGAAGGTACGTTGAATTATTGCTTGATCTTCTTTCGCAATCGAAAACTTTGCAAACGTGGAGGTTAGTTTCGGTCGCGGATCTCCACGATCGCGGGATGAAGCCTTGACCGCCAAGTCAGTTACAAGTTGATCGAAGTGCTCTGTGTCAGCTACCACTCGATCAGGAAATTTGAGGTAGTCGTCGAACTCTGATCCAGTTATCTTGCCGGGATCATTTATAAACATCTCATAGTCATCGCCTGTCGGAATGCTCAAGCCCTCATATGACCAAAGCGCTTGGTTCCTGCCCCACTTCAGTGAGTCCCCAAGAAAGACTGGGACCGCGAACGGCGGATGTCGGTTGGAACTGAGGCGTTTCTTTCCAATGGCAAGCAGGTATGTAACGCGTGCCAGGGTTACGGCTACTGGATGAACGTCGACACCGAAGACATGTCTGACGACGCCACGGATCGCTTCGATATCAGAATATTCTTCCTTATCCGCCGCGTCCAAGTACCGACGAACTGCATAGAAAAGGAAAGTTCCACTCCCGCAACTTGCGTCAAGTACTCGTTGCTTCAATGGGTCCGATATGGACTCTGCGACTATCTCCTCCGCCAGCCAATCTGGAGTATAGTGCTCACCCAGTTGCTTTCGCGTCTTAGCGGGTATTATGGATTCATACAACAATTTAAGCACATCATGCTGGACTTCGCGCCAGTCAAATCGCATCAGGCGCCGGGCTAGAGACTCGATGAATGCCGAACCGCCTGCGACATCGACTATCCAGTCGAAGAAGTCAGCCTCAACGACTCCAGTAATCTGTGCCCTATAAAACGTTGCGCCGGACATTAGACTGCCAGCATCGATATCTTGGCTCTCTGGATATCGGTTAATCACAGCATGCCCGATAATTTTTGCCATCGCCACCAAGAGCGTGTGGTTGACAAAGAGAGTGTCTTCGTCAGTGAAGTTAGTGCCAGAGGCGGTCGTGAGGAGGCGCGCCCACATATACCTTCTTACTCGGACATTGGGCAAGTTGCGATGCGCACTATAGAGTGAGCGTAGCTCTGCCTCATCGAGAAGGTGGCCGGGGCTATCGACGCCCAGCCTGGCGACAATCTCCCTAGGAGTGGGTTCAATCCTGATGCCGGTAGCAAGTATGGACTCAAGCCACGTTAGCAAGCGGTAAACACTGGCTTCGGACGAAGCGCATGTTATGGAAGCCACACAAACGAGGTTGTCATCAACTACGAGATACGCATGCCACTCTGTGCCATCAGTTGCTATGCCGACGTACCGCTCGCTTGTTTGCAATGTACGCTTCTTTAGATAGAAGAAGAGTCTATTTCTGACGGTGCTAAAAGTACTCGGCGACCGAAGGTCGCGACTTACTTCTATGGCTGTATGGGCGGGCTCAACATCGAGACGCGCATGCATCGAGTCTCGATCTATGGAGTCAGCGCACAGATCAATGGGGGTAACTCCTATGCCTCCTATCAGGAGGAACTGTTGAACATCAGCGTAAATCATCGGGACGTCGCGCTTCTCAGACCGGTCGACGAGTCGGCCTAGTACTTCTCGCCGCAATTTGTTAATCGTCGTCTGGGACGGTGCCTCTAGCTGCGATGGCAGAACACTTAGTGGTTCTAGTGGGAGAGTCTTCTTATGCAGCCGGGACGTGAGGACCCGTGTCAGCTCTATAGTGCCGTTCGTCGTATAGCCGCTAATAGTATAGACAGTTGCGGAGTTGGGTTGCATCCAAATTGGTATGTCGGAAACTAGGCAACCGGGAAGAACAACAGGCAGATATCGGTGTATAGCTGTTCGAGGATTTCCGTACAGGTCGTTCCTTATTAGGGCCGTCTCCCATTGAACACCTCGTCCTTCGTCGGATCGGGCGCGGCCCTCTGCGCGACGTTTGTATTCTGGTGACGCGATGACTAGCACATAGTCCGCTGCCAGAAATTGATCTAGCATCCACAGTGGCCAGTCTTGGCGCTCCGCAGCTGCTGGGAGATCTATCCGAGCGTCGATGCCTTGCTTGCGGAGGGCATTACAGAGGCTCTGCACTTTGTGCTCATGCTCAAGGTTGTCGTGGGCGTACGATATAAAGACTCTGACGTTCGCGTGGACGCGAGTCGCGGAGAACACTTTCTGACGGCCCCCTGACTGCTGCTGATCTTGCTACGCACTGGTCCTCAATTCCAGCAACGGATAAAAAAGCGGTTCTGTCAAGAGGCCAGCCTTGTGACGATGCGCCTGGTGCCTCGCGGGAAGTCGAACGGCTTGCTGCCCACGCTTCGCGACGACTATCCGGCCCTGCGGGCAGCGACTGCTCTCTTGGCGAGGCGAAGCATGTAGGCACGTTTGGCGTGCTCGGCGCGACGCCGACGCTCGTCGGTGGACAGTGTGCCGTCAGGATCGACCTCTCGTTCGAAGCGTTGCAGGAACTTCTCTCGCGCTGGCCGGGTGCGGGCACTGCGGTCGATGGTGCGACTCCATGAGATCTCTGCTGCTATGCGTCGGTTGATGTCCTTGCCCGCGACGGCGCGCACCTCCCCTCGGCGCTACGCTCCGCGCTCGTCTCAGCGTTTGTCTCATGGTCCGCGTACGAGCGTTTACGTGCAGACGCGCGTGCGAGACGTGAGACGAGACAAGCAGTGAAACGATCACTCATAGTGACGCTCATCAGAGGTCCGCGCGCGCCAGCGTCCGCGCCTGACCTGAACTGCACGCCCGGCTTGAGCATGCTCGCGAAGGTGCCGGTACAGCGTTGGGCGGCTCATACCGGTGAGAGTGAGCAAGACCCCGACTTCGGTGCCTTCCTCTGGAGCCATGCATAGCGCGAACCACAGCGCTTCCTCGGCCGTCGCCGTCTCCCGAGACGAGTCCACGCGCCCTGGTCGGCTCACATCGGACAGGCCATCGTGTGCATGCTCATAAGCGTTACCGGCAGACTGGGCTACCGCACCCATGGCACGCTGCGATACCTCGTCAAGTTGCGGACGGCTGTTGGCGTACTGCGCGGCGGTTTCCGTGACTGTCTCGTCGGTAACGAGGTAGGCACGTGCGCGCTTAGGGGTGCCGTGCTCGGGAGCGGAGACAAGGAATTTCCCTGGAGCGTTGAGGGTATGAGCGTGCCACCCAGCGTTGAGCATTCCTTGCCCTAGCACGAGGTCGACGTCTTTGCGCTCGCGGACACGGAAGCACATCCGCGTGTCCATCTGGGAACGAACCGCTCCCTGACCCATAGCCTTTTGCGTTGGCCGCTGAGTTGCGGCAACCATGGTCACGGCAACCGCTCGGCCAAGCCGGGCGATCGAGTCCGCCTCCTGGATAGCGTCGGGTGCTTCGTCCACCAGCTCGGTGTATTCGTCAATGACGATTACCAGCGCTGGCATTTCTCGCGAAGGCACCCATACGCGCTGGCCCTGGCCGGCGAGCAACTCGGCACGAGCTTGCAGGATTGCTACCGCGTCACAGAGCAGCGCCGTAGCTTGCTCGGGGGTTGTGGCGAGTCGACCGATACACGATTGCCAGGGCTTCAGCTCCATGCCCTGCTTAAGATCGATCGCCCAGATCACTACATCGGGACATGCAACCAGGTTGCCGAGCAGGACATTGAGCCATCCGCTCTTGCCTGATCCCGTGGTGCCGCCCGCCAGGCCGTGCCTGCGCAGGAACAGCACGCGGCATGGACTGGCATCCTCGAACGGCCCGAGGTCGATGGCTTCCGCGATCGATGCCACCGATGGGCCAGGCCACGGGATGGCGTCCGCGTGCGGGTCCATATCCAGTACGCGAAGCTCACACCGGTTGGCCAGATCATCGGGGGTCGGATAGACGCGCAACGCGCCCCTGAAAATGCCAAGCCCTGATTCGAGGGCGGGGATCCTGGCCGTTACGTCGGCGATGGTCTGGCCACGAGCAAGGCGCACTCGTGCACGCCATCCCCACACGTCCACTACGGCGGACATGACCTGTGAGCCAGTCAGCCCTACGGCCCTGGCGATGTCGGGCCAGGCTTCGAGTTTGCGCTCCACGCGGACTCGGGCACGCCGTCGCCGGTGCGCCCACCAGGGCACCGATAGGACTACTCCCCCAATGACCAGGGCTTGAGGCAGTGGTGAGGCGAACGGCCCGGCCGCAGTCGCGACGGCCAGCCAGCCGCCGGCCGCCAGTGCGCCCGTGGCCGCGTAGAAGCGTTCGGTTAGCGAGGGGAGACCAACCCGTGCTCCCAGCGCGGCCAACGCCCATGAGGCCATGACAGCGACGCTCAGGAAGTATTCCCACCATCGCGGGTGCGCAGTGTGCAGCCACCACCCTGCTGCGAGAAGCACGACAGCCACGAAGAGCGGAGCCAACTCGGATCTGTAGCGCCAGGCGAAGCGCAGCAACACCACCCCGGCGGTTTCGGGGGGTTGATCGCCACTGTTGATGACCATCATCGGCTGCATGCCGGCGCGGCGGACATGCCTCGCCTGACGGCGCATTCTGCGGTAGCTGCTCATGCGCGCCTCGCCGAGTCCGGGGGGAGCGAGGCTTGCGCATGCACTTCGTCGCGCAGGTAAAGGAGTGGGTCAGCTTCGCCGTCATGGTGAGCGGCTAGGGTGGCTCGGGCCGCAGCGTGCAGGTTCGCTTGGTCGAGCCGTGTCGTGTAAAGCTCAGTAGAGAGCCGGGAGACTTCCGCCACGAGCAGCGGAACATCGTTGAGTGCATCTAGCAGGAATCGCCAGGTATCGGCAAGCGCGGGCATGGCGTCCGCGAATCCGGCAACGATGTGACGGGCAGCGTCGTTTGTCGTAGTGACCCCTTGAAGGTTGATGTTCGTATGGTGGGGAGCGTCAGGCATTAGGCATCACCTCCTCGTATCGGCATCGGGTCAGGGCTTTGTGAACCACTGGACGATGCCGGTGATGATGTTGTTGATTTCGGGGGCGGCGGTCGTCGCCGCGAGAAGGAATCCGAACACAAGGCAGACCAGCGCTTGCCAGACCCGAAGGCCCATGTACCGCCAGGCGATGTAGACGACAGCGCCAACGATCAGCACCAGAGGAATCGATACGGTCATCTTTCGTCACCTCTCCGTTCCGGACATTGAGCGGTAGGCCGAGTTGGTGCGCCAGGCCTTGCGTCTGTACCACCTGAACCGTGCGCGGCACTTCGGGCACCGGAGCTTTGTCGGATCGCACGGTGCGCCACAGTGGCAGTAACCCGGAATCCGATAGATGGGGAATTTGCGAACCTTCATTTGCTCTCCCGCTGGTTGCGGGCACTGATGCCCAGGATTCTGCGGGTAGCGATCTGCATGCGACTGGGGGGCCGACCGACTACTTTCCCGAAAGGGTTGCCTTTGTGACTGTCAATGACGACCACCGTCAAGAGGATCGCGACAGCAACGCCAGCCAGAAGCACGAGGGCGATGCCTATTGCGGCGATCGCCGCGGCCATCTCTTACGCCTCCTCGTTTTGCGAACTGGCTTGGGACTTGCGAGCCCGCAACGGAATTGCGACGGCTCGGTAGTGCAGTGGGCCAAAGGAACGAGATGTCGTGTAATGGCCGCCGCTTGCTGTTTCGTCACTGACCGCTGCGCCGATGAGTGCCGCGATAGCGGCCACCTCGCTTTGCGCTTCCGCGTCCGAACTATCTGGCGGGAAGACCAGAACGTCCGTCCAACGTGGCGCTGGAATGTCCGGATGCTCTTCCAGGAATCCGGCCAGAGCGCGTAATCCAGCAATAAGAGAGCCGCGCTCATCTGCATTGGCGTAACTCATTTTGAAACCACTCCACTTCTACGTTCTGTTGGGGGAAGCTTGCGCCAGTGACATTAGGCGTGAAGGGAAGTGGCACCAATGACGCGGTGAGATATCTCAAAAACCTATAGGAGATATCTCACCGTGTAATTGACATCAGATACTTCAATCGCTATGCGCATCACATCTAGATCGACTGGGCGGCGCCCAAGACTCGAGTGCTTGTGATTGACTAGGGGCAACATCTCAGTTGCGGGCGAGCAACCAAGGGAACGGGAAGCGCGCCATGGCTGTAGGAATGCCCGGCTCAGCCCGGGGCACCAGATCTGCGCACGTCAAAGCACGCTCAGCTCGTCCAGTCTGCGCTGGGCGCCAGCCAACCAACGATCAACGGTTACCGCTAGATCGGCCTAACCAGACGGTTCGTCCGGCGCGACGAACCATCCTCCCGCGACTCCCCGATGCGGGCTGAATCCGTGGGGCAGGAGCTAGACGAGGGGCGCGCTCAAGGTCTGCTCGAAGAGGCGTGCCGCATTGCTGGGCTGGATGCCGATGATGCGCGCGTGATGCGCATCGGCTCTAACGCTGTCTACCACCTGACGGCACCGGTAGTCGTACGGATCTCACGTCATGACGCTGATCTTGACCAGGCGAGTCGAACAGTGGCGGTCGCAAGGTGGCTGGAGCAGGTTGATTATCCCGCTGTGCGTGCAATAGGTATTGACCAACCTATCGAGATCGACGGGCACGCAGTTACCTTCTGGAAGTCAGTATCAGAGGATGGCGAACAGTACGCGACCATCCGCGAGGTGGCACAGGTTCTGGCTGAGCTACATCGACTCAATGCCCCACCGGAATTGCACCTACCCGCCCTTGAGCCCTTTGGTGATGCTGCCAGGCGAATAGCGACGAACAACTGGCTAGATGGTGATGATCGTACTTTCCTCACCGAACAGCTAACCGCGCTACGGAGTCAGTATGCAGCTCTCGAGTTCGCACTACCAAGGGGAGTCATTCATGGTGACGCGAACGTTGGTAACGTACTGCACGATCGTCAAGGCAGACCCGTCGTCATAGATCTCGACGGCTTCGCGATCGGCCCCAGAGAGTGGGACCTTGCGCTAACGGCAATCTTCTATCATAGCTTCGGCTGGCACACGAGCGAAGAGTACAAGACATTCGTTCATATATACGGCTTCGATATCATGCAATGGCCGGGGTATCCAGTCATGCGTGCCATCCGCGAGTTCCTTATGGTTACCTGGATCATTCAGGGAGCGGCAAAGAGCCAGCGAGTCGCAGCCGAGGCAAGCAAGCGCATTACGGCACTCCGGACAGGCACGAGCCGCCAAGACTGGGAACCCTACTAGTGTAGATGAGCTAACCAAGCGTTATTCGGGTTTTCTTGGTCACGTCATATGTAGCAGAGTATCTGAGTGCGATCGCTGCAACAAACTGATCGAGGACATAAATCAGAACAGAATTAACCAATTCAACGCATTGCTCGATTGGCTCCAGCCTCAGTTGCGTAAAATTCGATCTTACACGAGAGAACCTGTGAATTTCCGATGTACGTAGTTGATCCAACTTGCTGACAAGCGGTTCAAAGGTTGCCAGTGAGGTCCACGGAGGCTGCTCGGAGACCCAGGCAAAGAACTTCTTCTGCTTCGACTTATACGACACTCCGTCCTCATCTACAGTCTGAACCCCTTGGATCTCCTTGCCAGTGACATACCAGTAAACCAGGTTCATTATGGATTCCCATATAGCACGAGACTTCACGATGAGCGTTACTTCCTCACTTAGTTGGACGGCGAAGCCATGCAGCGTATCGCCCGGGCTATCGCGGTTGAGTCCCCACATTTCTTTCGCGCGAGCGTAGGTCGGGACATCTACTTCTGCAAGCATGTAGAGCTTGAGCTTTAGATCGAGAAAGTGATCGATAAAACGCCGCAGCCGCTTACCCACGAGTTGCCCATTGATAAGGCAAAGCTCAGCGAATGCCTCGATGTTCCACGATTCCAATTTCTCTCGGCTTACGCGATGTTTCCGCAACTGGCCACCATCGTCAAAGGCAGCGAGCAGAAGGCTCTCGAAGTCTCTAATTCGCTTGAAGAGCGCTGCCAACGTTCCTATCTTACCGTGCATTTGAACATCTAGCCATGCCAAGATTTCAAGCCAATCAATCGAGAACGTCGCATCAGGATCGGCCGGGCAGATAAACTCCTCTGCGAATTTCTGATGCAATCTCGATGGGAAATCCTGGCTGGAATCGTCCGTAGAAGGCGGCTCATCAGAACCTGCCTCGGCAAGTCGTAGGCAATCTGTCAACAATACGACCGCCAACGGCTCGGCATCTCCAACGCTACCTCCCCACTTGAAAGGCCTAGATGCGTATGTATCCGGAATAGCGATTTCACCAATCGCGCTATATTCTCCTGCCGAGAATACAAGCAGGCCGGTTATCTTCCTGACCGGTGGGCCTCCGGTCGCTTCGCACACATAGGTCATAGTCATGTTGTCGAGTCCTGCCGTCCGCACTTGTTATGTAGACATCTACCATTAATGTTCTTTACCAGCACCTTTGCTCGGTCCCGAGGCGATACGCCACAGCCTCGAAGGCGCAGCCTGCTCAATGAACTCAGCCGCTAGACGGCTGTTGCCCACCATAGTAAGACGCTGACGGAACTCACGGAGATAGCTGATACAGCGAGCTGATCTTATCTGCTCGCCTGCCGTCAGCGCCATGAGTGCCACGCCGCATGCTTGCTCAAGGTCTCCGGCTGCTAAGTGCGCATCGGCCAGTATCATCGTGACGAAGAAGTCGCTACGCAAGAGCGTCGTTCCGTCCACGGCAACGAGACTACGGCTGGCGTACTGAGCGGCATCGGTGGGCCGACCGAGATCTCGGAAGCAGTGGCCAAACTCGGCGGACAACTCCGATTCGTCAAAGTATTTGATCCAATGAGGATCGTCCTCCGGATTGCGACGCTCAAACTCTAGCACCGCTTCGGCAAGCGCTCTATCACATCCTTTCGCGTCGCCCACCCGTGCGAGAGCACGTGCCTCCATCGCGTGAAAGTGCGATGTGAGAGTAGCGGTTGCGACTTCGCGAGTACCTGTAGCCGCGGCCCGCGCCAGGTTGGCCGCCTCAGCAAAACGACCCGTGTATGTGGCCTGGCGGCTCATTGCGTCTAGGACACTCGCACCAAGCAGCCGGTCATTTCCGGCACGCGCTAGGGATAGCGCCTGGATGAAGTATCGCTGCGCAAGCCCGCTGCCGGGCATGCTGTCATAGCTCATCCACGCGGCAAGCAGCGTCGCCTCGGCCGTTGCCGAGAACAGTGCCCGGCCGACCGCGTCGGTGTACCGGCCATGCAACAGGCGTTCCGCGTCGGTGCTGAGGTACTGAATGAGAGCTTCGCGCGCATGGCCGCCACCGAACCGGTTGTCGAGCTGCGCAAACATGTCCACTGTGGCGCGAAACCGGTCGACGTCCGCCAGGCCGATGCGGACCCCACGCGCTATCTCGCTCTCCGACTCGCGGCCAGCGTCAACTAACCAGCGCAGCGAGGCGTCTTTCCACGCATCTGGATCAAGCTGGCCACCCAGCGTTGCCTTGTCGCTGAGATCGGAGCGCCAGAGTAAGGCGAGGTTGCCGGCGGCTTCCGTAGGCGAATCTAGGTAAAGCAAGTCAACGTCGTGGCCCGGTTCGTTGGGCAGCTGCCCACCAATGCGAGGCAACCGCTCGGAAGTCAGTCCCAGTGCCTCCCGAGCGACTGACGGCATGCCCACGCCATCAGCGAAGTCCCGGAAGGTCGTTGCGGCTTTCGGCTCTCGCTTCCCTGTCCTGTATTCGCTCAGCCTGCCCTGCGAGATGCCGGTAAGGGCAGCTATCCGGCCCTGAGTCACGCCATGCGTGCCGAGCACCGTGATGATCGCGCCAAGGTCATGCCGACGGCAGGCATCGATCACATCGGGACGCACACAGACTCGGCTCACGATCTCGTGCACGTCAGAAGGGATACCTAGGACCATGGCGCGCTTCCCGTTCCCTTGGCTGCTCGCCGTGTCCCAGCAATTCAATCACAACACGTGATAAACCGGTCACGCTCACTGAAACGGGGCGCGAAAGGCGTGCGCCGCTCGTCCAGCTCCCTACCGTGGTGGAGACTCGCTGACGAAGGTGCCCCAGCCCTGCACGGTGTGAAGCCAACCCTCGTCCACGAGAAGCTTGATCGCCCGGGCCACGGTTGACTTGCCGACGCCGTACTCAGCCGCTAGCGAGTTGACTCCGGGCAGCGCTTCGCCTGGCAACCACTCTCCCCCGAGGAGTCGTCGCCGCAGTGCGTCAGCCACACGCAGGTATGGCGGTTGCGGAGTCCGTGGCACAGATTGATCATCTGCATTCGTGCCCCTGTGTGTCCGAGGTCATTCCGAGCACTTCTAGCATGTCTAACTTTCCGAGCTTTCCTAAGTGTTCTATGCTGACCGGACAGGACTCCACAGGAGAGTCAGAGGCTCCCCCGGCAGGGTCGGCAGTGCCATGGAGGAGTGGCGCTCGTTCCCACGGCCCTGCTGGGGGGTTCTTTAGGGGGATGACCGCGTGCCCGACACCGAAGCGCCTGGAAGCGACCAACGCGAGCTGACACCTGAGGATGTCGGCCGCGAGTTCCCGACCTGGCGTTGCTACGCACCCGGCGTCAACGGATTCGTGTACGCCAACCTTCCCGGCAGCTTCCCCCTCGTCGTCGTGCGCGGAAAGAGCCCTGCGGACCTGCGCAGCAAGATTCGGCGCTGGATTGGTGACTGAATGAACGATGAGACCAAGGCCAACCTGGCCGCCTCACTCACTAGTGCCATGACAGATCTGGGCCAGGTTGCCAGGCAACTGCCCGACCTGATCACGGACAAAGAGATCGAGCAACACGCGGAGATCCTTGATCACATCGCGGACAGCGCACGCGGGGGCGCAGCCATCCTGCGAGCAGCACTCGACGCTGACCGCCGCTTACGCCCGCCTCTCCCACGGCGCGTACGTAATGCGGACAACCGGCCCCGGATTCCGCACGCCCGAAGCGGCGATGCGTCGTGACCGAGGAAGTGCGCGCGGACCTTGAGTTACTCCGCCGCGAGTGGGGCCACGGGTACGTGATCTGGTTCCAGGCGGGCCAGTACTGCGCAGCTCGGCGTGACAACGCAGCGATCTGTCGTCGCAAGAACGCGGATGACCTTCGCAGAGAGATCGACGCGGACCACCAAGTGTGCCCCGTGCTTGTTTGAGCCGGCGCCAAGCACGAAGAGCCCGGCCGACGCACGAACGTCGGCCGGGCTCTTCGCTGGTTCGTGTGCCACCGAGCTGGCGCGCCAGCCGTTGTCCGAGCGATCCCGCACGGGTCTTGAATGCGCGTGACTTGAGTCACATTCTCTTGATCGTTCAGAAGGCCATTTTAGAGCGTCTAATTGTGCGCACAGCGGTCAACCGCAACGTGGCTTTCGCAGGTCAGCACAGCGATTCGAACGAAATACTTACCATGGAGACGCTCTGCCGACTGAGCTAAGGGGGCAAGTCTTCAATTATCTGACCTGGGGGTTTTCCCGTTCAGGCGGCCACCCCGGATCGTGCACAGCGGTCATACAGCGCCCTGACCGTATGACTTGTCGGTCACCAGCCCCAGGCCCTGGAGAGCCTACCGCACTTCTGGATTTCTGGTGTCTCCGCCTCCAGGCGCCCAGGCGCCCAACCTGTCGCCCTCGGGATGGCGGGTGCCATCGTGACCACTGCGTCGGATGCGGGATGGCCGACCGCGGCCTGGTAACGCCTGGTGACACAGCCACACTCACGGTCCCTCCGCAAGCAGGCCAGGCTGACGGGTTAGGAGCGTCGGCCGCAACGAGGTGGCATGATCACGAACTCGACGTAGCACCAGGGTTGGATGCTCGGTGCCGACCCAGACCGGCCTCCGCCGGGGTACCGGCCCAGACCAGCCTCGGCCTCGGTGCCGACCCAGACCGGCCTCCGCCGGGGTACCGGCCCAGACCAGCCTCGGCCGGGGCACCGGCCCAGAACGGCTTCAAGGTGCTGGGTGTCTCGATCACCCTCACCCTCAGTAGCGGCCAAGGTGTCAGGCACCTTCGCACTGGCACCGACTGCTGGCAAGTTCATGGCAGCATCCCCCTGGCCGGGGCCGGCCTTACGCTAGGCGTGATCTCGCGCATCAGTGAGCCGACGCCTGCCACCCACGACATCGTCTCTGCGGTCACGGTCGCGCTGCTCCTCGCGGCCCTGGTCTGCGCGCTGATCGGGACTGGAACCGCCATACGGCACCAGCGCGCAACCCAACCATGACCCAGGCATGGTGACAGCTCTTTGGCTGTCAGTTCAGGCCGTACGCACCATCCGGGCTATGCCCAGCGACAGCGCACCGTTCGCCGTGGCCTAACGATCCCGCACGGCTGGCTCCCGCCCCACTCACCGGACGGGACGCGCGGAGGGTGCCGAGCCTCAACCTTCGGCACCCTCCGCGTGTTCTGGACCACTCAGATCCTGGCCTGGACGATCTCGAACATGTTCCCGTCCGGGTCCTTGAACTCGAACATAGCCGGGACACCCGGCCACCGAAGTAGGTCCCCGACCTCGATGCCCCGTTGCCGCATGGCGGTGTACTCGGTTTCGGCGTCCGGAACCAGGAACCGGATACCGGTGTCGGCCCCAGTGTCAGGCTTCGCGATCAACGCGACCGAGGTGGATGCGCCCGGGGCCGCGACTGTGACCCAGCGGAAGCTCTCCCCCATCCGCACGTCGAGCCGCTTCTCGAAGCCGAGCCTGCCGACGAAGAACTCCACCGCCTTGTCCTGGTCGCTGACCGGGATTCCCACGGTGCCGATGTCGGTGATGGTGGTCTGGGACATGGCGATCTCCTCGCGCCGCTGGATGAAGTGGATAAATGTGAATGGTTACCGCTGCTGCTGATACATGAGCGACCCGGGAGTGGTTAGCGTCTGCCCGGTTTCGAGCCATGTCTTCAGGCCGGAAAGGATCATCGGCCACCCGCCGTAGAGCTCGGCCGGTGCGTCAGGCGGCAGCTGATCGTGGATCACCGTCAGGCGGCAGGAGTCGCCGACCGGCTCGATCTCCCACGTCACCCGGGAGGTGCCAGCCCTCTCGGCGTCGGGCCCCCAAAGAGCGCGCATCGTCTGCACCAGCCGGCTCGGCCGTTCGACAACCAGGTTCTCCCCTTCGACCAGCGGTCGTTCCGCTGCCGGATGATCCAGCCGGTAGGACGAACCTACGATCCAGTCCGACTCGATCGACGCGCCGAACTGGTACTTCGCCCGGATCGCGGGATCGGTGATTGCCGCCCACAGCCGCTCGGGCGTGGTGTGGATGTAGATCTCGAAGACCTTCTCCATCTGCTCCTCCAGCTCGTGCTTTAGGCCGACGAGCCCGACCGCCCACGGCTCGGTGTACTTGCTGACCCACCGGTCGTGGACCTGGCGGATCGGGACCGGGTTGAGGTAATGCAGCTTCTCCCGGCCCCGCCGCCTGCTCACGATCAGCCCGGCGCCCTCCAGGATGTTCAGGTGCTTCGCCACGGCGATGCGCGTCATGTCATGCCGCGCCGAGAGGGACACGAGCGTCTGACCATCGCGGGCGAACAGCTCATCAAGGAGCGCCCGTCGGGTCGGGTCGGCCAGTGCCCTGAACACAAGATCCACACCCTCACAATAGGAAACCATTTGGTTCCCTGTCAAGCCGGCACCTCGGCACCACGCGCCCCCCAGATGCTCACCGCCCCCTTTCCTCCACGTGATAACTGCTGACCCAGGATTCACCGGTATGTGATCCACAACTGGCCTCCGACATGGGACCATCACCAAGTGGATGTACAGGCGGGGCCCGCACGCTCGCCGCGGAACCGTTGGCCGACACCGAGACGAGGCGGCTTGACAGCGAAGAACGGGGTCTTAGCGGCCACCGGCTGGCCGGCTCGTGCTACGCACCTCCCGCGTTGCTAAACACCGTGCCCGCCCGGCAGCCAGCCACCGTTGCCACCAGCCAGACCCCTGCTCCACGCCGCAGTACGTCGGCCGCCGAACGCATCCGCAACATATTCCGAGACGAAACGTGAGGAGAGGCTCGATGTCATTGGCGCACCGATCTGCTGTACTGGCCGGCGGGGCCTCGTGCGCGGCTGTGCTGGCCGGACTGGTGATTGCCGGTACGCCGATGGCGTCTGCGCAGTCGCTGGCCGGGGCCAGGACCGCGGCGGCGTCCGCGTCAACACCACCGCCAATTGTTCCGCGCCCGCCGCTCGGGAAGCCGAAACCATCCGGGCAGAAGGCGGATCTCGCCCCGGCCACCGGCACCGCCGCCGGCACCGGCACGACGTCACCCTGGACCCCGCTGAAGAACCCGCCGCCGTTCGGGACGCCCGGCACGATGCTCCTAGAGAGCAACGGCACCGTCCTCGTGCACGACGAACCGGACAACAACACCACCGGCGGCACGAACGCGTGGTGGAAGCTCACCCCGGATTCGCACGGCAGCTACATCAATGGGACGTGGAGCCAGATCGCGTCGATGCCGGCCGCTTACACGCCGCTGTATTTCGCGTCGGCGATCCTGCCCGACGGGCGCATGATCGTCGAGGGCGGCGAGTACATCGGGGAAAACGCGGTGTGGTCCAACCGGGGCGAGATCTACAACCCGGTGACCAACAGCTGGGCTTCGGTCGCACCGCCCCCGGGCTGGACGAACATCGGGGACGCGGCCAGCGATGTGCTGCCCAACGGCACGTTCATGCTCCAGCAGCCGTGCCAGACCTGCGTCAGCAATCCCGATCTCACCGTCGATGACGCGCTGCTCAATGCGAAGACGCTGACGTGGCGGGTGATCCCGGGCACGGGCAAGAACGATCCGAACGACGAAGAGGGCTGGACCCTGGAGCCGAACGGCCAGTTGCTGACCGTCGACACCTGGATACCGGCGGCGACCCAGCTCTTCAACCCACGCACCGAGATCTGGTCGTTCGCGGGAAACACGGCCACCAACGGCAACCCGGTCAACCCGTTCCCGGTCGTCGAGATCGGGCCGCAGGTCGAGATGCCGGGCGGCAACACGTTCGTGGTCGGGGCCGGCACGAGTACGCAAGAGCCGCCCACCGCATGCACCACGGACGCGTCGACGCAGACCGCGCTGTACAACTACAAGGCCGGGGCACCGGGCACGTGGACCGCGGGGCCGGAGATCCCGGCTATCGGCGGTCAGCAGTTCGGCAGTACCGACGGGCCTGGGTCGGTCCTGCCGGACGGGAACGTGCTGTTCGACGCGAGCGCGTGCCTGTACAACACGCCAACGCACTTCTTCATCTACAACGCGGGCCCGGGCACGGTGACCCAGATCCCGGACGTGCCCAACGCGCCGAACGACTCCTCGTACTACACCCGGATGCTGGCCCTGCCGAACGGGCAGGTGCTGTTCAACGACGGCAGCAACCAGATGGAGGTCTATACGGCCGGTGGGACGCCGAAGGCGTCATGGAAGCCTTCGATCACGTCCCTGAGTTCCACGGCGCTGGCCCCGGGCGGCACTTACTCCCTGTCCGGCCAGCAGCTCGCCGGGCTGGACCCGGGAGCCACCTACGGTGATGACGTCCAGGACAACACCAACTTCCCCCTGGTACGGATCACCAACACCGCTACCGGCGTGGTGACCTACGCCCGGACCAGCGGCTGGACCTCGGTTTCGGTCGCGCCCGGCACTAGTTCCTCGACCAGGTTCACCCTCCCGGCGGGTACGCCGGCGGGAGGGAGCACGCTGGTCGTGGTAGCCAACGGAATCGCCTCACCGCCTTCGACGGTGACCGTCTCCTGACGGCGAACGAGCGGTCGTTCCGCGCGAACGACGCAGCTGGCTGCCCAGGCCCGCCCCGGACCTCCGGGGCGGGCCTGCTGCCCGCTGGCTGGCCTTGATTCCACTCTGCCCAAGCTTGAATCCCACGCTGACCTCCGCTGCCGCCGGGATACTCAGCCAGGCTCCCCCACCGCGCGGAACGCGCCTAGTACGGCCGGCCAGGCCCGGGACAAGGGGTCGATCACGTCGAAATGACCGCCGCCGGGCAGCACATCCAGCTGCACCGAATCCCGCGCCGCCCGGGCCCGCTCCGCGAACTCGCGGCTCATCGCGAACGGCACCCGGTCGTCCGCCGTGCCGTGCACGATCCGCACCGGCACCCCGAGCGGCACCAGCCCGGCCGGATCAGCGGCCGCATACCGCTCCGGCCACCGGCCCGGCCCACCACCCATCAGATCCCCCGCCGCATCACCATCCAGCCCCAGCTGGTAGCACGCGGCCAGCTCACTGACCGGCGCCAGCGCTATCACCCCGGTCACGTCAGCACCATCAGACCCACCAGCCACATACCACGGGTTCCCCGGATCGAGCCGGTGCCGCCCCGCCGACCACAGCGCCAGATGCCCACCGGCCGAGTGCCCGGCCAGCACCAACCGCCACTTCGCAGCGGCGCCCGGCCACCCGTCACCAGTGTCCCCCACGGCCGAACGTACCAGCTCAGGCAGCATGTCAACCGCCGCCGCGACGTCGTCGAACGTGCCCGGCCACCCGCCGCCAGCCGACCCACCCGTCCGGCGGAACTCCGGGGTGCACACCACGAAACGTTCCGCCGCCAGCGCAGCACTCAGCGGCCCCAGATGCGCCCGGTCGAAGGCCGCCCGCCAGAACCCGCCATGCAGCAGCACGACCAGCACCGGCGCCTGGCCCACGTCGCGCGCTCTCCAGGCCCCGCCCCCCTCAGCCCCCCACCCAGGCGGCAGCCGCAGGTCCGCCACCTGCTGCGGTCCCGGCCCGTAGCGCAGCACCTGATCCGGCGGCGGGGCAGGCCGGGTCAGCACGTCGCGCGGATCAGCCGACATACCTATATTCCTGTCCGCAACTTCTACCTGGGAACCGGTTTGCCGTCCGGTGCGTCAGACGTAGGTGTTGAACGCCGGCAGCAGGGAATGGTGTTCGCGCACGGGCGGTGTGATCAGCTAAGACGACAGGCGAGGTTCCGACGGCGATGACCGTGGCTAACCGAGCGCAGCCATGAGATCAGCCCGACCTGCAACGACAGTGCTTGGCGCGGTGGCCAGCGCGGCCATCGTGTCGTCCGGCATGGCGGCCGGGCTGGTGGGCGCGGCCAGCCCGGCCCAGGCCGCGATCACTACGTCCGCCGCCCGTGACGCCGCCGCCCCCGACGCATGCGGACAGCCGCCGGCCGCGGCCGCCGCAGCGCGCGTACTGCCCGCCGGCCAGGCCGTAGTGAGCCTGGACGCCGCGTTCCAGCCGGCCGGCAAGCCCAAGGCCAAGCCCAAGGCCACCAGTTCCGCCACGGCCACCAGTTCCGCCACGGCGGCGAGCTCGGCCAAAGCGACCAGCAGCGCCAGCCCGTCCGCCCAGGCCAGCTCGACCAGCAGCGCCACCCCTACCGCCAGCGCGAGCGCCAAGGCCACTACGGCCAGCCCGTCGCCCAGCACCTCGACCAGCGACCCAGCCCCGTCCAGCACCAAGTCAGCCACCCCGAGCGCCAGCGCCACCCCCAGCAAGAGCTCGGACCCCACGCCGACTCCCTCCCCCACCACGAGCCGCTCCGGGTCGCCCACCCCGACCCCCACGCCGAGCCCGACATCGACCAAGGCGAAGGTCCAGCTCTGCCTCGAGGTGCAGCCGATCACCAGCAAGTCCAGCCTGCACCCGGGCGACAGCGCTAGTTATGCGGTGTGGGTCTGGCCGGCCGGCGGGGCGGCCAGCGCGGTCAGCGTGACGATCAGCGCCCAGGTGGGGGGCAAGTCGGCCACGCCCACGTTCACCGTCTGCCCGACGGCCAGCGGCCGCACCTGCACGGTGGGCGGGATCGCCAAGGGTTCCTCGGACGAACTGCAGGCCAAGGTGCCGGTGCCGTCCAGCGTGGCCGCGGGCAAGGAGGCCGTACTGTCGGCCACGGCCAAGTCCAGCGACGCAACCACCCCGGCGCCCGCGTCCGGCGCGGTCAGCGTCACGGCCAAGCCGGCCGCGAGCAGCTCGCCGTCGCCCACGCCCACGGCGTCCACCAGCACCACCATCCCCCCCTCGGGCGTGGGCGCCACGCTGCCGGCCGGGATCCTGCCCACGATCGCGGGCTACACCGGCCCGCAGACCACGCTCCCCGATCTGCCCAACCCGGAAAGCTCACCGGGCGGCCTCTTCCCCACCGTCTCGCCTGGCCCCAGTGCCAGCCCGAGCCCGTACTCCGCTACTTTGCCCAACGCCCGTGACGTCCGGGTCGCCGACGCCGCCGCGTCGTTCCCGTTCAGTACTCGACTGATGGGCGGTGAGATCGTCGGTCTGGCCGTGCTCGCGGCCGCCATCGCGATCGCCATCGTCCGGTTCTCGCTGCGCAGGCCGCGGCCGCAGCACGGCAAGGACCCCAGCTGACTACTTAGCGGTCCGCTCCACCATCGGCCGCATCGCGCGCATCTCGGCGGCCAGCCTGGTCGCGTTCATGGTCAGCGAAGCCACCACGCCGAACGTGTCGTTGTCCGCCCAGGTGCACAACGCGACGCTACCCGGCACGCTGGCCTGCGCGTTGATGCAGGCCGCGGAGCCGCCGAGCGGGCCAGGGCTGGTCACGGACGAGCCCTTGGACTGCTGGGTGAAGCTGGAAATGAAGCCGCTGGCCGAGACGCCGGACAGGTTCCCGCCGATGAACAGGATCATCTGCGGCGACGAGCCGGTGCTGTCCTCGTAGACGGCCGACACCACGTGGCTGGCCTGGCCCGCACTCTTGGCGATCACCTGGCGCTGCAACGCGGCCGCGTTGGCCTGCTTCTCCAGTTGCGGGCGCCGGACGTAGCCGCCGATCCGGTCCGGGGTGACCACGACGTGCGCCGGCCCGCGGCCGCCGAAAACGCCGAGCACATCCGCGGCCCCCACCGCGGCCAGGACCACCGCGAGGCCGGCCGCCATCACGATCATCCGGCGGGACCGGCGGCGCGCGGGCCGGCGGCCCGCGCGGCTGGACCCAGCGGGCCGGTCGGCCCGGTCGGCCGGCCGCCGCAACTCCGCGCCCGCCGGGCCGGGCGGCCGCCGCAGCTCCGTGCCGGCCTGGGGGACGGGGGGCTCGCCGGTGTCCAGTGCCGCCTGTGGCCCGGTGCCGCCCCGGTAACCGGGCGGGTCATCCACCGCCAGGTGTGACCCGGCGCGGGGCTGGAGCGTGCGGATGCCGCCCGGGGCCTGGTCCGGCCCGGCGCCCGGCCGCCCGCCAGCGACGCGGCCGGCGGCCGGTTTCATCTCCACTGTGGTCTTGTAGCGGAGCCGGGGACCGGTGCGGGCCGGCTCCGCGGGACCGGGCCCGGCAGGGCCGGCGTGGCTGCCCGTGCCGGCTGGCCTGGCTGGCCACGGCGCGGCGGCCCCATCGGGCGCGGGCGGCCGGTGCCGACGGCCGCGCAGGCCGCCCGGGCCCGGGCCGCCCGGCTGCGGTCCGCTGGATCCGGGCCACGGCCGGACCCCGTGCGGCCCGGTAACCGCGTCCAGGGGCGGAACCTCCGGCGCCCGGCCACGACGTGGCGATACGCCCCGGTCCGGCCCGGCCGACCCGTCCGGGGACGTGACTCCGCGATACGCGTCCGGTCCGGTTATCCGATCGTCGGGGTAGCGGCCGCGGTCTGGCCGGTCAGCCTGCTCCGCGTACCGGCCCGGCCCGGGCCGTCCCGGGCCGTCCTCCCGGCCCGGCCGGCCCGCCCGCTCCCGGTCCCAGGCCGGGTCCAGGCTCGAGCCACGCCCGGTATCCCGGCCCGGGCCGGCGCCTCGCCCAGGATCCCGGCCATTCGCCGTGCCCGGGCCGGCGCCACGCCCAGCATCCCGGTCCCGGCCATTCGCCGTGCCCGGGCCGGCGCCTCGCCCAGCATCCCGGTCCCGGCCGCTCGCCGGGTCCCGGCTGGCACCGCGCCGGTTATCCCGGTCCCGGCCCCGCGCCGGCCCGGGCTCGCCGTCGAGCGCGACATCCGGCTCGTCGGCCCGCTTGGCCCCGCGCCGGCCGAACAACCCGCGCCCCCGGCCCCGGCCCTCGCCGGGCGGTTCCGGGCCCGGTTCGGTGGCCCGGCCCGGCACAGGCCGCTCGCCGTCGTCGGGCAGCAGACCCGGGCCGCGGTACGGGGGTTCAGCCCGGCCCGGTGCCCGGTGGTCGGCATCCCGGCCGGCCGCGCGCCGGCTGGACCGGCCGCGCCCGGTGTGCCCGGGTTCTCCCGGCTCCCGCTCCACGGTGCCGGGAATGATCCGGCGCTGCCGTCCCGGCCCATCCGGGCCGGCTGAGTCCGGCCCGGCGGGATCGGCCAGCAGCGCGCGTCCCGACGGCACCGCCGTTCCGCTCCACCGCGGGGCGTCCCGGCCAGCCGGTTCGGCCGGAGCGGGCCGGTGTGGCGCGGCGGCCGCGCCTGGCGGGCCGGGCGGCCGGTAATCCCGCCCGGCCGGTTCGGGTGCCGTGGTGCCTGGCCGCCCAGCCGCCGGGCCCGCCGGGTAACCAAGCCCGGCCGGCCCGGGGGCCGCCGGCCCGCGCCGCGCCCCCTCCGGGTAACCCTGACCACCCGGGGCCGCCGGCCCGCGCCGCGACCCCTCCAGGTAAGCCTGGCCGCCCAGTGCGTAGGCCTCGGCATCCCGGCGGGCCGCCGGGCCGCCGGACTCCGGGGCCGGGTATCCCGTGCCGTTGGTTCCGGGACTGGCCGGCTGACCCCGCAAGTCCGGGCGGCCGGCCCCGGGCGCCGGGTAGCCGGTCCCGCTCGGTCCCGGTTCTGCCTGACCGGTCCCGGAGCCCGGGTACCCCCGGCCAGCACGATGGCCGCCATTCGGGCCGGCGGTTCGGCCCGGTGGGTCCGCGGATGGGCCGGGGCGAGCACCACGGCCCGGGCGTTCGGGATAAAGGTCTCGGGTTTCGCGGGGAGCGCCGGGCGGCTTGCGCCGGGTGCCCGCCCGGTGCGCGCGCTCCTCTTCGGGCGGCGCCCACGCGTATCCGCGGGCCAGGTCGTCCCGGGCCGGGCCGGCCGGCTGGCCGCTGTCCCCGGCCAGGGCGGCCGGGGACCGGCGGGCCTGGCGCGCCGCCATCCGGCTGCCCGGGCGCGGGCCCGCGGTCGGCGCGGCCAGGTACTGGTCGGCGGTGGGCTCCGGCGCGGCCAGCTCACCGGGAGAGGCGGGGTAAGCACGCGACCGCCGCGGGTATTGCGGCTCGCGCGAGCTTCCGTCGCTCATGGTCCCCCATCCTGGCGCTGGCGCGATCTTGTCAGACCGGGAAGTCACCCCATCATGGGGCATCGGGGCGGCGCCCACCACCGGATCCGGCGTGCTGCACCGATCAGCGCGGTTAGTTGTGCCCCGCCGGCGGGGCACAACTAACCGCAGCGATGCGTCCACCCGGGCACGCCACTCCCAGCGAAGGGAAGCCGGCCGGAATCCGCCGCCGCTGCCCCCTTGACGGGCCGCCCGTCCGCGCCGGACGATGTCAGTATCCTGACGACGGTATACAATGCTAGGAAGTGGCACGTGTATCACGAGCTCACGGTCTGGTCCCGCGGCATCATCATGGACAAGGAGGCTCGGGACGTCTCCTCGTGCATCGCGGCTGCCGCGCGCGCCCTCGGCTACTACGCCGACAATGTCAGCGACTACGTGGACGACCCGGACCGGACCAACTGCCTGGTCCGCCGGTACGCGCGGTTCGGTGACTCGCCCATCGTGGACCGCTTCGTATACGAGAACCCGCGTCCGGACTGGGTCGTGCTCGTCGAAGAGACGATCATCAAGGCGGTCAACTTCCTCCGCGGCACGCCGGACGGCACCGGTGTGCTGGTCGTCAATTCCGCCCGCGACCCCGAGTACCTGCTGAAGTTCCTGCCCGGCTCGATGCGGGCCAAGCTGGCCAAGTTCGTCGTGGTGGACGCGGTCGGGCTGGCCGAGCAGCGCGGCAGCAGCCCGTGGATGTTCGTCCGGGACCTGGGCGAGCTGGCCTGCGACCGGATGTCCACCGAAGGCGCCGAGGAACGGCTGGCCATCGGGATGGGCATCGCCGCGCCGCTGATCGGGGCCCTGGTCGCGGCCACCGGCGAGCTGCCGGCCGACGGTGTGGCCGAGCAGGTGGCCGACCGGGACGCGATGTTCCGCGGCGTGGACAAGCACCAGGTGATCGAGTTCGCGCCGCTCCGGGCAGCCACACCCTGACCTACTCAGTAACCACCCGCGCGCCGCAGCAACGCGAGGAGGCCCCATGTCCGTACGCGGCACCCGGATCCCGCCGCACCTGCAACTGCCGATCGCCGGCGTGACGCCGCCACCCACCGAAAAGGAGGGGCAGCGGCTGTTCCCGACCGGCAACTTCCGGTTCTTCCGGCCGGTTTACCGGGACAAGATGCCGCCGTGCAACAACGCCTGCCCGACCGGCGAGCAGATCCAGAAGTACCTGGACTACGTGAAGCACGAGCGGTACCTCGACGGCTACCTGACGATCATGGAAGACAACCCGATGCCGTCGGTGACCGGCCGGGTCTGCTACCACCCATGCGAGACCGCGTGCAACCGGGCCCAGCACGACGAGCCGATCGGCATCCGCAGCGTGGAGCGGTTCCTCGGCGACTACGGGCTGAACCTGCCGGAGAACCCGATCAAGGACACCCTGCCCGCACTGAACGGGACCACGATCGCGATCGTGGGCTCCGGCCCGGCCGGCCTGGCCGCCGCTTACCACCTGCGCCGCCGCGGCTACCCCAGTGTGATCTTCGAGGCGCTGGGCCAGCCGGGCGGCATGCTCCGGGGCGGCATCCCGCACTGGCACCTGCCCGAGGAGATCCTGGACGCCGAGATGGCCAAGCTGCTCAGCCTGGGCGGCATCGAGATCCGCACCAGCACCCGGGCGGGCGTGGACATCTCGTGGGACGAGCTGCGCAACTACCCGGCCGCGTTCCTTGCCCTGGGCCAGGATGTCGGCCGCCGGCTGCCCGTCGAGGGCATCCAGTCCCGCGGCGTCGGCGGTGGCCTGGAGTTCCTGCGCGAGGCCGGCCTGGGCCGCCCGGTCAAGGTGGGCCGTGAGGTGCTGGTCATCGGCGGCAGCAACACCGCGTCTGACACCGCCCGGTCAGCGATCAGGCTGGGTGGCGGCGCGGCCACCATCGTGTCGCTGGAGTCCGGGGACGAGCTGGTCATCGTCCCCGAGGACCTGGAGCAGGCCAGGGACGAGGGCGTGCTGCTGTCACCGAACACCGCGCTGGTCCGGGTACTGGCCGACAACGGGCATGTGACCGGGGCGATCCTGAGCGACGCCCGGCTGGCCAGGGACGACAGCGGCGCGGTGCGCCCGGAGCTCATCCCGGGCACCGAGCGCGAGGTCATCTGCGACACCATCTTCATCGCGATCGGCCAGGTCCAGCAGCTGGACTGGCTGCCCGGGCAGCTGGCCGACGGCAGCGGGGTGATCACCGCGGACGAGCACGGCCGGGTCGAGGGCAACGTGTTCGTCGGCGGCGACGTGCTGCGCGGACCGTCCATGGTGGTGGACGCGCTGGGCGACGGCAAGCGGGCAGCCCGGGACATCGACCGGCTGCTGACCAACCAGGCCCTGGCCGACGACCCGGAGCCGGTGATCATGCCTTACGAGGGGCTGAACGCGGCCTATTTCCGGCCCGCCCCGCGCACTCCGGTACCGCTCTCTCCCGCCGCCGAGCGGCGGCGCAGCCAGCGCGCCGAGGTGACCCTGGCCTACAGCCGGGAGCAGGCGGTAGCCGAGGCCGACCGGTGCATGAGCTGCGGCGTGTGCAACGGCTGCGACAACTGCTACATCGTCTGCCCGGACGTCAGCGTGCTGCGCGACACCAGGGAGAACGGGCACTACTCGATCCGCACCACGTACTGCAAGGGCTGCCTGGTCTGCGTGCAGGAATGCCCGACTGGCTGCCTGGAGAAGGTGCCGGAGATGGACTTCGACGACCCGGCCGACGTTACCCGGATGGAGACCGCGTTCGCCCCGTACGACGGCGCTCATGCCGAGCAGTCGGCGTTCACCAAGCAGCTCATCGAGGAAACCATCGCCGAGTACGACGCCACCCGCCGGCCGCCGGCGCCCCGCAGCGGATCCGGCCACGGCAAAACCACACCGCAGCCGAACGCTACTCCCAGGGTGATGCCATGACTACGGCCGGAGTCGAAGGTGGCCGGGGTCAGGAACCGGCCTACGGGCCGGGGCTGCGCACCCCGGCCGGCGAGCAGCGGCTGGCCGAGCTGGCTGGCACCCGGAAGCGGCTCAACGGCTGCGCGGCCGCGGCCTACGCCGCGCTGTACGCCAACGTCGACGTGGTCACCGCGTACGCGATCCGGCCGTACACCGCGATCATGATGAACCTGGCCCAGTTCATCGCGGACGGGCTGCTCGACGCGGAGTACATCCACGCCGACGGCGAGCACGCGCAGCTGTCCGCGGCGTTCGGCGCCGGGTCCTGCGGGGCGCGCGCGTTCACCGGCTCGTCCGGGGTGGGCGTGACGTACGCGTACGAGATGTACTCGATCATCTCCGGGGCGCGGATCCCGATCCAGATGTCCATCGCCGACCGCACCCTGGACCCGCCGGGCGACTTCGGCTCCGAGCACACCGACGCGCTGTGCACCCGGGACATGGGCTGGCTGATGGGCTGGGCCGCCACCCCGCAGGAGGAGTTCGACAAGAGCCTGCTGGCCTACGCGATCGGCGAGGACCCCCGGGTGCTGCTGCCGCAGATGGTGGTGCAGGACGGCTACTTCGTCTCGCACATCGCCGGCGAGGTGGAGATGCCGTCGGTGGGCCAGGTGGACGCGTTCCTGCCGCCGTACAAGCTGCCGTTCCCGCTCGACCCGCGGCGGCCGGTGTCGCACGGCCCGCAGATCCACCCGTCCCAGGGACCGCCGCTGCAGCTGGAGCGGGCCCGGGCCATGGAGGACGCGATCCCGGTCATCCGGGAGAAGACGGACGAGTTCGCCCGGGTGTTCGGCCGCCAGTACCCGCACTTCGTGGAGGAGTACCGGCTGGACGACGCGGAGATCGCGATCGTGATCTCCGGCGGGCACTCGGTCACCTGCCGGGCCGCCATCAACCGGCTGCGGGAGCGCGGCATCAAGATCGGCATGGCCCGGCTGCTGTGGATCAGGCCGTTCCCCAGTGACGACCTGTGCCACGCGCTGCGCGGGGTGAAGGCCGCCGGGGTGGTGGAGACCAACCTCGGCCTGGGCGGCCCCACCTACGGCGGGATCCTGGCCCCGGACGTGTCCGGCGCCCTGTACCAGGCTGGGCACCGCCCGCTGCTGACCTCGTTCATGGCCGGGCTGGGCGGCGAGACCGTGCCCACGGCCGAGTTCGAGTGGATGGCGGCCAAGCTGGCCCAGGCCGCCGAGCGCGGCCATGTCGAGAAGGCGGCCCACTGGGTCGGGTTCGAGGACTGAGGAGCTGTCGATGGCGCACGAAGTGATCCGCCAGCACCTGCCCCTGCTGGACGAGGGCGGCCGCGGCGACGCGCTGGACGACCAGGCGGGCCGGGACCGGCACTACCTGCCCGACCTGCCCGGCGAGGACCCGTACCAGGCCGGCCACCGGACCTGCGCGGGCTGCGGGCCGGCCATCGAGTACCGCTGGGTGCTCAAGGCGGCCGGCCAGGACACCGTGGTGGCCGGCCCGACCGGCTGCATGTACGTGGCCAACTCCACGTACCTGTGCACGCCGTACACGGTGCCGTGGGCGCACACGCCGATCGCCAGCGGCGGCTCGTTCACCTCGGGCATGGCGGCCGGGTACGAGGCGATGATCCGCAAGGGGCGGCACCCCGGCCCGTACCCGAACATCATCGTGATGGCCGGTGACGGCAGCGCGGCCGACATCGGGCTCGGCTCGATCTCCGGCGCGCTGTACCGCAACCACGACGCGCTGTTCATCTGCTACGACAACGAGTGCTACGCCAACACCGGCATCCAGGTGTCGCCGACCACGCCGTACGCCGGGCTGACCACGTTCACCCCGTTCGGCAAGGCGAACCCGGCCGGCAAGCAGCTGCCGCCCAAGAACCTGGCCCGGATGATGGCCGAGGGCCACCCGCACGCCTACGTGGCCACCACCACGGTCGGCTACCCGGTGGACCTGATGAACAAGACCCGCAGGGGGCTGAACCGGCGCGGCGCGGCGTTCATGCACTGCTTCACGCCGTGCCAGAAGGGCTGGGTGTACCAGACGTCGATGACGGTCGAGCTCGGCCGCCGGGTGGTCGAGGCGGGCCTGTTCCCGGTGTGGGAGTACGACCCGGACAGCCGGGAGTACCACTACTTCCACCCGCCGGCGCAGCGCCCGGTCACCGACTACCTGGCCATGCAGGGCCGGTTCGGGCACATGCTGCCCGAGCACGTCGCGGCCACCCAGCGGGCGGCCAACCTGAACTGGCAGGACATGGGCATGGACGTGCCGGCCGAGCTGCGCGAGGGCGAGGACCCGGCCCGGCATCACCGGCTCAAGGAGGAGGGCTACTCGATGCCGCTGAACCGCGGCGTGGGTGCGTAAGGAGTTTCATGGCCGACCACTGGCAGATCCGCTTCGACGAAGGTCACCAGCAGCGTTACCTGCCGGACCGGCAGGCCGTGCTGCGCTACGTGCTGGCCATCGGGCCACGCTCCGCGAGTACCCGGTTCGAGGTATTCACCGAGGCGCCGCCCGTCCGGCTGGCCGATGGCTCGGCGGGCGGCCGCAGCTACTCGTTAGTGGAGGTCATCGACCTGGCGCTGGCCGGCCAGCGGGAACGGCTGGCCGCCGAGCTGGCCGCCCTGTCCGGCCCGGCCGCCCTGTCCGGCCCGGGCGGTCCGGGTAGCCCGGGCGGTCCGGGCGGCACCCCATGACCGGGCCGGACGGCCAGGTCAGGCCGGGGCCGGGGGCGCGGATCATCCCGCTGCTGCCCGGCGTGTCCCGGGCATCCGGGGCCCGCCGTGCGGAACTCAAGGTGGCCGTCCTCCAGGTAGTCAGCCACCTGGTGCTGGCGGCCGTGCCCGCGGACCGCCGCTCACCCCTGTTCGACCAGGCCGCCGAGCTGCTCGACGAGGCCGGCTGGGGACTCGAAGAGCTGTACCTGGCCGCCACCGACGAAACCGCCCGCAGCGCCCTGTTCCGGGCGCTGGGACTGGAGACCTAGACCGGAGTCATTGACCTCGGCCCGGACCGGGAGGCAGACATGGCGGATCAAGGGCGATACCGCCGAGCCGGATCACGTGGCCCGCCCGCGGGCTGGACCAAGGGCGCCGCGCGGACCGTGGCCACAACCCGGCGCGACGCCCCCGACCTTTCCCGGCCGATCTCCCCGGTCACCATCCGGGGAACGATCACGCCGTGATCGTTACCAACCTCGACATGGTCGTTCCCATTCCGGGATGACGGCCCCCGCCGTACAGCAGCCCACAGCGTCTTCTGCGAGAGGTATCGGTGGCGACCGATGAGCGCTACAGCAGGAACAGCCAACTACCAGATAGTCAGCAACCAAACCGGCCGGGTGTTCCGGGTCGGTGAAACTCCCCGGGGCGTCCTGGGCTACCCCCGGTGGGTAGTGATCATGGCGGCGTGGCTGGCTATGTGCCTGGCCGGGCTGCTGGAGTACACCTGGGGCGCACTGAACGGGTCCCTGGCCGCCGTCCACCACTGGGGGCCGGCCCCGGTGTTCTGGGCCTTCTCGTTCTTCGTCATCTTCGAGTCGTTCGTGCAGATCGGCACGGGCATGCTGCGCAACCGCGGCATCCTCACCGTGCGCTGGGCCACGATCATCGGCGGCATCATCTGCGGCGTGGTGGGGTATGGCATCCTGGCCGAGTCGACGTCAATCTGGCAGGCCTACGTCGGGTACGCGGTGCTCGGCGGCATCGGCTCCGGGGCGGTGTACTCGAGCTGCATCAACATCGTGGCCAAGTGGTACCCGGAGAAGAAGGGCTTCCTCACCGGGTTCGTCAACGGTGGGTGGGCCTACGGCGCGGTGCCGTTCATCTTCGCTATCGGCGCGGCCAGCAGCGGCGGCGGGGCGATCCACATGAGCCCGTCCACGCTGAAGACCTACATCTGGGTCCAGGCCGGCATCATGACGTTCGGCATCGTGCTGGCCGGGATCTTCCTCAAGGACCCACCAAAAAACTGGTGGCCGAAGGAGATCGACCCGCTCAACTGGCACAAGCACAGCACCCGCGACCTGCGCAACAACCCGCCCGCGCTGCGGCACTACACGCTCGGCGAGATGTGGCGCACACCGCAGGCCAAGTGGGTCGGCATCCAGTACGCGCTGTACATCGGCTGCTCGCTGTTCGGGGTGGCCTACTACTACGGGTTCGCGCAGGCGATGGGGCTGGGCACGGCCGCGGCGGTGGTCGGTTTCGCCGGGTTCTCGCTCGCGGACGGCATCTGCCGGCCGATCTACGGCTACATCTCGGAGTTCATCGGGCGCCGCCGGACGATGACGTACGCATACTCACTCAACGTGGGGTTCCAGTTGCTCGCGCTCTGGTTCGGCGAGCTGCATAACGCCCCGTTGTTCGTAGTCTGCGCGGTGATCTCCGGCGGGCTGTCCGGCGCCAACTTCCCGATGACCGCGGCTATGGTGGCGGACTACTGGGGCGAGACCAACAACGCGGTGAACTACGGTTCGATCTACGCGTTCAAGGCCCTCGGCGGCAGCTTCGCGGGCGGGATCGCAGCGCTGATCATGACCGGGACGCTGTACGGCAATGCCACGTTCGACTGGCCGTTCGGCTTCTTCTTCGGCGCCGCGCTCGGCGCGCTGGCCGCGGTGACCGTGACGTTCTTCTGCAAGCGGCCCACCGTGCAGCAGATGGAGCGGGCGGTGCGGACCCCGGCCGACAAGGAGGCGGAGCGGGCCCGCCCGGCCGTGGCCTGACCAGCCGGCTGCCGTAGCGTGCTGGTGGCGGGCCCGTGCCCGCGGGCCTGCCACCAGATCCCGGAAGGAGCCCGGCATGGCGGGCGGCTACCCGTATGAGCTCAAGCTCCCGCTGGCGCCGTACAGGTTCGAGTGGCGCGATGAGCCCGCCGTGGCCGCGGAGAAACGGGCCGGCCACGGGTACGCCGAGGAGCGGTACACCCACGCCGACGGCACGGTCACCATCATCCGCGAGTACCAGGCCGACGGCTCATACCACATCATGTCGGACCGGGCCGAGATCGAGCTGATCGACAACGCGGGCAACCCGTACGCGCCGGACCCGGTCAGCGTGGTCCGGCTCCCCTGACCCGGCCGCCGTGGCCGCCGTGGCGGCCACCCCGGCCGCCGTCCACCCGGCCGCCGTCCGCCCGGCCGCCGTCCACCTGGCCGCCGTCCACCTGGCCGCCGGGCGGCTGGTGATACGCGGACCGGGTCCGCTCGGTGTGCTTGCGGGCGATCTCGGCCGCCTCGTCTTCGTCCCCCGCCGCAACCGCGTCGATCAGCTCCCGGTGCTCGGCCCACGATTCGTGCCCGCGGGCCGGCGCCACCTGCCGGTAGTACCAGCGCACCCGCCTGCTCACGATGGCGGCCAGGTCGGCCAGCACAGCGTTGCCCGCTATCCGGGCCAGCTCGGCGTGGAACTGGTTATTGGCGGCCACCACGCGCTCCGTCTGGCCAGATTCGACGGCCGCCTCGCCGTCATGCCAGATGGCCCGCAGCCGGGCCACCGCCGCCGGGCTGGCCGACCGCGCGGCCAGCCGGGCCGTCTGCATCTCCAGCAGTTCCCGGGCGTCGAGCAGCTCGTCGACCTCGCGGTCGGTGGGCACGTGGACGAACGCGCCCTGGTTGGGCCGCAGGTCCACCCAGCCTTCCGCCTCCAGCCGGTGCAGCGCCTCACGGACCGGCTGGCGGCTCACCCCGAGCTGCCGGGCCAGCTCGGTTTCCACCAGGTGCTGGCCCGGCCCCAGCCGCCCGCCGACCACCAGCTCGACCAGCGCCTCGTACACCGACTGGCGCAGCGGCACCGGCCGGGTCACCGGGCTGATGAACGCGGGCACGCCCGCTGGCTTCGCGTCCGCCGTCACGCTGCTCTCCCCATGCCTACTGCATTTAGCATATCGGCTGCTGTATCCAAAATACGGACCAGATGGCTGGCGGCAGAGCACCGGGCGGGCCGGGCCGGCGTCACGCGGCCGTGGCGAGGCTGCCGGGCCCACGGGCGCAGCAGTGGGCCCGGGTCCCACTGGGGGAGGGACCCGGGCCCGCGGGGACCGGGACGGTCGTGCCCGTCCGGCGGCCGTGGTGCAGTTGAACTAACCAGCGGGTCAGGCGTCACGCCGAAGGGAGATCGCCCTTGCCTATGGGCAACTGCTCTGGATGTGGCACCTGCGCGCTGCTGAATGCAACATCCCGGCCAGTTAGCCTGCGAGCCGCGTTACGACTGGCTGTCTTTCCTGGTACTCACGCGATTACTGTTGCCAAAGGGCTCCTGAGGCGAGGGATTGATGGGCGGGAAGTGCGGCCATCGCGATGCGGCGCCGCCGTCCCCGAACTGGCGCTTTGACGCAGCCAGCGGGAACAAAGTCAGTCGTACATCATCTTGGGCTGGGCGTCGTACATCATCTTGAGCTTGGCGTCATACATCATCCTGGGCTGGGCGTGCGCAGCCGCCGCCACCGCGGGCGCAGCAGGCACAACCGCCACAGCCGTGCCGGTTACTGCTATTCCGGATAGGAGTGGGGCGGCCACCCCAGCGGTTAAGACAATTTTTTGGGCAAGGGTCCGTGCAATTTGCATGGCCACTCCCTATACTGCTATTGGGACTGGAGATCCCGTGGTTACTAAGTAGGGGCTGGCCAGCCTCCGGGGCACCGGTGCGGGTGATATACCCGCCCGGTTGGTTTGCCATGCGCGCAATGCAGGAAAAAAACAGGCTATTTAGTAGACGGGTCGTTAACTTGTCTATCGCCGTTAACCTGGACTGGCACGGCCGGATCGCCGCCTCAGCATTAGATGGCCTGCTTATCGGCCGCGACGACGAGATTTCGCTGCTCACGGACTGCGTGCAGCAGGTCAAAGCCGGACAGGGCCGGGCCGTGCTGATCGAGGGCGAGCCCGGAATCGGCAAATCCACCCTGGCCAGGGCCGCCTGCGCGGACGCTGGCCAACTGGGTTGCCAGGTGTTCTGGGGTGCCGGTGATGAGCTGGGGCAGACGTTACCCCTGTCGCCATTCCTGGATGGATTGCGCACCCGTGAGCCCATTCTCAGCCCGCGCCGGGACACGATCCTCACCCTGCTCCGCGGCGAGCGTGCCGCTGGGCGCGGCGAGGACCTGACCGCCGCGCTGGCGGAACAGTTGCTCGCGCTGGTGGACGAATTGTGTGCCGCCCAGCCCATGGTGCTGGTCATCGACGATCTGCAGTGGGCCGACCAGGCCAGTGTGGGCCTGTGGGAGCGGCTGGCCCGGTCCGCGCAGCACCGGCCGCTGCTGCTGATCGGCATCATGCGCCCGGTCCCGCAGCGCGAAGACCTGCTGGCGCTCCGGCACACGGCCGCCCTGGCCGCGCGGCTGCAGCTCGGCGGCCTGGCCGAAGCGCAGGTCACGGATCTGGTCGCCGCGCTGGCCGGCGGCAAACCAGCCGGTGAGCTGCTCAGGCTGGCCGACGGGGCAGCCGGGAACCCGCTGTACCTGACCGAACTGATGGACGCGCTGACCCGCAGCGCCAGCCTGAGCATCACCGATGCTGGAGTCGCCGAGGTGACCGGCGACTCGGCGCCCGACTCGCTGACCGAGGCCATCGCCGACCGGCTGCGCTTCGTGCCCAGCCGGATCCGGCAGGTGCTTCGCGCGGCTGCGCTGCTCGGCGTCGATTTCCACGTTTCCGACCTGGCCACGGTGCTGGGCTGCGGCGTCGCGGACCTGATCCCGGCCGTGGACGAGGCGTGTGCGGCTGGGGTGCTGGCCGAGTCCGGCCATGGCCTGGGCTTCCGGCACCAGCTCATCCGCACCGCGCTGTATGAGGAGATGCCAGCCCCGGTCCGGGCGGCCTGGCATCGCGAGGCGGCGCACGCGCTGGCCCAGGCGGGCGCAGCCGCTGACCGGGTGGCCCGGCAGCTGCTGGCCGCGGTGGCCGGCGCCGCGGACACCGAGCCGGTGGACGAATGGATCTTGCGCTGGCTGGCCCAGACCGCACCGCTGCTGGTGGGCCAGGCGCCCCGGGCGGCGGCCGAGTTGCTCCGCCACGCGGTCACCCGCGCACCGGCCCGCTCGGCCCGGCATGACGCTCTTGTCTGCCGGTACGCCGAGGCGCTGTACCGGGTCGGCGACGCCGCCGACGCCGAGCGGGTGGCCAGCCGCGCGCTGGCCGACATCGTCGAGCCCGACCACCGCATCGACCTGCACTGGACGCTGGCTCAGTGCCGCACCCTCAGCGGCCGGTTCACCGAGTCACTGACCGCCCTGGACGAGGTGCTGGCCCATCCAGAGCTGTCCGGCTGGCACCGGGCCCGGCTGCTCGTGCTCACCGCGCGGGCGCACCGCCAGCTCGGCGAGGTCGAGAAGGCAGGCCAAGTCGCCGCGGCCGCCCTGGAGGAGGCGACGGCCGCATCCGACGACTGGGCCATCGGATGGGCGCTGCACGTGCTGACCATGGTGACCGTGATGCAGGGCCGGATGACCGACGCGCCGCCGCTGTTCGATCGTGCGCTGGCCGTGACGCAGGCGGATCCCGCGCTCACCGACCTGCGGTTGCTGTTGCAGATCAACCAGGCCGTGACTCTCGGTGACCTCGACCAGTACGAGGGAGCCGTAGTGGCCGCCCGCCGGGCGCAGTCGCTGGCGGGCCGGGCCGGCCTCGCGGTCCGCCGCACCCAGGCCCATTCCTGCCTTGGCGAACTGCTGTTCCACACCGGCCACTGGGACGAGGCCCTGCATGAGGTGGGCGTGGTGGAGGAATGCACCAAGGACCCCGGGGTGGCCTGCTGCGACCACGGCGTGGCGGCGGTGATGCTGTTCCATCGCGGCGACACCAGCGCCGCCCAGCAGCATCTGGCCACGGCCACGCCGCATGCCAAGCGGATCGGCAACCGGGTCGTCGGCACCCTGGCCCTGGCTCGTAGCCTGGACCGCGAGCAGGCGGGTGACCTGGCCCAGGCGCTGGCCGTGCTGACCGGGTTCGCGGACAGCGCGGAGGAACTCGACGAGATTGAGGACCTGCTGCCGGACGGTGTCCGGCTGGCCGCGCGGTGCGGTGACGGGTCCGCCGCGCGGGCCCTCACCGACCGGGCCGAGTCCCTGGCCCGGGACACGTCCATCCCGCACCGGCAGGCCAACGCGCTGTTCTGCCGTGGCCTGCTGGACCGTGATCCTGGACGGCTGCTCCGGGCGGCGGACCGCTACGGCGACGCGGGCCGGCCGCTGCTCGGCGCCCAGGCGCTGGAGGACGCAGCCGGGATCTTCCTGGACCTGGGCCAGCGCGAGGCGGCCCGGAAGGCCTTCACCCGCTCACTCGACCTCTATACGGCACTCGGTGCGGCCCGCGATGTGGCCCGGCTGCAGGCCCGGTTCCGGGCCCACGGCATCCGGCGCGCGCCGCGGGTGAAGCACCGGAAGGCCCGCCGCGGCTGGGACAGCCTGACACCGACCGAAGTAAGGATCACTGAGCTGGTGGCCCAGGGGCTGTCCAATCCGCAGATCGCCGAGAAGCTGTTCCTGTCCCGGCGGACGGTGGGCACCCATGTGTCGCACATCCTGAGCAAGCTCGACGTCAAGTCGCGGATCGACATTGCCCGCGAGGCGGGCAGCCGCCAGGCGGCCAGCTGACCACCCTGGGCTAGGCCCCGCAACGGTGGTCAACCCGTGCCTGCCGCTCCAGCGCAGTGCCACCGGCGCATGGAGGCCGGCCCGGGCGGTACCCGCTGCGGCGCGGCCGCCGGATGCCGGGTGCCGGTGCGAACTGCAGAAACTACTGGGGTTAATGGGATCTGCCTACCTGCTGCCGCTGGCCGGACCGGTCGCCCCCAGGCAGCGGGATTGCGCTGCGGACCGCATGGTTGAAACATTCACGCGGTCAGCACCGCGTGAATGAAGCATTCATGCGGTCGGGATCTGAGCGGGGTCGCAGGGCTGGGCCGGGCCGGGTCGCGGGGCCGGGCCGGGTCGCCGGGCAAGGCCGGGTCGCGGGGCTGGGCCGGACGGGGCCGGGGCCCGGCGTCCTGGCCCGCCGGGTTAATGCCAGGCCGGCCCAGGGGTAGCCCAGGGCGTGTCCCGGGACACGCCCTGGGCGCTTCCCCCCATCCTGGTCAGCCTTCCGGCGCCAGGGTGAAGAAGACTGCCTTCCCGGTCACCGTCTGCCGCCAGCCCCAGCTCGTGCACAGGCTGGCCAGCAGCACCAGGCCACGCCCGGCCTCGGCGTCGCACGGCGCGTCCACCAGCACCGGCCCGGACCGCGACTTGTCGTGCACTTCCACCCGGAGCTGACCGAGCGCCCAGCTGACCACGAGCTGGATGCCATCGTGATCGAGATGGCCGTGCTTGAGGGCGTTGGTGACCAGCTCGCTGGTCAGCAGGGCCGCGGTATCACCGTCCACCGACAGCTCCCAGGCCCCGATGATGGCGCCAACATGGCGGCGGGCTTGCGCCGCGGCCGCCGGGCCAGCGATCAGCGAAATGCGGTACGGACGCTGCACTGCGGTCTGGGCCGGCGCCACCATGGTCATCGCCATTCCTCACCGGTCCTGGCCGGGCCAGTACCAGAAGTGCAGGTTCCGCCGGGCGTTGACGACCAGGAGCAGGCCGTCGCCCGGCCCGCGGGCCGGGCCGCCCCGGGCGGCCCCCGCGCCGGCCGGCGCGTCCGCCACGCCGGCCGGCGCAGCCGCCGGGTCCTCGCCCGCCATCTCGGACCGCGACGCATCGCGCACTTCCACACAGAACTTCCGGTCCACCCAGCTGATCATGAGCTCGACCACCGCATCCGGGTCGCAGGAGAGGACATCGGCCACCAGTTCGCTGGTGAGCAGGGCCGCGGTGTAGGCATCGAGCGGCACGTCCCACGCGTGGATGAGCGCCCATACGTGCCGCCGTGCGGCCATCGTCCCCGCCGAGCCCGCGGGCAGGGAGATGCGGTACGGACGCTGCCCCGTGGCGGGTACCCGCGTCATGACTTCCATCTCGTCCCCTGTCCAGGCCAGCTCGGGTCAGGTACCGGCATGTGCTGCCGTGCATGCATCCCACGGTGGCCGGCCACCCCGGGCCGAGACATCGGTCGGGTGACGTATCTCGCAAACCCGGCTTCCCGCCCGCCCGGACGGGTTGCGGTACCCCGCGCTTCCGCTGGGCGGGCTGATTGGGCACGATGGGCCAATGACAACCACGGTGCGGGGCGTGATCGCCCCAGGCAAAGGTGCCAAAGTCGAGCTGACCACGGTCGTGGTGCCGGATCCCGGGCCGGGCGAGGCGCTGGTCCGGGTGCAGGCCTGCGGCGTCTGCCATACCGACCTGCACTACCGCGAGGGCGGTATCGGGGACGACTTCCCCTACCTGCTCGGGCATGAGGCGGCCGGGGTGGTGGAGGCGGTGGGCGACGGCGTCACGTCGGTGGCGCCCGGCGACTTCGTCGTCCTGAACTGGCGCGCGGTGTGCGGCGAGTGCCGGGCGTGCCGCCGTGGCAGGCCCTGGTACTGCTTCAATACGCATAACGCCCGGCAGAAGATGACGCTGGAAGACGGCACGGTGCTGTCCCCGGCGCTGGGGATCGGGGCGTTTACCGAGAAGACGCTCGTCGCCGCCGGGCAGTGCACCAAGGTGGACCCGGCCGCCAAGCCGGAGGTGGCGGGCCTGCTCGGCTGCGGGGTGATGGCCGGCCTGGGCGCCGCCATCAACACCGCGCCGGTCACCCGGGGCGACTCGGTGGCCGTGATCGGCTGCGGCGGGGTGGGCGACGCCGCCATCCTCGGCGCGGTGCTGAACGGCGCGCGGCGGATCATCGCGGTGGACATCGACCCGCGGAAGCTGGAGTGGGCCAGGCAGTTCGGTGCCACGCACGTGATCAACTCACGCGAGTCCGACCCGGTCGAGGGCATCAGGGCGCTGACCGGCGGGAACGGCGCGGACGTGGTGATCGAGGCGATCGGCCGCCCGGAGACCTACCAGCAGGCGTTCTACGGGCGCGACCTGGCCGGCACGGTGGTCCTGGTCGGGGTGCCCACCCCGGACATGCGCATCGACCTGCCGCTGCTGGACGTGTTTGGCCGCGGCGGCGCGCTCAAGTCCTCCTGGTACGGCGACTGCCTGCCGGAACGGGACTTCCCGGTGCTCATCGACCTGTACCTGCAGGGCCGCCTGCCGCTGGACCGGTTCGTCTCGGAGACCATCCCGCTGGACGGGGTCGAGGAGGCGTTCGCCAAGATGGAGCGCGGCGAGGTGCTGCGCAGCGTGGTGACGCTGGGATGACGGCCCGCATCGAGAAGGTCGTCACCTCGGGCACGTTCTCGCTGGACGGGCAGGACTTCGACGTCGACAACAACGTGTGGCTGGTCGGCGACGACCGCGAAGTGCTGGTCATCGACGCGGCGCATGACCCGGCCGCGATCCTGGACGCGGTGGGCGGCCGGCGGCTGTCGGCCATCGTCTGCACGCACGGGCACAACGACCACATCAACGCCGCGCCCCAGGTCGCCGAGGCCAAGGGCGCGCCGGTGCTGCTGCACCAGGGTGACGAGATGCTGTGGCGGATGATCTTCCCCGGCACCGAGCCGGATGAGGATCTCGGTGACGAGCAGCTCATCGAGATCGCCGCCACCCCGCTGCGGGTGCTGCACACGCCCGGGCACACGCCGGGCAGCGTGTGCCTATGGGCGCCCGCACTGGGCACCGTGTTCACCGGGGACACCTTGTTCCGCGGCGGCCCGGGCGCGACCGGCCGATCCTACTCGGACTATGACACGATCATCGCGTCGATCCGGGGCAAGCTGCTCGGGCTGCCGCCGGAGACGGTGGTGCGCACCGGGCACGGCGAGGACACCAGCATCGGCGCCGAAGCCGCCCAGTTCAAGGAGTGACGCCCACGGCGGCCGGCCCGGCCCGGATCGCGATGTGGTCCGGGCCGCGCACGGTGTCCACCGCGCTGATGCGGTCCTGGGAGAACCGCCCCGACACCGTGGTCGTGGACGAGCCGCTGTACGCGTTCTACCTGGACCGCACCGGGCTTGACCACCCCGGCCGGGAGCAGGTCATGGCCAGCCAGCCGGCCAGCTGGCGGGAGGTGATCAGGCAGCTCACCGACGGCCCGCTGCCGCCCGGCCGGCCGGTGTGCTACGCCAAGCACATGACCCACCACCTGCTGCCGGAGGTGGACCGGGACGCGCTGGCCCCGCTCCGGCACGCGTTCCTGATCCGGGACCCGGCCGAGCTGCTGGCGTCCTACGCCCGGGTGCGGGCCACCCCGGCCCTGGACGATCTCGGCCTCTGGCAGCAGGCGGAGATCTTCGACCGGTTCGGCGGCCCGGTGATTGACAGCCGTGACCTGCTCGACCGGCCGGAGGTCATCCTCCGGGCGCTGTGCGCCGCACTCGGCGTGCCGTTCTCCGAGCGGATGCTGGCCTGGCCGGCCGGCCCCCGGGACACCGACGGGGTGTGGGCCCCGTACTGGTACGACTCGGTGTGCCGGTCCACCGGGTTCGGCCGGTACCAGCCACCCGGCCAGCCGCTGCCGGCCCCGCTCGTGCCGCTGGCCGAGCGGTGCCGGCCGTACTACGAGCGGCTGCACGCCTGCCGCCTGACGGGAGAGGGCTGATGCTCCAGACGTTCGACGAGCGGAACCGTAACCTCATCGTCAACGTGGGCGGCCGGCTGACCCACCGCGACCAGGCCGGGGTGAGCCCGTTCGACTCCGCGGTGCAGGGTGGCGACGCGGTATGGGAAGGGCTGCGGCTCTACCAGGGCCGGATCTTCCGGCTGGCCGGGCACCTGGCCCGGCTGCGCCGCTCCGCGGCCGCGCTGGCCTTCACCGGGGTGCCCGCGGACGAGCAGATCACCGAGCAGATCCGCCGCACGCTGCAGGCCAACGGGATGACCGATGAGGTGCACATCCGGCTCACGCTGACCCGCGGGGTAAAGATCACCAGCGGCATGGACCCGCGGCTGAACCAGTCCGGGCCGACCCTGATCGTGCTGGCCGAGCACAAGCCACCCGTCTATGACCAGTCCGGGCTGGCCCTGATCACGTCCAGCGTGCGGCGGCCGCCGCCCGACGTGCTCGACCCCAAGATCCACCACAACAACCTGCTGCCGTCCATCCTGGCCAAGATCGAGGCCAACGTGGCCGGCGCGGACGACGCGGTGATGCTGGACACCAGGGGCTTCGTGGCCGAGACCAACGCCACCCACCTGTTCCTGGTCACCGCCGGGCAGCTCGGCACCCCGGGCACGGCCGCCTGCCCGGAGGGCATCACCCGGGCCGCGGTGCTGGACCTCGCGGCGGGGGCGGGCATCCCGTGCCGGGTCGGGGACTACAGCCTGACCCAGTGCTACGCGGCGGACGAGCTGTTCGTGACCGGCACCATGGGCGGCCTGGCCCCGGTGACCTCGCTGGACGGCCGGGTCATCGGGGCCGGCACACCCGGCCCGGTGACCGGCCGGCTGACCGCGCTGTTCGCCGAGCTGACCGTCAGCGGCGGCACCCAGGTCGTCTGAGGGAAGCCGAGTACGGCCAGGGCGGATGGGGAAAATGCCCGGTATGACGAAGGCGCCAGATATCCCGTGCACGCTGCTGGCCGGCGGCGTTGCCATGCCCATGGTTGGGTTCGGCACCTGGCAGCTGCGTGGCTCGGCCGGCTACGAGGCGATCCTGGTCGCGCTCCAGGCGGGCTACCGGCACATCGACACCGCCACCATGTACGGGAACGAGGCCGAGGTCGGGCATGCGCTGCGGGACAGCGGGCTGGACCGGCGGCAGGTGTTCCTCACCACCAAGCTGCCGCCCGGCAAAGCGGGCCGGGAGCGGCAGACGCTGTGCGCCAGCCTGCGCGCGCTGGGCACCGACTACGTCGATCTGTGGCTGGTGCACTGGCCGCCCGCGGCCCGGGCGCTCGTGCCGATGTGGAACGAGTTCCTGAGCCTGCGCGGGGCGGGCATGGCCCGGGCCGTCGGGGTGAGCAACTTCTCCATCGCGCAGATCGACCGGCTGATCAGCTCGACCGGGGCGGCCCCGGTGGTCAACCAGATCCCGTGGAGCCCGGCCCGGTTCGACGCGGCCCGGCTGGCCGCCAGCCGGGAGCGGCAGGTGGTGACCGAGGGCTACAGCCCGCTCAAGGGCACCCACCTGGCCGACCCGGTGCTGACCGGCATCGCGGCCCGGCACGGGGTGACGCCGGCCCAGGTAGTGCTGCGCTGGCACATCGAGCACGGCATCCCGGTCATCCCGAAGTCGGCCCATCCGGGCCGGATCAAGGAGAACATCGACCTGCTCGGCTTCTCGCTCAGCCCGGACGAGGTGGCCAGCATCGACAGCCTGCCCGGCCGCTGAGGTCCCCGCTACGCGGAGTGGCCGGCCGCGTCGAGGAAGGCCCGCACCTCGCCCGGCTTGGTCAGCCGGATGAACCTGAGATGCGCGTGGCCGGGATCGACCATGGCCCGCAGGTACCGGTCCCGGTAGACGTGATGCCGGGTCCAGGCCCAGGCGATGATGGACCGCTCCGGGTCCAGGTGCAGGAGGTTGGACCACGGCTCGACGTTGCCGTTCCACAGCTCGGCCCGGTGCGCCGCCCGGCGGGCGGTCCGCCCGGCCACCTGGCGCATCACCTGCCATCGCGGCAGGTCGAGCCAGACCACACTGTCCGCGCGGGACCAGACCAGGTCGCGCACCGCGCGGTAGTTCCCGTCCACCACCCAGCGCGGCGCCGCGGTGAACTCGGTGACCCGGGCGCGGAACTCCGGCCCCGGCAGCGGCGCCCAGCCGGGCTGGTGGAACAGTGCGTCCAGTTCCAGATGTGGCGCGCCGATCAGCCGGGCCAGCTCGGCGGCGATGGTGGTCTTGCCCGAGCCGCTGTTCCCGACCACGGACACACGCTGCATGGCCAGCAGTATGCCCAACGTTGTCACCGGCTGTGAATGTGCTGGGCGATGGGCCAGCCGGCCCGGACCGGGGCCGCGCGGCTGGCAGGATGGCAGGCGTGACCGCCACTTCACCCGGCCAGCTGTGGCACGAGGCCATCTCCGCCGAGCCGCTGCCGCCGCGGCTGCTCGTGCTGGCCTGCTGCGCGGCCGCGCTGATCCTGGTCGGGTCCCGGCGGGCCTGGCCGGTGACCAGGACCGTGGTCACCATCGCCCACGAGGGCGGTCATGCGCTGGTCGCGCTGGCCGTGGGCCGGCGCCTGGAAGGGGTACGGGTGCACCGCAGCACGGCCGGGCTCACCGTGTCGGCAGGCAACGCGTCGGGCCCGGGCATCGTGGCCACCGCGGCCGCCGGGTACCTGGCCCCGCCGCTGCTCGGGCTGGGCACCGCGGCCCTGCTGGCCAGCGGGCACCTGGTCGCCGCGCTGCTGCTCACCCTGCTGCTGCTGGGCGCCCTGGTGTTCCTGGTCCGCAACGCCTACGGGCTGCTGGCCGTGTTCGCCGTGGCGGCCGCGGTGGCGTTCGTGCTGTGCCGCGGTGGCCCGCTGCTGCAGGCCGCGTTCGGCTACGCGATGGCCTGGTTCCTGCTGCTCGGCGGGGTCCGGCCGGTCCTGGAGCTGCAGCGGTCCCGGCACCGCGGCCGGGCCGCGCGGTCCGACGCGGACCAGCTGGCCCGGCTCACCGGGCTGCCGGCCGGGGCCTGGATCGTGGTCTTCGCCGTGGTGTCGCTGGGCGCGCTGGCGGTCAGCGCATGGTGGCTGGTGAGCTGACTGGTGCCACGCGGTGTGCCCAGCCGGGGCGGGCCTGATGTACTGGCCCGGGGGGCGCCCGCCGCCCGGGCCAGGCCCCCATACTTGAGTCAGCTGATCGGGAATATATATATATTTGGCCGGGCAGCCCAGAACCGCCCCAGGTCAGCCACTATGTTCCGGTAACCCCGCGACAACCGGGAAGGGATCTCAGCTATGGCAGATGAGCATCACCACCACGACCCGACGTTCTACCGCACGCCGCGGGACGCCGCCGAGGCACCGCCGGAGAAGCTCGCTTACGTCGCGGCGTTCTCCCGGCCCGCCGACCAGCCGGATGCGATCGCAGTGCTGGACGTGGACCCGGAGTCGGCCCGGTACGGCTCGGTGATCGGGTTCACCGAGCTGCCCACGCTGGGCGACGAGCTGCATCACTTCGGCTGGAACGCGTGTTCCAGCGCGCTGCACCCGGGCGGGGGGCATGACCACGGTGGCCGGCGCTACCTGGTCGTGCCGGGCATCCGCTCGTCCCGGGTGCACATCCTGGACACCGAGCCGGACCCGGCCGCCCCCACGGTGGTCAAGACCATCGACGGGGACGAGTTCGGCAAGGTGGCCGGGTACTCGCGGCCGCACACGGTGCACTGCGGCCCCGGTGCGGTGTTCATGTCCTGCCTGGGCGGTTACCCGGAGGAAGGCCCGGGCGGGATCGCCCTGCTCGACCAGAACACGTTCGACGTGCTCGGCCCCTGGGAGGCCGACCGGGGCGACCAGTTCCTCGCCTACGACGTGTGGTGGCACGTGATGGCCGACGTGGCCGTCACCTCGGAGTGGGGCACGCCGGGCATGATCGAGGACGGGATCGTGCCGGAACTGCTGCTCGGCCGCAAGTACGGTCACCGGCTGCATTTCTGGGACATGAAGGCCCGCAAGCTCATCCAGACCGTCGACCTTGGCGACCAGCACCAGATGGTGCTCGAGCTGCGGCCCGCGCACGACCCGACCAAGAAGTACGGGTTCGTCGGCGTCGTGGTCAGCGTGGAGGACCTGTCCGCCTCGGTGTGGATGTGGCACGAGGACAACGGCGAGTGGGCCGCCACCAAGGTGATCACGATCCCGGCCGAACCCGCCCCCGCCGATCAGCTGCCGCCGCTGCTGCAGGGCTTCGGCGCGGTGCCGCCGCTGGTCACCGACATCAACCTGTCCGTGGACGACAAGTACCTGTACGTGTCGTGCTGGGGCACCGGCGAGCTCCAGCAGTACGACGTCAGCGACCCGCTGCACCCGGTGCCGACCGGCTCGGTCCGGATCGGCGGCATCACCGGCCGGGTCGCCCATCCGTCCCGGCCGGACCAGCCGCTGAGCGGTGGCCCGCAGATGGTCGAGGTGAGCCGGGACGGCCAGCGGGTGTACTTCACCAACTCGCTGTACGGGGCGTGGGACGAGCAGTTCTACCCGGACGGGGTAGGCGCCTGGATGGCCAAGCTGGACGTCGCGCCCGGCGGTGGCCTGACATTCGACGAGCGTTTCTTCCCGGAGGGCGGCGCGTGGCGCGGGCGGCGCACCCACCAGGTCCGGCTGCAGGGCGGTGACGCGTCCAGCGACTCGTACTGCTTCCCGTCGGAGCCGTAGCCGTCCCCGGCTGCGGTGCGCTTTCCCCGCGGCCGCGCCTAGGCTGAGGCTTCGGCGCCGGCGCGGGGGAAGCACCGGCCTGCCCACTGGGGAACTCATGGTTACTCGCGATACCGCCTGGCCGGAGGGCACACCGTGCTGGGTGGACCTGGGGGTCGACAACATCGCCCGGGCCAGCGCGTTCTACGCGGGCCTGTTCGGCTGGGACGTGCTGGCCGGGCCGCCGGAGGCGGGCGGCTACTCGATGTGCCTGCGCGGCGGCCGGCCGTTGGCCGGCATCGGGCCCAGACAGGGCCCGCCGGGCACACCCCCCGTATGGACCACGTACCTGGCCAGCGACGATGCGGACGGCACCGCAGCCAAGATCACCAAGGCCGGCGGCCAGCTGGTCGTGCAGCCGTTCGACGTGATGGACGCCGGCCGGATGGCGATGGCGGCCGATCCGGGCGGTGCGGTGTTCGGCATCTGGCAGGCCGGGGCGCACACCGGTTTCGGCGTGGCCAACGAGCCGGGCACGGTCAGCTGGAACGAGAACCACACCCGCGACTTCGACGGCAGCAAGGCCTTCTACCAGGCCGTGTTCGGTTATGACTACGGCGACGTGGCGGGCGCGGGGATCCGGTACGCCACGCTCCGGCTGGCCGGCCGGGACGTCGGCGGGATCATGGAGCTGGACGGCGGCGTGCCCGCCGAGGTGCCAGCGCACTGGGAGACCTACTTTGCGGTGCCCGGCGCCGACGCCGCGGTGGCGGCCACCCGCGCGGCGGGCGGCGCGGTGATCCGCGCGCCGTGGGACACCCCGTACGGCCGGATGGCCATCGTGACCGATGACCAGGGCGCGGAGTTCTCCGTCATCAGCCAGCCAGGCTGAAACCCCGCCAGCGCGGTGCATGGGTGGCAGCGGGCCGCGCAGGTGATCAGCACGCTGTCTTGCCTGCGATTGCCGGGACTGAAGTGACTCAGGTGACGGCCAGGAACCCGCGGCCGCCGCTATGTGGTGCGAATATCCACGCATATGGGAAAAATGCACCGCACAGGCCCAGCCCCGGGGTTGGCGGGGTGGTGCTGGGCACGGCGGCGCCACCCGGGGGCTCGCCCGGGGCCGGTCCTGGCCTTGACACCGGCGTGTTCGTAGGCAAAGGGCGGGTTATTGCGCGGCGACCCCGGCTGACCACAAATGCACCGCGGTGACGCAGCACGGCGCGGTCAGCCAACCGGGACCGGCGCGTCGTCCTCGGTCATCAGCCGGTCGGCGGTGCGGGCCGCGGTCCGCCGCGCCCACTGGCCGGTGGTCAGCGCGCCAAGGCCGAGTACGGCGAGCCCGCACCCGGTGATGATCCACCAGCCGACGTGGCTGGCCGCCGGGAAGCCGGTGTGCAGCGAGCCGGCCAGCACCGTGATCACCGCCGAGCCCACCACAGCCACGCCCAGCGACTGGCCCACCTGGCGGCTGGTGGATGCGATCGCCGCCGCCACGCCCGCCTGGGTGCGCGGCATGCCGGACACCGCGGTGTTCGTGATCGGCGCGTTGACCAGCCCGAACCCAATGCCGAAGATGACGTAGGAGGCCAGCAGCCAGCCAGTCGGGGTGTGCGCGGTCAGGCCGGTCAGCATGGCCGCACCCGCGGTCAGGCACAGGCCGGCCGCCAGCAGCGGCACCCGGGGACCGCGGTAGCTGATGATCCGCCCGGATATCGGCGCGGCGACCACCGTGACCGCGGCCAGCGGCAGCGTCAGCAGCCCGGCGTGCAGCGCCGAATAACCGCGGCCGTCCTGCAGGTAGAGCGTGTTCAGGAACAGGAAGCCGCCCAGCGCGGCGAACGCGCAGACCGCGATGAGCGTGGCCCCGGAGAACGGTGCGCTGCGGAAGAACCGGAGATCGAGCAGCGGCTCCTCCCGCCGCGGCTCGACGATGAGCAGCGCCACCAGCGCGGCCGCGGAGGCCACGAAGCAGCCGATGATCTCCGGGGAGCTCCAGCCATGCCGGGGCCCTTCGATGATGCCGTAGACCAGCGTGGCCAGGATCACGATCACCAGCACCTGGCCGGCCGGGTCGATCCGCCGCGGGTGCGGTGCCCGGGACTCCGGCACGAACAGCGCGGTAAGCACGATCGCGGCCACCCCGATCGGGATGTTCACCCAGAAGATCCCGCGCCAGCCCACCGCGGCGATCAGCAGCCCGCCGACCACCGGGCCCAGGGCCAGGCTGACCCCGACCGCCGCCCCCCAGACCCCGATCGCCCGGGCCCGTTCGGCCCGGTCGGTGAACGTATTGACGATGATCGACATGGCCACCGGGTTGAGCATCGAGCCACCGACCGCCTGCACGATGCGGAACACCACCAGCCAGCCCAGCCCGGGGGCCAGGCTGCACAGCAGTGAGCCGATGGTGAACGTGGCCAGCCCGGCCTGGAACGTGCTGCGCCGCCCGACCCGGTCGGCGGTCGACCCGGCCAGCACCAGCAGGCTGGCCAGCACCAGGGTGTATGCGTCCATCACCCACTGCAGCCCGGACACCGGCGCGTGCAGCTCCCGCTGGATCGACGGCAGCGCCACGTTGACGATCGTGTTGTCCAGGCCGACGATGACCAGGCTCATGCAGCAGATGACCAGGATCAGGTACCGGCGGCGGCGACTTGGCTGCGGCACAGCTCCCTCAAACGTTTGGAAAGGGCGTGTACTTGCGAAAATACAACTAAGCTTCTGAGGGCACGAACAACCGGCTGGCGTTCGGTATGCCTGGCCCGGGCCAGGAGCGCGGAGCTCAGCCGGGCCGCGCTGGCCCGCCAGCGGTTACGGTCCGCCCGCCGCGCGGCCAGCGGGCGGTTCCCGGCACTGCCCTCAGCTGGGGCAAGTAAAGTGCCACGAGCAGCCGGTGCATGCTGCCCGGCCGAGTCACAGCCGCCCCACCCATATCTGGATGACCGCGATGCGAATGCCACTGACCGCAGGGCGCTCCGCCGCTGCGGGCGATGCGGGTGATTCCGCTGCCAGCGGCGGGGCTGAGCTGACCCGGCCCGGCGGCCGGGCGCTGGCCGCCGGGCTGCGCCGGCACTGGCTGATCTCGGTGCTGCTGCTGGCCGGGCTGGTGCTGCGTGTGGCGTCCCAGATCGCCTACCGGCCCGCGCTGCTCTACATCGACAGCCTCAAGTACCTGTACGGCGCCTGGCCGGGCAACGACCCGATGGGCTACAACGTGGTCCTCAAGGGGCTGCTGCTGGCCGGGAACCTGGAGTCGGTGGCCGCCATCCAGCACCTGCTCGGGCTGGCCATGGGGCTGACCCTGTACCTGGTGCTGGGCCGCCGCGGCGTGCCGCGCTGGCTGGCCGCGCTGGCCGCGGCGCCGGTGCTGCTGGACGGCTACCAGCTGCAGATCGAGCAGACCATCATGCCCGACGTGTGGTTCGAGGCCTGCATCGTGGCCGGCCTGGCCGTGCTGCTCTGGCGGCCCTGGCCCGGGCCCCGGCTGATCATGGCCGGCGGGCTGCTGCTCGGGCTCAGCGCACCGTTCGCCCAGGTGGGCCAGATTCTCATCCTGCCCGCCCTGGCGTTCGTGCTGATCGTGGTCCGCGGCTGGCGGCGCAAGCTGGTCCAGGGCGCCGCGCTGTGCGTCGCGTTCGCCATCCCCATCGTTGGCTTCTCGACGCGTGAGTACGTGGTCAACGGGCACTTCTCGCTGGCCCCGGCGGCGGGCAACACCATCTACGGGCGGCTGGCCTACAGCGCCGACTGCGCCACGCTGAAGCTGCCCAGCTACGAGCGCGCGCTCTGCCCGCCGCGGGCGCTGGCCCTCCGGCTCGGCCCGGACGGGCTGGTGCACAACCCGGCTTCGCCGGATAAGACGTATGTCGCCCCGCCGGGCCGGACGCACGCCCAGATGACCGACCACTTCGATCACCAGGTGCTGGTCCAGCAGCCGCTCCGGGTGGTCGCGGGCGTCCTCAGCGACTCGGTCAAGCTGTTCGCGGTGCAGCGGCACACCAGCCCCGGCGACACACCGATCTCCCGCTGGCAGTTCCAGACCGGCTATCCCACCTACGGCACGAGCATCTTCCTGGCCCACAGCGGCACCATCAAGGTCGGCCTGCACTACGCGGCCAGCGGCGGCCCCACCGTGGTCCAGACGCTCACCCCGTCCTGGGGCGGGCCGGCCCAGGTGGCCCGGCCACTGGCTTCGGCCCTGCGCAGCTACCAGCTCGGCGGCGGTTACACGCCGGGTCCGCTGCTGGCCCTGGCCGCCGTGTTCGGCCTGATCGGCAGCCTGGGCGTACTGCGCCGCCGTCGCCCAGTGCCCGACAGGTCCATGCCCGACGGGTCCATGCCCGACGGGTCCATGCCTGACGCGCAGCGCCAGCTCTCGGTGGCCTGCCTGCTGGTGTTCGGCACGGCGGTGGCCGTGCTGCTCGCCTCGGACGCTTTCGAGTTCTCCTGGCGCTACCAGCTACCCGCGCTCGTCACCCTGCCGCCGGCCGGGGCGCTGGGCATCGCCCTGGTCATCGCGGCGCTACGGCGCCGCCGCCCAGTGATGGCGGAAGCCGGTCCCAGCGGGCCGCAGGCTAGCGGAGCGCAAGCCGTGGTTGCCCAGGCCGCGCAGGCCAGTGCAGCTGCGCGGCCCGGGGAAGCCCTGGGCGGGGAAGCCGCGCCCGGGGGAAGTCAGGCCAGCGGGGCCCAGCCTGGGGTGGCCCCAGCCCGGCAGCAGGACGACGGCCCCCAAGTCCGCAAGTAGGCCCGGCAGGCCCTGAGCCCGGGCTCAGCCCGGGCTCAGCCCGGGCTCAGCCCATGCCGGAGCTGACCTGTGGACCAGGCTGTGGACGCCACGGTGGATAGCCACGGGGGTCAGGGGATAACCATGTTCCCGCTGTGGAGAAGATGTGGACGGCAGGAAATTCTGCAAAATACCCGGATCCACCTCTTGCGCTCCCACCACACTCAGGAGTAGAAATTCTCTCACCACCAAACGTGGGGGTCAGCGGGAAAACCGCATCCTGGTCAGTCCGGGCAACCGAGCTTTCCAGGAAATGTGGTGAGGCTGGGCGACCAGTTCTCCGGGCTGATTACTTACTCAGGTGGGAAACGGCCTTTGCGGCTAATGGAAGCCGAGAAATCGGCAGCCGCGGACGCGCTGGCCAAGTGGGGCCCCTCCAACTCATACTTGGAGGGGCCCCACGCTTTTTGCGCCCATACATGGATCGCGCCACTGCCCGCGGCGCGGCCCCGGTCACTGACCCGAAAATGGGGTCCTCAGCCAACCCCGCGCCGGGCATAATCTCAGGTGGCTCTCATATGGCCCGCCGTGTCCCCACCCCGCGCCACGGCCCCGGACCGGGCCTCGGGGCTGTAGGTGTGCCCATTTCACGCTCCGCGACCGTCCCCCGGAACGAGTTGGCTCTTCACGTGCCCGGCCCGCTCAAATCAGGAGGAAACGGGCATTTAGCGTACGGCGGACGTGAAATGAAGGGACCGGCCGATCCCGGCTCCCCAGCGCCGGTGCGGGTGTGACCTGAGGGATCGGTGGGATAAACGGGGTCTGTGGCCGGCCCCCGCACGGCGTGCCAGCGGGGCAAGTCAGCGGCCGGGCGGGGAAGCCGGCCGGCGCGGCGCCGATGGCGGCTCCTGGCCGGCGTCCCCCGACCACGTCCCACCATGTTCGCGGGCGTACCGCCGCTGCTTTCGCAGCGAGTCGGCGAACTGCGGGTACAGATCCTCGGCCCGCCGGTTACTCCGGCGGGCCGCACCCCGGACCCGGATGCCGACCAGCTGGAGGAACGCATACGCGGTGAACAGCAGGAGCGCCGCGATACCGATGTCTATCCACATGCCACATCACCTCATCCCAGCCGGGCGGCGAGCCGGTGCTGGCCCACCGCCCAGACCCGAGCTGACCGCTCAGCTGGTCAGCAGCCGCGTTATCCGGCCACTCGGGCGCACTATCCCGCTACCCGGCGGAGACCGGGCCAACGTGACCCGCCCGGCGGAGACCGGGCCAACGTGACCCGCCCGGCGGAGACCGGGCCAACGTGACCCGCCCGGCTGAGACCGGGCCAACGTGACCGCCCGGCGGTGCGCCAGGTCCTGTGCACCAGACTGTGGACACCATGGTGGACAGCCACCCCCACCCGGGGGACAAGAACCGGATTCCTGTGGATGTCATGTGGACAGTCAAAGAATCTTGAAAATGTTGACGGCAAACCCTTGTGCAGCGCGGGCCAGCGGAGTAGAAATTCTCTCACCGCCGGAGCGGAAGTCTTCTGAGGAGGAAACTCCTGGGCAGGCAGGGGAAACCCAGGAGCCCGGGGAAAGCCGGGCAACTGGCATTTCCTGGGTACCGTCCAGCAAAAGCGGTGAGCCGTTAGCACAAGGCAGCCGAGCAATCGGCAGGCCGTGAGCGAAACGGCAGGCTGTGGAACGCCAGGCAGCCGAGCAATCGGTGGCCGACGTGAAGTGGCCGGGATGAGGCCCCTCCAACTCATACTTGGAGGGGCCTCATTCTTCTGCTGCCGCATTCTGCCCATGCGGGCTCTTTCCGGGCGCTGCGGCCCGGGACGCAACCGCGGCGGCTCAGCTCAGGTCGCGGCAGCGGAAAGCGATCAGCCCGGCCGCGGTCAGCCCGGCCGCCACCACCGTGAGCCAGATCAGCGGGGTGGCCGTGAACGCCCCGCCGGGCAGCCTGGGCTCGTGCGTGAACGGCGCCAGGTCCAGCAGCCAGCCGGGCAGCCGCAGCGAGGGCCCGAGCAGGGTGAGCAGCCCGGCCACCGCCAGCGCGGTCCAGGCGGCCGGCACGATCACCCGGGGCGCCAGGCCGAACAGGGCCACCGCCACCCCGGCCAGCACCCAGGCGGCCGGAACCTGGGCCAGCCCCGCGGCCAGCTGCCGGGCCACTTCCGCGCCCACCGACCCGGTGCGCGCTCCGTAGCCCAGCCCGCTGCCCAGCCCGGCCACCGCCATCAGCACCGCAATGCCGCTCATGGCCAGCACCACCTCTGCCGCCGCCCAGCTCATCCGGCTGACCGGTCCGGCCAGCATCGACTCGGCCCGGTGCTCGGCCTCGTCGCTGCGCAACCGCAGCACCGCCGCCACCCCGAACGCCGCGGCGAGCACGCTGAGCAGTGCGAACTCGATAGCCAGATACGCGTTGACCAGCCCGGCATGGCCGCCCATCCGGACGATGTCAGCCCGGACCTGCGGGCTGCTGGTCAGCGTGGCGCCGATGCCCTTGGCCGCGGCGCCCAGCACCACCGCGGACACCACGAACCCGGCCAGCCAGCCCGCCACACCCGCCCGCTGCAGCCGCCAGACCAGGGCGAGCGGGCTGCGCAGCCAGCCCGCGGCATCCACCTGGCCCGGGCGGGCCGGGACCAGCCCGGCGGCCAGATCCCGGTGGCCTGCGAGCACGGCCGCGGCACCGGCCAGCAGCACGGCCACCGCGGCGCACGTGGCCAGCAGCCACCAGCGCGGGCCCGCGTACGGCTGGGCCCGCTCGACCCAGCCCAGCGGGGACACCCAGCTCAGCCACGACAGCCGGGGCGCCGGGTCACCCGCCGCGCGGAGCAGGTAGGCCAGGCCGAGCACGGCGCTGGCCATCCCCCGGGCGGTCCGGGCGCTCTCGGTCAGCTGGGCGCACACCGCGGCCACCCCGGCGAACATCCAGCCGGCCAGCGCGGTCACCGCGCCCAGCGCCAGCGAGCCGGCCGCGGGCAGCCCGAACAGCAACTGCACGACCGCGATGAGCAGCCCGGCGACTAGGCACGCAGCGGCGGTCACGGCCAGCGCGGCGGCCAGCGCGGCGTACCGGCCGACGGCCGTGGCGCCGACCAGTTCCAGCCGCCCGGCCTCCTCGTCCGCCCGGGTGTGCCGGATCACCGCGAAGATGCCCAGCAGCGCCGCGCCCACCGCCACGAACAGCCCGGCTTTCCAGATGATCAGCGCACCCAGCGAGTCGCCGTACACCGGGCCGCTGAGCGTCACGAACGACGGGTTGGTCTGGATGCTGTGGGCCAGCGAGGCCCGCTGGGCGGCCGAGACGAACAGGTGGCGGTAGTCGTATGTGGTGGCGGCCATGGTGCCGACCAGCGCGTACAGCCAGATGACCAGGAAGATCCGGTCCCGCCGCAGCGCGAGCCCGGCCAGCTCGCGGGTGCCGGCCAGCAGATGCGGGCCTCCCCACGCAGTCCGCTCCCCGCCCAGCGCGACCGCACTCATTTGCTGGGTGCCCCCGGTTCGCTGGGTGCCCCCGGTTCGCTGGGTGCCGCCGGGCCGGCGGGCCGGCCCGCGGGCGGCCCGGTGTAGTGCCGCAAGAACAGTTCCTCCAGCGTCGGCGGCTGGCTGACCAGGCTGCGCACTCCCGCGTCGGTCAGCCGCTTAAGCAGCTCATCCAGCGCACTGTTATCCGCCTGGCAGCTCACCCGGGTCCCCTCGATGTCCAGGTCGTGCAGGCCGGGCAGGTCCTCAAGCCGGTGCGGCGGCTGGGTAAGCTCGGCGCGCACCGAGGTGCGGGACAGGTGCCGCAGGTCGGCCAGGGCCCCGGAGTCCACCGTGCGGCCCGCCCGGATGATCGTCACCCGGTCACACAGTGCCTCCACCTCGGACAGGATGTGGCTGGACAGCAGCACGGTCCGGCCCGCCCGCCGCTCCTCCTCCACGCACTCCCGGAACACCGCCTCCATCAGCGGGTCCAGGCCGGCCGTCGGCTCGTCCAGGATGAGCAGTTCGGCCCCGGTGGACAGCGCCGCGATGAGCGCCACCTTCTGCCGGTTGCCCTTGGAGTAGGCCCGGCTCTTCCTGGCCGGGTCCAGCTCGAACTTCTCCACCAGCACGGCCTTGCGCTTCTCGTCCAGCCCGCCGTGCAGCCGCCCGAGCAGGTCGATGACCTCGCCGCCGGACAGGTTCGGCCACAGCGTGACGTCGCCGGGCACGTAGGCCAGCCGCCGGTGCAGGGCGACCGCCTCGGGCCACGGGTCCCCGTCGAGCAGCCGGGCCGTCCCGGCGTCGCCCCGGATCAGCCCGAGCAGGACCCGGATCGTGGTGGTCTTGCCCGCGCCGTTGGGCCCCAGGAAGCCGTGCACCTCGCCCGCTGCAACGTGCAGGTCCAGCCCGTCCAGCGCCTGAGTCCGGCCGAACGCCTTGCGCAGGCCGGTCACCTCGATCACCGCGGTCATACGTTCACCCTAGCAAAATTCACAAATCTATGAAACTTATGTATCAAGTAAACTAGAGCCGTCCGGCCGCAGGCGACGACGGCCAGCTGCTCGTGATCATGGCCGGCCGGTCGTGATCATGACATTGATGGGGTTCTATCCCCCGCTAAGTCATGATCACGTGGCTCGCCGGGCGTGGCATGGGCAGGGAGAACGGGCCGGGCGCGGAAGCGGACGAGGGCCGGAGCGAACCGGGGCGCAGAAGGGGGACAGCCAGTGGCCGAGCAGCCGGCGGCGCGGGCCCAGGGGC
>Ga0335077_10000077_pt1 | contig 96608 bp, 91 predicted proteins | sample Lox_Sample_31_FD_207151 | JGI IMG/M metagenome (GOLD analysis project Ga0335077, IMG submission 207151) | Soil microbial communities from Loxahatchee National Wildlife Refuge, Florida, United States - Lox_Sample_3.1 | ecosystem: Environmental > Terrestrial > Soil > Wetlands | place: USA... | reverse complement strand
GCACGCGAGTCGCGCGCGTTCGTCGTCGCGCCGTGCCACTTCCAGCGCGCGTCCGCGTATCCGGAGGACTTCGCGCTGCGCGCCGAGCTCGACGGCGCCGGCGTGATCGGCCGCGGCGGCAGCGCCATGCTCGCGCCGGACGGCTCCTATCTCGCCGGTCCGCTCTACGACGAGGAGGGGATCCTCTACGCGGAGCTCGACCCGGCGCGCATTCTCGAGGAGCGGCAGCGCTTCGATCCCGTCGGCCACTACAGCCGGCCCGACGTGCTCGAGTTGCGCGTCAACGCCCCCGACTGACGCGCCGCAAGTTTCGGCGTCTTCCCGCGTCTTCATGGATGCCGGGGCGGCACGGCGATCGCAGAGCCGTGGGGGTTGTGCTGTCGGGACCTTTCGCTAGGGAGACAGCATGTCCGCCGCCCCGGTTCTCTCCCGGCCGGCGGCGAACCCGTGTCCGCGAACCCGTGTCTGACGCGAGGACGTGTCCTTTGCCTCGCCGGCGCGTGACGAAGTCGTGACCACCGTGAACGCGGGCCTGCGACGCGGAGCGGGATCTGCCGCTCGGCGCCGTGACACTTCCGTGAGCCGTGTCTGACACCGGGGCATGTCCCGGCGAGACGGGTCGCGCTAGAGCTCGCGCGGGCGGTGCGAGGACGAGTAGACGTCCTTCCGCGCGATCAGGCCGTCGCGGATCGGGAAGACGTCGACGCCGTCCCACTCGATCGTGTGCCCGTCGCGCTCCACCGTCGCCGTCCACTCGCTCACGGCGAAGTCGTCCGCCGCGTGGAAGCTCCGGCCGCGGAAGCGGAGCGTCGGGTTGTTGCGGAAGATCGCGGCGATGTGCTCGCGCACGGCGTCGGCGCCCTCTGCGCGCTCGCCCGCGGTGTGGTTCTCGAAGACGATCTCCGGATGGTGCATCGACGCGACTGCGTCGACGTCCTGCGCGTTCCACGCGTCGTTGTAGCGGTCGATCAGCCGGGTCACCTCGTCGGCGTTCATGGCGCGATTGTCCCACGCCGGCGGAGCACGCGCGCGTCGCCGGCGCGCCGCGTCAGCCCGTCGGCGTCGAAGCGCTCGAGCAGGAGCTGTGCGGTGCGGCGACCGACGCCGAGGAGGTCGCGGAAGCGCGCGAGCGTGATCGAGCCGGCCGTCTCGCACTCGGCGACGAGCGCCGCGCGCGCCTGCTCGTACGCGGCGGGCGACACCGCGTAGCCGTCGCCGACGCGGACGAGCCGGCCCTGCTCCTCCAGGAACGCGGCGAGCGCGCGGTCGTCGACCTTCACCGGCTCGAGCCCGAGCTGCGCCGCGAGCGCGTCGGCCGCATCGGCGCGCGCACCGAGCTGCGCCGTCGCGCCGGGGCGGTAGAGCTTCGCGCCGCGCCGCTCGAGCCCGAGCAGCGGCACGACGTCGGCCGCCCACGGCTCGGCCGGCGGCGCGATGCCGGGGTCGAGCGGATCGGCGCCGTCGATGCGCCGCTCCAGCTCCGCGCGCAGCCCGTCCAGCCACTCCTGCGAGAACGCCCAGCCGCCGGCGTGGACGAGGCCGTCGGCGCCGCCGAGGCGGCGCAGCGACTCGGCCGGCACCGGCGATGACACCGTCGCCGCGACGTCGCCGCGCTCGACGAGCTCCATCCGCTCGGCGCTCGCATGCCGTGGCGGCGCCGGGTCGAGCACGAGGCCGCCGCCGACGGTCGTCCCGGCGCGAAGGACGACGCGGTCGCCGCGCGCCGCGACCAGCGGTGCGCGGAGGCGGAGCTGCGCCCAGCGTCCGCCGACGCGCACGACATGCGCGTGCACCTCGGCGGTGCCGTGATGCACCTGCACACGCGGCGGGATCTCGGCGAGCTCCTCCAGCCCGACGTCGAGCCGGTACGAGGGCGCGAACGCTCCGGCGGTGACGAGCGCGTCGCCGCGCCGCAGCTCGCGCCGCTCGACGCCGGGGAGCGCGACCGCGACGCGCTGGCCCGCCTCCGCGCGCTCGACCGCGCGGTCGTGCACCTGGACCGAGCGGACGCGGACGGCGCGTCCGCCGGGCTCGACGCGGAGCTCGTCCCCCTCGCCGATCGTGCCGGACCAGAGCGTCCCGGTCGCGACCGTGCCGATGCCCCGCAGCGTGAAGACGCGGTCGACGTACAGCCGCGCCGGCCCGTCGCTCCCCTCGTGCACGACCCCGCGCGCGACCTCGCCGAGCGCGGCGCGCAGCTCGTCGAGCCCTGCGCCGGTGCGCGCGCTCACCGCGACCACCGGCGCTCCGGGAACGAGCTCGACCGCCTCCTCGCGCGCGAGCGCGAGTGTCTCCTCGTCGGCGAGATCCGACTTCGTCAGCGCGACGACGCCCCGGTCGACGCCGAGCAGCCGCAGGATCGCGAGGTGCTCGCGCGTCTGCGGCCGCGCCCCCTCCGCCGCGTCGACGACGAGGAGGAACAGGTCGATGCCGGTCGCGCCGGCGACCATCGTGCGCACGAACCGCTCGTGGCCCGGCACGTCGACGACCGACAGCCGTGTCCCGTCCGGCAGCTCGAGCGGCGCGTAGCCGAGGTCGATCGAGATCCCGCGCTCGCGCTCCTGCGGCAGCCGGTCGGTGTTCTTCCCGGTCAGCGCCTCGACGAGCGTCGTCTTGCCGTGGTCGATGTGACCCGCCGTGCCGACCGTCAGCGGCATACCGCCTCGATCAGCCCGCTCTCGATGCTCACCGGCTCGAACCCCGTCTCCGCGAACAGCGCGCGCCACTGCGCCTCGTCGCGCTCGCGGCCCGCGAACAGCGCGAGCATCAACAGGTCGAGCCACTTGACGGGATTGCGCTCGTTCCCGGCGGGGACGACCGAGTCGATCACGAGCAGGCGTGCGCCGTCGGAAGCCGCGGCGCGGATCGCGCGGAGGATCCTCGCCGCCTCCGCGTCGGACCAGTTGTGCAGCACCGTGCCGAGGACGTAGACGTCGCCTCGCGGAACCGTCTCGAAGAAGCTGCCGCCGACGAACTCGATCCGGCCGCCGAAGGACGAGTCGTCGCGCACGGTCTCCGGCAGGTCGAGGACGATACCGCGCACACCGTCGGGCAGCCGCGGGACGAGCGCCACGAGCAGCGAGCCGTTGCCGCCGCCGACGTCGACGACCGTCTCGTCGCCGCGCCACTGCACCGACAGGAGCCGCTCGACGCGCGACTCGACGCCGTCGACCATCGCGGCGTCGAACGCGGCGCGGTCGTCGGGATGCGCGGCGAGCCAGGCCCAGAGGCCGTCGCCGTCGACGCGCGGGAACGTCGCCTCCCCCGATGCGTCGAGCCCGCCGGCGGCGCGGTGGAAGACGCCGCCGAACAGGTGCGCGAACTCGCTCTGGCCCGGCTCGACCAGGAGCGCCGACACCTCCGTGTTCGCGAAGACGCCGGGCTCCACCTCCTCGAAGACGCCGTTGCTCGCGAGCGCGCGGAGGATCCGGTGCAGTGCGTCCGCGTCCGCGCCCGTCGCGGCCGCGAGCTCCGCGACGGGCCGCGGGCCGCCGGCGAGTGCGCGGGCGACGCCGAGGTCGGCGGCGATGCCGAGCGCGCGCGCGACGAGCGCGCCGTTCATCAGGTCGTAGAGCTGCTGGCGGGGCGAGAGCTCCGTCATGCGCGGGCCGCGGCGACCGCGGCGGCGACCTCGTCCACCTCGTGGTCGGCGAGCGTGCGGCAGTCGAGCAGCAGCTTCCCGTCGCGGACGACGCCGACGACCGGCGGGTCGCCGAGGCGGAGCGGCGCCGCCAGCGCCTCCTCGACCGCGCAGGCGAAGCTCGGCAGCTCCGCGAGCGGCAGCGCGCCGCCGCCGACGCGCGCGACGGTCTCCTCGACCGCGCCGCGCGTCAGCTCCGCGAGCCGCTCCGCGCGCGCCCGCACCGCCGGCGTCGCCTCGCGCAGCATCCGCAGCACGGGGATCCGCTCCGGCTCGTCGAGATAGAGGAGCAGGGTCCCCTCGAGCGCCGCGAGCGTCAGCTTGTCCGCGCGCAGCGCGCGCTGGAGCGGGTGGCGGCGCAGCTTCTCGACGAGGTCGGCGCGTCCGACGACGATCCCCGCCTGCGGCCCGCCGAGCAGCTTGTCGCCGGAGAAGCAGACGAGGTCGGCGCCGGCGGCGAGCGACTCCTTCGCCGACGGCTCGCCCGGAAGCTCGGCGAGGACGCCGGAGCCGAGGTCGTCGACGAGCGGCAGCCCGTGCCGGCGCGCGACCGCGGCGAGCTCCTCCGGCCGCGGCGCCTCGGTGAAGCCGACGACGCGGAAGTTCGACTGGTGCACGCGCAGCAGCAGCGCCGTCTCCGGGCCGACGGCGCGCTCGTAGTCGGCGGCGCGCGTCCGGTTCGTCGTGCCGACCTCGACGAGCCGGGCGCCGGAGCGGGCGAGCACCTCGGGGATGCGGAAGCCGTCGCCGATCTCGATCAGCTCGCCGCGGGAGACGACCACCTCGCGTCCCTCGGCGAGCGCCGCGAGCGCGAGCAGCACCGCGCCCGCGTTGTTGTTGACGACAAGCGCCGCCTCCGCACCGGTGAGCCGGCGCAGGATCGGCGCGACGTGGTCCTGGCGCGACCCGCGCGTGCCCCCCGTGACGTCGTACTCGAGGTTCGAGTAGCCGCGCCCGACCTCGACGACACGCGCGAGCGCCTCGTCCGCGAGCGGTGCGCGGCCGAGGTTCGTGTGGACGATCACGCCCGTCGCGTTGAGCACGCGGCGGAGGCTCGCCGCGCGCGCGGCCAGCAGCTCCTCGCGCAGCTGGGCTCCGAGATCGCCGGGATCGGCCCCGGCGCGGATCTCCTCCCGCGCGCGCGCGAGCACCGCGCGCGCCGCGTCGACGGCGAGCGGATCGTCGACGTCGCGGCAGAGCTCGTCGACGGAGGGAAGGTCGCGCAGCTCCATCAGCTTCCGTTCCGCCGCGCCCAGCTCGCGAGCACGCGCTCGACCGCCTCCGCCGGCTCGTCGGTGACCGAGAGCAGCTCGAGGTCGTCCGGCGAGACCATCCCCTCCGGCACGAGGCGCGTGCGCACCCAATCCAGCAGCGGCGACCAGTACGCCGAGTCGAACAGCACGACGGGGAAGTGCACGACCGTCCCGGTCTGGATCAGCGTCAGCGACTCGAACAGCTCGTCCGCTGTGCCGAAGCCGCCGGGGAAGACGCAGAACCCCTCGGCCGCCTTCACGAACATCGTCTTGCGCGCGTAGAAGTGCCGGAACGTCATCCCGATGTCGACGTACGGGTTCGCGCCCTGCTCGTGCGGCAGGTGGATGTTGAAGCCGATCGAGAGCCCGCCTCCCTCCTTGCAGCCGCGATTCGCCGCCTCCATCACGCCGGGCCCGCCGCCGGTGACGACGGCCCAGCCTGCCTGCGCGAACAGCGCCGCGGTCTCGCGCGCGGCCTCGTACGGCGCGCTCCCTGCGTGCACGCGGGCCGAGCCGAAGAAGGAGACGGCCGGCCGGTCGATCATCTCCACCGCCTCGAAGCCCTCGAAGAACTCATCCGCGATCAGCTGCGAGTGCTGCCGCAGCTCGGCAAGCGTCTGGTGCGTCTCCAGCAGCCGGCGGTCTTCCATCACAGCATGCCGTTGTGGCGGGTGGCGAGCATCCCCGCGACGAGCAGCGTCGCGAGCCCGAGATAGAGCGTCGTCATCAGCAGCGCGCGTGCGCGGTCGGGCGCGAACGCCTGCACGGGAACGCCGCCCTCGAACCGGATCACGGGCATCCGCCACGCCTCGCCGATCGAGCGCGAGATCGAGCCGCCGTCGAGGAAGCCGATCGGCAGCAGGTTGAACGCGTTGAGCAGGAAGCCGATGTTCGCGAGCACGACGAGCATCTGCGAGTCGCGCTGCTCGCCGACGATCCAGCAGGCGAGCGCGGCGAGGCCGCCGGCGAGCGGGCCGGCGATGGAGATGAGGAAGTTCCGCCACGGCGTCAGCCCCGCGTGCCGGATCGTCACGAACGCGCCGAAGAACGGGATGAACGTCGGCGCGGACACGTGCAGACCCTGGCGTCGCGCCTCGACCGCGTGGCCGAGCTCGTGCACGAGGATCAGCAGGACGAAGCCGACCGCGAACGTCCACGTGCCGAACCAGAGCTTGTACGCCGCGACCGAGATGAAGATCCCGAAGAACTTGACGAAGACGAAGCCCCACTTGAGCGCGGTCGTGCCGATCACGAGCGCGAGGGCGCCGATGCGCTCGAGCGCCTTCTTGATGCTGAAGCCGCCGCGCGGCTGCAGCGGGTCGTAGTTGCGTAGCTCGTCCGTCACGATCCCCGCCCGATCCATTCTTCGCCGCCGGCGTAGACCTCCTTCTTCCAGAGCGGGATCCTCTCCTTCAGCGTGTCGATCGCCTCGCGGCAGGCGTCGAGCGCGGCGGCGCGGTGCGACGCCGAGACGGCGACCACCACGCTCGGCTCGCCGATCTCGACGCGGCCGATCCGGTGGTGGATGGCGACCGCCGTCAGACCGTGCCGCTCCGTCAGCTCGTCGCCGAGGCGGGACAGCATCGGCTCGGCCATCTCCTCGTACGCCTCGTACTCGAGGTGCTCGACCTCGCGCCCGCGCGAGGTGCGGCGGACGGTGCCGACGAAGGCGGCGACGGCGCCGGCGTCGTCGGAGGAGACCTCGGCGACGGCGGCGGCTGGGTCGAGCGGCTCGGGGGTGACGAGGAACGCGCCGCCGGAGACCGGCGGGATCAGCGCCACCTCGTCGCCGTCGCGCAGCTCCTGCGACGCGTCGGCGTACTCGCGGTTGACGGCGTAGAGCAGCCCGGTGGGCGCGTCGCCGAGGGCGAGCGCCGGCCAGACGTCCGCGACGTGTGCGACGCCGTCGAGCTCGATGCGTCCCTGCCCCGCGCGCTCGCGCAGTCCCGCGAACAGGCGGACGGTCACCGCTGCCATGTCCTCATCGTACGGATGTATCGGCAGCCGGAGATACTTCGCGCCGATGAGCGATCCCGCGGATCTCGGGGTGACGGAGGCGGCGGCGCTGCTCGTGCGGCGGGAGCTCGGCGCCGTCGAGCTGGCGCAGGCGTGCCTCGACCGGATCCGCGAGCGCGACGGGAACCACAGCCGGAACGGCGACCCCGCCTCCGTCAACGCCTGGATCCGCGTCTACGAGGAGGACGCGCTCGGGGCGGCCGCGCGGGCGGACCAGCGGCTCGCCGCGGGCGGCGCGCCGCCGCTCTGCGGCATCCCGGTCGGGCTGAAGGACCTCTACGGCGTGGCCGGGAAGCCGCTGACGGCGTCGAGCCTGCTCCTCGACGAGCGGCCGGAGCGGTCGTGCGAGGCGTGGTCGCGGCTCGAGGCGGCCGGCGCCGTGCTGCTCGGCCACACGCACACGCACGAGTTCGCCGCCGGCGGGACGACCGACCAGGTCGGCAACCCGTGGGCGCTCGACCGCTCCGCCGGCGGCTCGAGCGGCGGCTCCGCGGCCGCGCTCGCCTCGGGGACCGTCCCCGTCGCGACCGGGACGGACACCGCCGGCTCGCTGCGCATCCCCTCTGCGCTGAGCGGCGTCTCGACGATCAAGCCGACGCGCGGGCACGTCTCGCTGCGCGGCGTCGTCCCGCTGTCGACGAGCCTCGACCACGCGGGGCCGATGGCGAGGTCGCTCGCCGACTGCGCCGTCGTGCTCGCGGCGATGGCCGGGCCGGACGGCGGCCGCGCCGCGACGGCGCTCGCCGCCGGGCCGCCCGAGCGGGTCGAGCCGAGACCCCTCGCCGGCGTCAGGCTCGCCGTCTCGCCGCGGGTCGGCGAGCTCGACCCCGACGTCGCCGCCGGGTTCGACGCGGCGCTCGACGCGTGCCGGCGCCTCGGCGCAGCGATCGTCGCGCCGATCTCCGACGTGCCGTCGCTCGACGTGCTCGACGACTACATGACCGTCTTCCTGCCGGAGATGCTCGCCTACCACCGCCGGTTCGACGGCGGGCGCGCGCTCTACCGGAGCTCGATCCGGGAGTTCCTCGAGCTGGCCGAGGAGTCCTCGACGCACGCGGAGGAGTACGTCGCCGCGAAGACGCGGCGGCGCGAGGTGACGGCGCGCTGGACCGACCGGCTCGCGGCCGAGCGGGTGGCGGCGCTGCTCGAGCCGACCGTCCCGGTCGTCGCGCCGGTGCGCGGATCCGGCTACGACCACGCGCTCTCCGACTTCGACCTGATCTCGCTCACGCACTACTGGAACTGGACGGGCTTCCCGGTGGTCGCGCTCCCGTCCGGCGTCGGCGCGGCGAGCGGGCTGCCGGTGAGCGTGTCGCTGATCGGCGCCGCCGGCTCGGACTGGGAGCTGCTCGCCCTCGGCGCCGCGCTCCAGGAGGAGCTCGGCGCGCCGCTGCCCAGCGCCCGCTAGAGCGCGTACCCTGAGGCGATGTCGACGTTCTACTTCAGGCAGCACGGTGCGGAGCCGGTCGAGCGGACGGCCGACCCGGAGACGCGCCGCGCGAACCTCCGCCGGATCTTCGGCCTGTTCGCGCCGTACAAGCTGCGCCTGAGCGTCGTCCTCGGGTTGATCGTCGTCGCGGCGATCCTCGGCGTCATCCCCGCGTTCCTGCTGAAGGACATCCTCAACACGGCGATCCCGAACAAGGACACGCGGCTGCTCTCGCTGCTCGCCGGAGGGATGATCGCGATCGCGATCGCCAGCGGCGTCCTCGGCGTCCTCCAGACGCTGTACTCGAACCAGGTCGGCCAGCGCGTGATGCACGACCTCCGCGCGGCCGTCTTCCGTCACCTGCAGCGGCTCTCGCTCGCGTTCTTCACCAGGACGCGCACCGGCGAGGTGCAGTCGCGCATCTCGAACGACATCGGCGGCGTCCAGAACGTCGTCACGAACACGGCGACGTCGATCGCGTCGAACGTGACGACGGTCGCCGCGACGATGGTCGCGATGCTCGCGCTGAGCTGGCAGCTCGCGCTGTTCGCGTTCGCGCTCATCCCCTTCTTCGTGCTGCTCACGCGCCGCGTCGGCGCCGAGCGGCGGAAGATCGCGAAGACGACGCAGGAGACGCTCGCCGACATCTCGAGCCTCGTCCAGGAGTCGCTCTCGGTCTCGGGGATCCTGCTCGGGAAGACGATGGGGAGGACGAACGAGCTCGCCGACCGCTTCGAGCAGGACTCGCTCCGGCTCGCCGACCTCGAGGTGCGTCAGCGCATGGCGGGGCGTTGGGTGATGGCGTCGATCCAGATGAGCTTCGCGATCATGCCCGCCCTCGTGTACTGGATCGGCGGGCTCGCGTTCGCGCACGGGTGGACGGCGATCTCGATCGGCACGCTCGTCTCGTTCACGACGCTGCAGACGCGCCTCTTCTTCCCGGTCGGCTCGCTCCTCTCCGTCGGCCTCGACGTGCAGACCTCGCTCGCGCTGTTCGACCGGATCTTCGAGTACCTCGACCAGCCGGTCGACATCGACGAGAAGCAGGACGCGATCTCCGCCGCGCACGCCGGCGACGTCGTCTACGACCACGTCTGGTTCCGCTACGGCGATGAAAGCGACTGGACGCTTCAGGACGTGAGCTTCACCGTGGCGGCCGGGACGACGACGGCGCTCGTCGGCGAGACCGGCGCGGGCAAGACGACGCTCGGCTATCTCGCGGCGCGGCTGTACGACGTGAACCGCGGCAGCGTCTCGATCGGCGGCGCCGACGTGCGCGACCTCTCGTTCCAGGCGCTCACCGACCTCGTCGGCGTCGTCTCGCAGGAGACGTACCTGTTCCACGCGTCGATCCGCGAGAACCTGCGGTTCGCGAAGCCGGACGCGACCGACGCCGAGATCGAGGCCGCGGCGGATGCGGCGCGCATCCACCACGTCATCGCCTCGCTCCCGGAGGGCTACGACACGGTCGTCGGCGAGCGCGGCTACCGCTTCTCCGGCGGCGAGAAGCAGCGGATCGCGATCGCGCGCACGATCCTGCGCAACCCGCCGATCCTCGTGCTCGACGAGGCGACGAGCTCGCTGGACACCGAGACGGAGCGGCTCGTCCAGGAGGCGCTCGACCGGCTCTCCGAGGGGCGGACGACGATCGCGATCGCGCACCGGCTCTCCACCGTCCGCGACGCCGACCAGATCGTCGTCCTCGACCAGGGCCGCGTCGTCGAGAAGGGTCGCCACGCCGAGCTCCTGCTCGCCGGCGGCCGCTACGCCTCGCTCGCCCGCCGCGACGCGGAGCTCGGCGAGGCCGTCTCGTTCTAGTGCCCCTTCAGGTGATGCCGTCTAGCTTCTGGGTCGCGAGCACCAAGTGATGCAAGGACGCAGGGAGCGCCGATAGCGGGACTATCGGCGCGACCGAGGACGCGGCAGCGCGCCGCGTGATCGCGGGCCAGAAGCGGGCATGTATTGCCTGAAGGGGCACTAACCGGTGAAACCCCGGACGCGGGCCACCCGTCGGAGCCGGTAGAAGCCCGCCATGAGCCACTACTCCGCCTCGTTCAGCCTCACTCTGCGCGTCCGCCTCGACGATCGTCCCGGCAGCTTCGCCGACCTCGCCCGCGCGATCGCCGACGCGGGCGGGCTGCTCGACGCGATCGACCTCGTCCGCGTCGAGTCCGGGAGCAAGGTGCGCGACGTCAGCGTGCTCGCCACCGACGCCGCGCACGCGGACGCGATCGTCGTCGCCTGCCGCGACGTCCCCGGCGTCACCGTCGAGCGCGTCTCCGACCGGACGTTCCTGCTCCACCTGGGCGGGAAGATCCACATGAACTCGAACGCGCCGGTGAAGACGCGCGACGACCTGTCGATGGCGTACACGCCGGGCGTCGCCCGCGTCTGCCAGGCGATCGCGGCCGATCCCGAGAGCGCGTGGACGCTGACCGTGAAGAAGAACACCGTCGCCGTCGTCACCGACGGCAGCGCGGTGCTCGGTCTCGGCGACATCGGCCCCGAGGCGGCGATGCCGGTGATGGAGGGCAAGGCGCTCCTGTTCAAGGAGTTCGGCGGCGTCGACGCCTGGCCGATCTGCCTCTCGACGAAGGATCCCGACCGGATCGTCGCCGCGGTCGAGGCGATCGCGCCCGGCTTCGGCGGGATCAACCTCGAGGACATCGCCGCGCCGCGCTGCTTCGAGGTGGAGGAGCGGCTGCGCGCGTCACTCGACATCCCGGTCTTCCACGACGACCAGCACGGCACCGCGGTCGTCGTGCTCGCGGCGTTCTTCAACGCGCTCCGCGTCGTCGGCAAGCGCGTCGAGGACGTGAAGGTCGTCGTCACCGGCGTCGGCGCCGCGGGGATCGCGGTGACGAAGATCCTCCAGGCGGCCGGCGTGCAGAGCGTCGTCGGCTGCGACAGCCGCGGCGTCGTCCACCGCGGCCGCGGCGACCTCACCGGCGTGAAGGCGCGCTACGCCGAGGAGACGAACCCGGACGGCCTCACCGGGACCGCCGACGAGGCGCTCGCCGGAGCCGACGTCTTCATCGGCCTCTCGCAGCCTGGCGCCGTCTCGGTCGAGGGGATCCGCGCGATGAACGCGGACGCGATCGTCTTCGCGATGGCGAACCCGACGCCGGAGGTCCTGCCGGAGGAGATCAACGGCCTCGCCGCCGTCGTCGCCACCGGCCGCTCCGACTACCCGAACCAGATCAACAACGTGCTCGCGTTTCCCGGCATCTTTCGCGGCTCGCTCGACGTGCGCGCGTCGGCGATCACCGACCGGATGGAGGTCGCCGCCGGCCACGCGATCGCCGCGACGATCGGCGAGAACGAGCTCGCCCCCGACTACGTCGTCCCGAGCGTCTTCAACCGGGAGGTCGTCCCCGCCGTCGCCGCCGCGGTCGCCGCCGCCGCGGAGCAGGACGGCGTCGCCCGCCGCAGCCGCGAGGCGGCCGAGACGCCCGCGGCCGGATAGTCCTACGATTGGTCGCATGGCGGCGACCGACGATCGGCACACCGAGTCCGGCATCGAGGTGAAGCCGGTCTACTCGGCCGAGGACGCGCCGCGGCCGCTCGAGCCGCCGGGCGAGTTCCCCTTCACGCGCGGGCCCTATCCGGACATGTACCGCGGGCGGCCGTGGACGATCCGCCAGTACGCCGGCTTCGCCACCGCCGAGGAGTCGAACGCGCGCTACCGCTATCTCCTCGAGCAGGGGCAGACCGGCCTCTCGGTGGCGTTCGACCTGCCGACGCAGCTCGGCTACGACTCGGACGACCCGCGCGCGCACGGCGAGGTCGGCCGCACCGGCGTCTCGATCGACTCGCTCGCCGACATGGAGATCCTGCTCGACGGGATCCCGCTCGGCGACGTGTCGACGTCGATGACGATCAACGCGCCCGCGTCGCTCCTGCTCCTGCTCTACGAGCTCGTCGCCGAGTCGCAGGGCGTCGCGCCGTCGCGGCTGCGCGGGACGGTGCAGAACGACATCCTCAAGGAGTACGTCGCGCGCGGGAACTACATCTTCCCGCCGAAGCCGTCGATGCGGCTGACGACGGACCTGTTCGCGTACTGCGCAGAGCGCGTGCCGCACTGGAACACGATCTCCATCTCCGGCTACCACATCCGCGAGGCGGGCTCGACCGCGGTGCAGGAGCTCGCGTTCACGCTCGCGAACGGGATCGCGTACTGCCGCGCCGCCGTCGCGGCGGGGCTCTCGCCCGACGACTTCGGCGAGCGGCTCTCCTTCTTCTTCAACGCGCACAACGACTTCTTCCAGGAGGTGGCGAAGTTCCGCGCGGCGCGCCGGCTGTGGGCGCGGGTGATGGCAGAGCTGTTCGGCGCGACGAATCCGAAGGCGCTGGCACTGCGCTTCCACGCGCAGACCGGCGGGTCGACGCTGACGGCGCAGCAGCCGGAGAACAACGTCGTCCGCGTCGCGATCCAGGCGCTGTCCGCGGCGGCCGGCGGCGCGCAGTCGATCCACACGAACTCGTTCGACGAGGCGCTCGCGCTGCCGACCGAGCACGCGGCGACGATCGCGCTCCGCACCCAGCAGATCCTCCAGACGGAGGCCGGCACGACGGCGACGGCCGACCCGCTCGGCGGCTCGTACTACGTCGAGGCGCTGACGGACGAGCTCGAGGCGCGGGCGTGGGAGCTGATCCAGCGCGTCGAGGAGCTCGGCGGCGCCGTCGCCGCGATCGAGCAGGGCTTCGTCCAGGACGAGATCGAGCAGGCCGCGTTCACGTGGCAGCAGCAGGTCGAGAGCGGCGAGCGCGTGATCGTCGGCGTCAACCGCTTCCACGAGGACGAGGAGCCGCACGTCGAGCTGCAGCGGATCGACCCCGAGGCGGAGCGGCGGCAGCTCGAGCGCACGGCGCGCGTCCGTGCGGAGCGCGACGCGGGCGAGGCGGCGCGCGCACTCGCGGCCGTGCGCGAGACCGCGCGCGGCGAGGCGAACCTCCTCCCGCCGATGCGCGACGCGCTGCGGGCGCGCTGCACCGTCGGCGAGATCTGCGAGACGCTGCGCGAGGAGTGGGGGATGTACGACGCGGTGCGCGCGCGGCCCTAGACGCGCAGCGCCGTCATCAGGACGGCCACGCGCGTGCTCGTGATGCTGCCGCCGCGGCGCTCGATGATCCGCCGGTCGCCCGCCTCGAACGCGGCACGACGGGACGGGTCGATGCGGAACCAGAGGGAGGTCGTCCGCAGGTGCGCCGCGATCTCGTCGGCCGTCTCCGTGATCCGCTCGACCCGCGACGTGACCTCGACGTCTGCGAAGAGGTCGGCGGCCTCCGGCACCGAGAGGCCGTGCGCATCGCCCATCAGCCAGTCCCAGACGCCGGACGCGTTCGCGCGCCTCGCCTCCGCACCGGCGAGCAACTCCTCGCGGCCGCGGATCCGGGGCAGCGTCGCCTCGACCTCGGGCGCGTACCTGCGGAGGTTCGCGCGGAACTCGGCCCCGAACGCGTCCGACTCCTCGTCGCGGACGCCGGTCTGCAGAAGCAGCGCGAGCATCCCGCCCGGCTCGAGCAGCGCGGCGGCCTTGCGCCAGCCGACCGCGGGGTCGATCCAGTGGAAGGCGGTCGCCGAGAAGAGCGCCGCGTACGCCCCGGAGGGAAGATCGGCGTCCTCGAAGCGGACGACGTGGAAGCGGACGTGCGCCGCGTCGCCGACCCGCCGCCGTGCCGCCTCGATCATGTTCGGGCCGGGATCGACCGCGTCGACCTCGAGGCCGCGGGCGGCGAGCAGCTCGGTCAGCTTTCCTGTCCCGCAGCCGACCTCGACGACGCGTGCGCCGGGGGCGAGCCCGCCGCGCGTAAGCGCGGCGTCGACGATCTCCGGCGGATAGCCGGGCCGTGCCGCGTCGTACGCCTCGGCGACGCCGTCGAAGACGTGCCCGAAGCTGCGAAGCGAGTCCGCCGAGTCCACCGCCGCCGACGATACCCGCACCGCCGGGCGCGTACGCTGCCCGCGTGCGGATCCTGCTCGTCTCGCAGATGTACCCGGGGCCGGACGATCCCGATCTCGGGCCGTTCGTCGCGCAGGTCGAGCACGCGCTCCTCGAGCGCGGGCACGAGGTCGAGCGCGCCGTCCTCGACACCCGCGCCGGCGGGAAGCTCCGCTACCTCACGCTCGCAGGGAGGACGCGCGAGGCGCGGCGCCGCTTCCACCCGGACGTCGTCTATGCGCACTTCCTCGTCCCGTCCGGGCTGATCGCGGCCGTCGGCCCGCGCACCCCGCTCGTCGTCACCGCGCACGGCCAGGACGTCCGCAACATCGGCTCGATCACCGGCGTCGCCGCCGCGACCCGGTACGTCGTCGGCCGCGCCTCCAGCGTCGTCTGCGTCTCGGAGTTCCTGCGGCGCGAGCTGGAGACGAAGATCCCCGCCGCCCGAGGCAAGACCGTCGTCGTCTCGAGCGGCGTCGACCTCGAGCGGTTCGCCGTCACGCCGCCGCCGGACGGCCCGGCGCGCTTCCTCTGCGCCGGGACGCTGTCGGAGCGGAAGAACGTCGTCCGGCTCGCCGACGCCTTCGCGGCCCTCGGTGACGGCGCGACGCTGACGTTCGCCGGCGACGGGCCGTTGCGGCCGCGGCTCGAGGGCCGGCCCGGCGTGCGGCTCCTCGGCCGCGTCCCGCACGACGAGATCCCCGGGCTGCTCGCCGAGTCCCACGTCCTCTGCCAGCCGAGCCTGCTCGAGCCGCTCGGCCAGGCGCTGCTCGAGGGGATGGCCTGCGGCCGCTCCGTCGTCGCCACCCGGATCGGCGGTCCGCCCGAGTTCGTCCCGCCCGAGGCAGGTGTCCTCGTCGACCCGCGCGACGTCGACGCGCTCACGGAGGCGATGCGAGCCGCCGCCGCGCTCCCGCGCCCGAACGACGCCGCTCGCGCGGCCGCCGCCGCCCACGACGTCCGCCGCCAGGCAGAGCGGATCGAGGACGTGCTTAGTCTCGCCGCGGCTTCTCGAGGTCCGCGAGCCTGACCTCGACGAGCGGCCGGATCGCCTCCTCGAGCCCGGCCTCCCGCGCGACCGCGAGCGCCTGCTCCCAGCTCTCGCGCGCCTTCTCCGGGTCGACCCCCTGCTTCAGCCGGTTGTCGCCCGTGACGAGCAGCTTCTGGATCCTCGCCCTGGCGTCCTCGGCGCTCACGGGCCGACCCTACGGTACCCTGGCGCCGTGCTCCAGTTTCTCGCGGTCACCCAGGTGCTCATCGTCGTCGCGCTGATCTCGCTGATCCTCATGCACAGCGGCCGTGACGCCGGGATGGGCGGCCTGGGCTTCACCCCGTCCTCGCAGGGCGGCACGCACATCGTCGAGCGGAACCTGACCCGCGTGACGGTCGTGTTCGCGGTGCTCTTCTTCGTGAACAGCATCGCGCTCTTCCACTACCTCAAGTAGCTCGGAACCGCTGTGGCCTCTTGCCGCGCGGCTCGACGGGGCGGCGACGGCGTCGGCCGGGCTACAATGCGGCCGCTCTCGCGCTGGTGGCGGAATTGGTAGACGCGCTAGGTTGAGGGCCTAGTGGCCGCATAGGCCGTGGAGGTTCAAGTCCTCTCCAGCGCATGCGAAGGGTCGTCTGCGGACGACCCTTCGTGTTCTGCGGGAATCTCCCGATACGCGGCGGGCGTGGGCTGCCTAGGCTCGTATCGCGATGGGCTACGTGGTCGCAGGTGAATCGGGCACCGGGCCGCTCGGTGAGCTGGTCCGGGAGCTGCGCGCCTCGCTCGACCGGGCGGGGTTCGCACCGGCGCCCGAGGACGAGGCGCCCGAGCTCGTCCTCAACGTCGTCGACCGCGAGCGGCCCAAGCCGTTCCGCCGCCGCTCGCGCGGGACGTTCGTCGCGGCGCTGCACGGGGTCGACTCGCCGCCGCCCGATCCGCTGCTCGAGGGCTATCCGATGCTCGTCCGCGCGCTTGCCAACGTTTCGCTCACCTTCGTCCCGGGGCAGGGCGTCTGGTTCACGACGCTCGAGCGCGGCAGCTACCTCGTCCCTGCGGCGAACGGCCCCGGTCCGCTCGCGGACGCCGTCGTCGGGCGCCTCGCCCCGCTCGCCCGCTCGCGGCTCGTGATCGACAACGAGTTCCGCACCGACCTGGAGCCGGAGCTCTGGGGCGGCGACGAGATCACCGCGTCGATCTCCGAGGCGGGGCGACGGCTCGACGACCTCGGCCTCCTGCCGGCGCCCTTCCCGGTCGAGGAGCTCGTCAGCGAGCGCGACCTGCGCCACATCAAGCGGCTCTACGGGATCGGAGGGCTGTCCTACGGGAACCTGTCCGCCCGCAAGGACGAGACGCGCTTCTGGATGAGCGCGAGCGGCGTCGACAAGTCGAAGCTCGAGATCCCGGGCCGCGACATCCTGCTCGTCTCGGGCTACGACCCCGAGCACCTGCGGATCGTCCTCAGCGTCCCGCCCGCGGTCGAGCCGCGCCGCGTCTCCGTCGACGCGATCGAGCACTGGAAGATCTACCGCGAGCACCCCGACGTCGGCGCCATCCTCCACGTCCACGCGTGGCTGACCGGGATCGCCGCCACCGAGGTGAACTTCCCGTGCGGCACGGAGGAGCTCGCGGACAACGTCGCGCAGCTGCTCGCGGAGGAGCCCGACCCGGGCCACGCGATCATCGGCCTCCGCAACCACGGCATCACCGCCACCGGGCAGAGCCTCGACGAGATCCTCGACCGGATCGCGCCGCGGCTGCTGCGCCAGGTCCCGATGACGTAGCCCCGGCGGCTCGGCAGGCGAACGTCTGTTTGACGCCGTCCGAAGGAGTCTCTACGCTTCTGTCGAACACACGTTCGACCTGAAGCCAACCCTTCGCCCAGGAGGACCCGTGGAGCTGACCGGCCGTCAACAGGAGATCTGGACCTTCCTCGTCGCATACGTCGACGAGCACGGCTATCCGCCGACCGTGCGGGAGATCGGCGAGGCGGTCGGGCTGGCCTCGCCCTCGACCGTCCACGCGCATCTCGCCAATCTCGAGCGGGCCGGGCTGCTCCGCCGCGACCCGACGAAGCCGCGCGCGCTCGAGCTCGTCGGCCGCGAGAAGGCCGGCGGCGCCTCCGTCGGGGGTCTGCCGCGGCTGCCGCTGCTCGGCCAGATCGCCGCGGGCGCGCCGCTGCTCGCCGACGAGAACGTCGAGGACGAGATCGCCGTGCCCGAGACGCTCCGCGGCGACTTCCTCCTCCGCGTCAAGGGCGACTCGATGATCAACGCCGGCATCCTCGACGGCGACCTCGTGATCGTCCGTCGCGCGCAGGACGCGCGCGACGGGGAGATCGTCGTCGCGCTCGCCGGGGACGACGAGTCGGCGGACGAGGCGACGGTGAAGACGTTCTACCGCGACGGCCGCCGCGTGCGCCTCCAACCGGAGAACGACGCGCTCGAGCCGATCTACGCGAGCCACGTGCAGATCCTCGGCAAGGTCGTGGGGGTGTTCCGCGAGCTGTGAGCGGCGTGGCCTCCATCCACCGGACGCTCGAGCAGGAGCTGCTCGCGCTGCTGCGCGGCGCCTCGCTCGAGTGCCCGGCGTGCGGCGAGTTCGTCCTCCACGAGGGCAGCGACGTTCGCTGTCCCGAGTGCGGGCTCGTCCTCCACGGGAAGATGGAGGCGAACGTCGTCCACGCGCGGTTCGGCTCGCGCGCCGGTTAACGCGGCAGCGTCGCGCAGAGCTGCGCGATGTGCCGTTCGTCCGTGCCGCAGCAGCCGCCGACGACGGCGAGGCTCGGCAGGAGCGGGTAGAGCGTCGCCATCGCGGCCGCGAGCTCGACGGGATCTCCGTCGTCGAGCTCGTCCGAGGCGTCCAGCTCCGCGTGGCTCTTCGCGGACGCGTTGGCGCGGACGCCGCCGATCCGCTCGAGCCATGCTCCCTCGTCCGCGAGGCCGCGTGCGACGTGCGTCGGGTGCGCGCAGTTGACCATGAAGAACGCCGGTGCGCCGCCGCTCTCCCGGTCGACCTGCTCGACCGCGTCGCGGAGCGACTGCCCGCTCGGCAGGCGCCCGTCCACCTCGACCGTGAACGAGATCGAGCACGGAACGCCCGCCCCCTCCGCTGCGCGTGCGATCCCGATCCCCTCCTCGACGTACGCGAGCGTCAACGCGCTGACCATGTCGGCGCCGGCGTCGGCCAGCGTCTCGACCTGCCGCCGGTGGTACGCCTCCGCCGCCGCCGCCGACATCACCGCGCCGGGACGGTAGGCGTCGCCGCGCGGCCCGACCGCGCCGCAGACGACGACGTCGTCCCCGAGCTCCCGGACGAGCGCGACGCCGCGGCGGTTGACGTCCTCGAGCGCGTCCGCGGCGTAGCCGAGCCGCGCGCCCCAGTCCGTGCTCGCGCGCCAGGTCGGCGCGTCGAGCACGAGCCCGACGCCGTGCGCCCGCGCGATCGCGAGGTACGGCCGGAAGTACGAGCGCAGCGCCTCGACGCCCCGCTCGTCGTCGAGCAGCACGAACGCCGCGAAGTACGGCAGCTCGAAGCCCTCACGGTGGATGAGCACGGTCTCCATGCCGCCGTCCGTGACGTACGTCCGGTCAGGGCGCAGAACCATGCTGCGATTCTCGCCCAGGTACGATTCGTCACGCAGGCCGGGTGACCGCGGCGCCTTCGGGCGTCGAGGAAAGTCCGGACACCGCAGGGCAGGACGCTTCCACAAGGAAGGCGGCGAAAGCCGACGGAAAGTGGCACAGAGAACAGACCGCCGGCGACGCATCTCCGGAGACGTCGCCGGTAAGGGTGAAACGGTGGGGTAAGAGCCCACCAGCGGCCGTGGTGACACGGCCGGCTCGCCAAACCCCGTCCGGTGCAAGGCGAACAGGCTCCGCCGACGCGGCCCGCCGAGGAGCCGGGTAGCCGCAGAGATGGATGGTCACCCTCGACAGAATCCGGCTTACAGGCCTGCTACGGAAAAAGCCCTGGTAACTCGGGGCTTTTTCTATAGCCCGTCGGCCGGGAAAATCGTCATAGCTGCCGGTGACGCCGTCCTCGGCGGTTTCCTTGGAACCGCTCGGCGCGGGCGCCCGGCCGTTCGCCTTCGGGCTGTGCCGGCTTCGCTCCGCCCCGCAGCCGCGAGACTAGCAGGGCCGGCGGGCATCGCCCAGGCGGTTCTGAGGGCCGGGATGGCGGCGATCGCGGCCGCCGCCTCGTGCAGCTCCTGCTCGGCCACGTGGGCATAGCGGCTGACGGTGGAGAGGTCGGCATGGCCGAGGTAGGCGGCGACCAGGCGCGCGTCGCCGGTCTGCTGGCGCAGCCAGGTGGCGGCGGTGTGGCGGAGCGTGTGGGCGGTCACCCGCTTCTCCACGCCGGCGCGCTCGGCGGCACGGCGGACGATCAGGCCGAGGATCGCCGGCTGCAGCCGCTTGCCCTCCAGGCCGCAGAAGACGGGGCTCGCTGACGCAGGCGAGCGGGCTGCTCGGAGGCGGGCGAGCTCGTCGGCGAGCGCCGCCGGGAGCGGCTGGCGGCGGGGCGTACCGCCCTTCCCGCAACGGACAAGGAGCGAGGGCGACGCGCCGTCGAGGTCGAGGTCGCCCCAGTCGAGCGCGAGCAGCTCGGAGCGGCGGAGGCCGGTGGCGACGAGCGCAAGCAGGACGAGCCGGTCGCGCTCGGCCAGTCCCGGGAGCGCCCGCCGCGGTCTGCCTGCGGCCTCGAGCAGGCGCGAGAACTCCTCGGCTGTGAGCCAGGCCGCCTCCTGGCGCGGCTTCTTCGGCGCCTCGAGGTCGCGGAACGGATCGGGCACGGCGGCGCGGGCGCAGAGCCAGCGGAAGAAGTAGCGGAGCAGGGTGAAGCGGCGGTAGTAGCTCGCCGGCGCCGGCCGCCGCCGCTCGCGGTAGTCGTCCAGGTAGGCGACGATCGTCTCCTCCGCAAAGAGCGTGCCCCTGCGCCCGCTGCGCTCGAGGAAGTCGATCAGGTCGGCGAGGGCGGCCCGGTAGGCAGCGAGCGCGCTCGCGCTTCGCCCCGCGCTCCGCAGCCGGCGCATCCATTCGTCTCGAGCCTGCTCGAGCGAGATCGGGTTTGGGCGCCGCTCGGGCAGCGCCACCCCGAGCTCGTCGAGGCAGGCCGCCAGGAGCGTGAACGCGGGCCGACGGTCGCCGCGCTCGCGCGCGTCGTCGAAGACCTCGCGCAGCGTGACGAGGGCGGCACGGTCTGCAGCCTGCCCGCGCGGACCGTCTGCGCGTTCGCGGGCATGCTGCCGCGGCTCGGGGTCGAGCACAGCACTCCTCTCTGGTCGGGGCCCGGCAGGCGGGGCCGGGCCGAGCCGAAGTCAGTGCGAGGTTAGGTCGAAGTCAGGCTCGCGGCCTGCGAGTTCGTCGGCGACCGGTGGGTAGCGGTGCACGGTCACGTTCTGCCAGCGGGCCACCGAAGCAACTTCCTGCAACATCGGGACGAGCCTGGGGGAGGCGAAGTACCAGACCTGTTCGTAGCGCTCGCCGAGCTCTCGAACGATCGCATCGAGGCGGGCGCGGCTCTTGAGGGTGAGCTCGACCTCGATCGCGGTCCGCCGCGGCGTGACGAGGACGGCGTCGGGAAGGTGGGGCCTGGTCTCCGAACGCGAGTGGATCTCCTGCATGAGGGCACGCTCGCATTCCCAGCCGCCGAGGCGGAGCTCGCGCTCGAGCAGCAGCCGCACGTTGGTGACGGCCTCGATGTGGGTGGCGAGGCCCGGGTTTGCCTCCCAGGTGCGAAACGGGGACTGGGCGACTCTGCTGCCGCGGCTGGTCAGCCAGACAAACGGCGGCAGCCCGACGGCGAGCTTCGCGCTCTGTGTCCAGCCGGCGTTGCACCAGCGGTCACGAAGCCCGCGTGCGGTTCGATGGGTGCGGCCGATCAGAGCTGCCAGCTGGTCGAGCGTGACGGCGTACTGCTCCCCGATCAGCCCCAGAAGCTCGACATCTCGCTCCGAGACCTGGTAGCTACCCCGGTCCCTTCTCGCTCGCCGCCCGCTCTGCTCCTGCTTCGAGAACGTCTCTGTTGTCAGTGTCATCTCTTCTCTCCCTGGCCTAACTCCTTCAACACTTCACTTGCTTCCCTTCCATCCTGTATTTGCTCGCCTCCCGCTCCCGCTCGCTCAATTGCTAGTTGCTTCGCTCCCGTGCTTCGTGACCACCCCCGCTAACTGAAAGGCTGAGTGGGGGTGGTCACGAACGCGACGCCAAAGGCGCCGCGAACGGGAGCGAAGCGCAACACTCGATGGTTGAGCGGGAGCGAAGCAATCGACCGGCGTCCACCTCGATGCCATCGACGAGGCAGCAGAAGTCCCGTGGATGCCGGTGCTGCTGCCCTGCTGACTGCCATCACGCGAATGAACGCTCACGCGTCGGCTCGTCGGCACCGCATCGTCCGGTTAGGCGGTGCCGACGAGCGAGTTGCGGCAGCCGGAGAAAATCACCCCTCACTAGAGACAGGGTCCAAACCGGGCAGATTTGAGACACCGCCGCGCTGCTTGGGCTCAAACCCGGTGGCGTGCGACGTGTCTCACAGTCACCCGAAGTTCTGGGACGCGGCTACGTCAATGAGAGGCCGAAGGCGTCTGCCCACTGCTGTGTGTCAGGCGAGTCGCGGGCGCCGAGGAGATATTCGCTGGTCGGGAATTCGAGTCGTCGGCCCCAGGCCATGGCGAACAGGCCGTGGCTCATGTGGAAAAGAGCCGCTGCGCTCTGCCATGACCTCGGGCCAACGGTCGCGGCTGCGCGCAGAGCCGTTGACTTGGCCCCCAGGATCAGCTCGCACGAGACATGGCGCATCGTCTCGCTCTCCAGGCCCTTCTGATCTGGCGAGGCTGCGAGCGCCGTTGATGCATCGCCGTAGAGCTTGTGCATCAGGGAGAATTGGCTGGCGAGCGCGGCGGCACACTCGTTTGCATCGAGTTGGCGTGCATCGACACCACGGGGATTGGCGTCGGCGGCTCTTGCGCCATTTGGTGCTTGGGCCAACGTCAGATTCACTCCTTGAGTGGCAGCCCATTCGGGCACACCTGCTCGCAGCAACGCAGCTTCGATCTCGTGCTGCGGCGGGAACGCGACCGCGTAGGCGGGATCGAGTTGCCCGTCGTAGGTCGAGAGGGCGTGGCGATCAGCAAGTTCGACGAGCGCGGTGAGCGCGTTCGTAAGCGGTGTTCTCGGATCGTCGTCGAGTCGGGCGTCGAAGAAGGGACCGGTTTCTTCATACAGTGAGATCGCGAGCGTCGCGTGCACTTCGCGGTCAAGCGGCCCGCCGCTTCTGTCGAACGGCGTGGGCCACGACGGCCGCGCTCCGAGCGCGCCCGCGAGCAGCTTCGCGACTCTCACCTCTGCATCCGCAGTGGCCATCTCGCTCCCGTATCGGCAGTCCGGGAGTGTCATATGAGCGTGGCGACTTGCCGAGTCGCCTCCAGAATTGGAGCGCTGTTAGGTGATGTCGCGGCGGCGACGCATGACCGTCATCCAGATCGGATAAACGGCAACGAACGCGACTAGCGTCCATGCTGCCGTCGACCCGCCACCGAGCGCGAGCCAAATCGCTGCCAAACCCGAACCAGCTCTCAAGAACACGTAGCCGACGACTATGGCCCAATCCTCGTCGGCGTTTCTGGCTCGGATGGTCAAGCTGAGGACCCAGGCGGCTACGCCAACCATCACCAGCCCGAAAGCAAAGAGGACCCCACCGATAGCTCCCCTTCCGCCGGCCACCGCAAGACCGATGAGCGCAGCGGCGCCCAGCACCGCGATCGACAGTCCAAGCGCTAGCTTCTGGCTCACCACTCGATCATCGGCCGCAGGGTCTTCCGCCACAAGCCTCCGACTCAGACGACAAGCTCTCTCGTCTGCGCCAGCGTCCTGTCATTGAACGCGTCGGCGACGTCCCGCTGTCGTTGCTCTCGCGGCGTCTCGAAGCTCGTCCGCGGTTCGAAATGCAGGCGCTTCACGGCGCCGCGGAGCTCGTGGGCGGTGACGCGCGTGTAGCGCTGGGTCGAGTCGAGATGTTTGTGGCCGAGTAGCTCCTGGATCTGGCGGAGGTTCGCGCCGGCGCGCAGGAGCTCGGAGGCGAAGACGTGCCGCAGCGTGTGCGGCGTGACGCGCTTGCGCTCGGTGACTCCGGCGGCGCGGGCGTAGCGGAGGAATGTCTGGACCATGATCGTCGGCGAAAGCCGCTTGCCCTGCACGCCGGTGAAGAGCGCGGGCTCGGGGTCGGCTGCCCGGAAGCGGAGGTAGTCGAGGAAGAGTGGCTCGAGCGCCGGGTGGATCGGGACGACGCGCTGGCGTCCACCCTTCGCCTTGCGGATGCGGATGAGGCGGCGGTCGAGGTCGACGTCGTCCCAGTCGAGTCCGAGCAGCTCGCTGCGGCGGAGGCCGGCGTAGGCGAAGAGGGCGAGTAGGAGCCGGTCGCGCTCGCGCTTGCCGGGGAAGTGGCGCTTCCAGACGTCGTCTCGCTCGGTGGCCGCCAGCAGCCGCGTCATCTCGCGCCGGTCGAGCACGTCGGGGAGCGCCTCGCTCTTCTTCGGCGTCCGCAGCACGAGCGCCGGATCGCGGTCGAGCGACTCGTTCTCGACGCAGAAGCGGAAGAAGCACTTGAGCGCTGCCACGGTCCGCGCCTGGCTTCCAACGGCGGGCCGGCGCTCGGCTTCGGCGGCGAGGAAGCGGCGCAGGTCGGGCGGGCGGACGAGGCGCAGCTCGTCGATGCCGCTCGTCTCGAGAAAGCTGACGCAGGCGGTGACGTCGCGCTCGTAGGCCGCGCAGGTGAGGTCGGCCAGGCGCCGCTCAATCCGGCAGTAGTGGAGAAAGTCGGCAACTTCGGCGTGCATCGAGCCCTCCTTCGAGCAGGCCGACGGAGGGCATCGGGCCGTCTATTCGGATACTCCGGCTTACAGGCCTGCTACCGAAAACCCCCGCACACGCGGGGGTTTTCCATTTCCTGCGACTGTCCCCTTGACTCTCCAGTAGCTGGAGGCGTCATCCTCCGCCGCATGACCACGCTGCTGAGCATCGGGGACTTCTCGCGGGTGACGTTCCTCAGCGTGAAGACGCTGCGCTACTACCACGAGGTCGGGCTGCTGCCGCCCGCCGCGATCGACGCCGACACCGGCTACCGGCGCTACGCCGTCGAGCAGGTGTCGACCGGGCAGGTGATCAGGCGGCTGCGCGAGCTCGGGATGTCCCTCGACGACGTCCGCGTCGTCATCGACGCTCCCGACGTCGGCGCCCGCAACGCCGCGATCGGCGCGCACCTCCGCCGGATGGAGGGCGAGCTCGAGCACACGCGGACGACGGTGCAGACGCTGCGGATGCTGCTCGACGAGAAGGCTCCGCCGGCGATCCCGATCGAGTACCGCGCGATCGGGCCGATGGCGACGTTCGCGCTCCGCGACGAGGTGCCGCACGCGGACATGTTCGACTGGCTCGACGTGGCGCTCGCGGAGCTTCGCTCGGCTCTGGAGCAGGCCGGCGCCCGGCGCGCCGGGGCGGATGCCGCCCTCTACTCGGGCGAGCTGCTGGAGGACGAGTTCGGAGAGATCGTCGCGTTCGTCCCGGTCGAGTCGGGGGTGCGGCCGCCGGGTCGGATCGAGCTGCTCGAGCTTCCCGTGGTCGAGTACGCCGTCGCCGTCCACGCCGGGCCGCTCGACGACGCCGACCGGACCTACGCGGCGCTGGGCGCCGTCGTCGCCGAGAGGGAGATCGGCGTGCAAGGTCCGATTCGGGAGGACTACCTCGTCGGCGCGCGCGAGACGGCCGACGTGAGCGAGCACCGCACCGAGATCTGCTGGCCGGTCTTCCAGACCACCCCGGCCGCGTAGTCACCACCACATCGGAGGCAGGCCCCGCATGGCTCGTGTTCACGACGTCGTCGTGCCGACGCTCGGCGACCGCATCGCCCGGAGGTTCGGCCTCGGCCTCTCGAGGGAGCTCTGGCTCGTCCAGATCGGCGTCTTCGTCAACGCGCTCGGCTGGGGCGCCGTGCTGCCGTTCGAGGTCATCTACCTGCACGACGGGCGCGGCTTCTCGCTCGGGACGGCGGGGCTCGTCGTCGGAACGCTGACGGGCGTGGCGGTGCTGTCGGCTCCCTGCGCCGGGCCGCTGATCGACCGCTTCGGCCCGCGGACCGCGGCCGCCGGTGCGGGGGTCGCGCTCGCCGCCGGCTACGCCGGGCTCGCGTTCGCCCACACCGAGTCGGCGGCCTTCGCCGCCGCCGTGGTCGCGGGCGCCGGGAACGGCGCGCTGCTTCCCTCCCAGTCGAGCCTGCTCGCCGCGCTGGCCCCGCCGGAGGTGCGCCACCGCGCGGGCGCCGTCTCGCGCGTGTCGACGAACGCGGGCTTCGGCCTCGGAGGCGCGCTCGGCGGACTCGTCGCCGGCTTTGGCCTGACGGGACTCGTCTCGCTCTTCCTCGTCAACGCCGTCACGTACCTCGCGTACGTCGGCGTGCTCGTCGCCGTCGTCCGGGAGCCGCCGCGCCCCGAGCCGCTCGCCGGCGGCTACCGGCGCGTTCTGCGCGACGGGCCGTTCCTCCAGCTCGTGGTCACGAATACGGCGATCATCGCCGTCGGCTGGGGCGTTTTCTCGTGGCTCGTCCCGCCGTACGCGAAGAGCGAGATCGGGATCGGGCCGCAGCTGATCGGCCTGCTCCTGCTCGCCAACGCCGCGACCGTCGTCGTCGCCCAGGTGCCGATCGCCAGGATGGCCGAGGGCCGCCGCCGCGTCGCGATGATGGCGGCCGGCGCCGCGATCATCTCGGGCGGCTGCCTGCTCGTGCTCGCCGCGCAGGTTCTCGGCGACGCCGCGTACCTCGCGCTCCTCACCGCGACGGTCGCGATCGGCGTCGGCGAGTGCTTCCACACGGTCGCGCTGATGCCGCTCGTCGCAGAGCTCGCTCCCGAGAGCCTGCGCGGTCGCTACATGGCGACGACGGGGCTGTCCTGGTGGATCGGTCTCGCCCTCGCGCCGACGCTGGGGACGCAGGTGCTGAGCCGATCCGCCGTCCTCACGTTCGCCGGCTCGGCCGTGGTCGCCGCCGGCGCCGCGGTGTCGATGCTCGCGCTCGACCATCGGCTGCCGGCCGCCGCCCGCCGCACTCCCCGGCCGGTCGTCGGCGCGGCGCTGCCGGAGGCACCGGGTGCCTGAGCGAGCGGCCGTCACGGCCGACCTGGCCGCGCTCGCGGCCGGGCTGACCACGGTGACGTTGTGGGGCTCCGCGTTCGTGGGAATCCGCGTCGCAGGACAGGCGCTCTCGCCGGGGTCGATCGCGCTCGGCCGGCTCGCCGTCTCGTGCGCCGCTCTCACCGCCGTCGCGCTCGTCCGCCGCGAGCCGCTGCCGCCGCGCTGTGCGCTCCTCCCGATCGCGGTCTTCGGTCTCCTCTTCCTCGGCCTCTACAGCGTCGCGCTGAACGCCGCCGAGCGGCACGTCGACGCCGGAACCGCGGCGATGATCGTCAACACCGGGCCGCTCCTGATCGCCCTCCTCGCCGGCGTCTTCCTCCACGAGGGGTTTCCCGGCGGTCTCGTCCTCGGGTGCGCGATCGCGTTCGCCGGATCCGTGCTGATCGGGCTCGCCACGCGGGGAGCGGGCGGGAGCAGCGGCCTCGGTCTCGCACTGCTCGTGCTGGCGACGCTGGCGTACGCCTCAGCCGTCGTCGTGCAGAAGACGGCGCTCGCCCGGGCGACCGCGTTCCAGGTGACCTGGCTCGGCTGCGCGGCGGCGACGCTCGCGTGTCTCCCGTTCGCGCCGATGCTCGCCGCGCAGGCGGCGAGCGCAGGCCCGCGCGAGCTCGCGTGGATCGCGTACCTCGGCCTGATGCCGACCGCGCTCGGCTTCGCGACGTGGTCGTTCGCGCTGCGGCGCGCGAGCGCCGGCCGCGTCGCGTCGCTGAACTACCTGATCCCGGTGGTCGCGGTCGCGCTCGGATGGAGCTATCTCGGCGAGCGGCCCCCGGCGCTCGCACTCGGCGGCGGCGCGCTCTGTCTCTCGGGCGTCTACGTGGCGCGGCGACGCGCCCGCACGGGAGCCGGGTAGCCGCCGCGCCCGATCCCTCCCTAGCTCTTGTCGATCTCCTCGTCGCCCGACGAGCCCGTGTTGCCCGCCGAGTCGGACTGCGTCGCCGCGACGACGTACGTCTCCGCGTCCGTCAGCGGCGCCGTCAGCGTCAGCAGCCACGTGCCGCCCGAGCACTCGGCCGTCTCCGGATCCGCAGGGCTCCCGTCGATCGTCACCTGGACGGTCGTCGAGTCGCCCGCCGCGGTGCCGCAGGCGCCGCCGAGCGAGGTGACGTCGTCACTCGTGCTGAACGGGAACGTCACCGTCGAGCCGTTCACGTCCGTGAGGGTCACCGCCGGCGCGGTCGTGTCGACCGTCCACGAGTAGCTCTGGTCGGCCGTCGTCCCGCCGATCGAGTCGACCGCTCGCACCGTGAAGGTGTGAAGCCCCGCGCCGAGACCCGAGTAGCTCGTGCCGCTGGTGCACGAGGTGAAGCTCGCCGCGTCGTCGAGCTTGCACTCGAAGTCCGAGAAGTCGTGGTGGTGGAACGTGAAGCTCGCGGTGGTCGAGTTGGTCGAGGAGTCCGGCCCGGTGTCGATCGTCGGCGGGGCGTGGTCGACCGTCCACGAGAAGGTCTGGTTGGGGGTCGCGTAGTTGTCGGCGTCGAGCGCCGCCGCGGTGACCGTGTGCGCGCCGTCTCCGAGGTCGTCGAACTCGACCGAGCCGCCGGACGCGGTGGTCCAGAGCGGCGTGACCCAGTAGTTCGAGTCACGGAACGAGCTGGTCGGGAAGCAGCCGTAGTAGCAGTAGAGGCCGTTCAGGGCGCCCGCGACGGACTGCGGCGCGGTGATCGGGCCGACGGTGATCGGGCCCCCGGTGAAGTAGTCGTGCTCATAGGCATAGGTCCCCGCCGGCGTGGAGTACGAGGCGAAGAACGTCTGTCCGGGCGCCATCGGGACCGGGGTGGGGAACATCACGTCCTGCCACCCGTGCGTGGCCGTGCCCGCGAACGCGGTCGCACCTGCCACGCGATCGCCGGAGGCGTTCCAGAGGGATCCCGTGACCGCCCCGTCGTCGACGCGGTAGACGCGGACGCCGACGATGTCCACGGCCTGCGAGGTCGTGAACCGCACGCCGAGCTCGACGCCAGGCTCCCCCGAGTGGACGAGGAAGCAGAAGCCGTTCGCGTCCGGAGTGCAGTCCGTCTCCGAGGTCGTCTGGTAGTCGCTCGGCCACAGCCCCGTCGTACCGCCGCCGCCTCCGCCGCCCGCGCAGGTCGCGGGGTTGCCGTCGAGGGAGCAGTCGAAGCTCGTGTAGAAGCCGTGGCTGAGGGTGAAGCTCGCGCTCTGCGAGGCGTAGACGCCGCCGTTCGTCATCCCGCTCGTCGACGTGATCGTCGGCAGGCTCGTGTCGACCGTCCAGTCGTAGACGGCCGCCGGGGTCGGAATGCCGTCGGCGCCGAAGGCCTCGACGTCGAGCTCGTGACCGCCGTCGGGGAGGTGGGTGGTGTACGCGTACGTGCTCGCGGTGCTGCACGCCTCGTAGGTGACGCCGCCGTCGGTCGAGCACTGGAACGTGTAGGCCGACTGCGCGTGCGTGAAGCTGAAGGTCGGACTCGGGTTGGCGCTGTGCTCCGTCGGCTTCGCGGTGAAGGTCGGCAGGCTCGCGTCCGTCGTCCACGGGTAGGAGGCGGGCTGCGTCGCGATGCCGTCCGCGTCGATCGCCTCGACCTGGAACGTGTGCGAGCCGCCGGCGAGGGTGGCCAGCGGGGTTCCGCTCGAGCAGGTCGGAATGGGGGATCCGTCGATGCTGCACTCGAAGTCGTCATACGGCCCGTCCGTGAAGGTGAACGACGGCGTCGTGTTCGCGCTCGGGTCGGACGGCTTGCCCCCGAGGTCGGGCGGGCTCGTGTCGATCGTCCACGGGTACGAGGCGACCTGTGTCGGGTGCGAGTTCCCGTCGAGCGCCTCGACGTAGAAGGTGTGCGGGCCGTCGGCGAGGCTCAGCGTGTCCGGGCTCTCGCAGGTGTCGAAGGTCCCACTGTCGACCTTGCACTTGAACGAGTAGCTGTGCTGTGTGTGCGTGAAGTCGAATACCGGCGCCGTGTTCGCGCTCGGGCTGTGCGGCATGCCCGTGATCTCCGGCGCGCTCGTGTCGACCGTCACGGGAAGCGGCGAGCTCTCCGGACCGGTCCAGCTGTCGTACGTGGCCGCCACGCGGTACGTGTACGAGCCGTCGGGCACGCCCGAATCGGTGCAGTGCGTGTGGCTCGTCGTGCAGACCACGGTCGACGTCGAGTCGCCGTAGCGGCGGACGACGTAGCCGTCGACGGCGAGGCCGTTCGACAGCGTCGCCGCGTTCCACGTGAGCCCGACGTCCGGATCGGTGGTCGGCGTGACGCCGCCGGGAGCGAGCGCGAGGCCGGTGACCTGGTCGACCGACGCCGCCACGCCCTGCGCGCTCGAGCCGGGCGCCGACCCGGCCGACCAGAACGCCCAGGCAGCGGTGCCACCGAGCGCGACAGCCGCGAGAGCGAGGAACACGAGCAGCCGCCGGCCCCAGGCGCGGCCGCCGCGACGGGGGTCAAGCGGTGACGCACGGCCCGGGGCCGGCGGTTCGGTCGCCGCGGTCGCGGGCTGCCCGGGGAAATCGACGCCGGGAAGCGTCGAGAGCAGCGCCGACAGGCTCGCGGCGAACGCGTTGACGGACGCGACGATGGCGATTGCGCGCCTCACGAGTGCGCGCTCCCCGTGAAGCCGATGCTGACGCTCTTGCTCGCGCACACGTTCTGGTTCGTGTGCGTCTCGACCATCGTGATCGTCGGCCAATACCCCATCGCTACGCCGAGATCCGAGAGCGACTTCGTCGAGTTGGCCGGCACGACGACGACCGCGCTCGGGCTCAGCTGCTGGCCGATGACGAAGTTCGGAGTGACCGTGCAGGCCGTCGCACTCGTGCCGGTGATCGTCGCGGTCACCGTCGTCACCGTGATCGGGACCGAGTTCGGGTTCGTGAAGACGAGGTTGATCGGCGAGCTGACGCCGGGGTAGAGCGTGGTCGTCGCGTTGCCGGCGATGGTGAACGGCATGCCGGTGGCCGCGGTGACGGTATACGTCTGGCCGGGGAACGGGATCGTGCCGCCGAGCGCGTTGGCGGCGAGGTCCTTGATGCCGCTGCCGGACGAGAGCTTCAGCTGGAGCGTCCCTGTCCCCGTCCCCGATCCGGTCGACGCGGTCACGGTCCAGGTCGCGCCGGAGCCGGTGACGCCGGTGATGCTCGTGCCGGTGAGCCCCGAGGCGACGAGCGCGAAGTTGGACGCCATGACTCCGGTGACGGACTCGGAGAAGACGACCGTCCAGTGCACGCTCGCCGCGCTCGTCGGGTTCGGGTCAGCCGTGTTGATCGAGACGACGGTCGGTGCGGTGCGGTCGATCGTGTACGTCTGGCCCGGGAACGGGATCGTGCCGCCGAGCGCGTTGCCGGCGAGGTCCTTGATGCCGCTGCCGGACGAGAGCTTCAGCTGGAGCGTCCCGCTGCCGCTTCCCGTCGAGGCCGTCACCGTCCAGGTCGTCCCCGAGCCGCTCGCCGCGGTGACCTTCGGCGTGCCGCCGAGGCCGGTGACGACGACGCCGAAGTTCGACGTCGTCACCCCGGTCACCGCCTCGGAGAAGGTGACCGTCCAGGTGACGCTCGACGCGTTCGTCGGGTTCGGCCCTCCGAGCACGATCGAGACGACGGTCGGCGCGGTGCGGTCGATCGTGTACGTCTGGCCGGGGAACGGGATCGTGCCGCCGAGCGCGTTGCCGGCGGTGTCCTTGATCGATCCCGCGCCGGACAGCTTCAGCTGGAGCGTGCCGGTGCCGCTCGTCCCGGTCGAGGCCGTGACGGTGTAGGTCGTGCCGGAGCCGCTCACCCCGGTCACCGCCGTCGAGCCGGTGAGCCCGGTCGCAACCGTGGCGAAGTTGCTCGCCGCCACCCCGGTGACGGATTCCGAGAAGACGACCGTCCACGTGACGCTCGACGCCTTCGTCGGGTTCGCGGCGGCCGTGTTGATCGAGGTGACCTTCGGCGCCGTCAGGTCGATCGTCCACGTGTACGACGTCGCGGAGCTCGTCGTGCTGTTGTAGACCGCGCGCACCTGGAACGTGTGGCTCCCGGCGGCGAGACCCGTGTACGACTTCGACGACCCGGTCTTGACCGTCCCGCAGTCCACCCAGCCCCCGCCGTCGAGCTGGCACTGGAACTTCGTGATCGTCGAGGAGTCGGTGTACGTGAAGTTCGCGCTCGTCGAGTTCGTCGGGTTCGCCGGCTTCGCGGTGATCGTCGGCGCGGCGAGCGAGCCGCCCGCGATCGCGACCGCCGCGAGCCAGACGACGACGGCGAGCGCACCGAGCAGCGCCGCGACCATCGCGACCCTCCTCGCTGGGCTCATGTGCCGTCGCCTCATCAGCTCGACGCCTGCAGATAGACGGTGAAGGTCGCGCCCTGGCACGCGTTCTCCGCGGTCGTGCTCATCGAGAGCGCGTTCGGGAGCGTCAGGGTCGTGTCACCGGGCGGGAACACGAAGTCGCCGCCTCCGTTCGTGACCGGGCCGTTGAAGGTGACGCTGCTCGAGCTGCTGCCGGTGTTGCCGCCGGAGGAGCAGCCGACCGTGTCGCTGGAGATCCCGTCGCTCGGCTCGCCCGTGTCGAGCACGAATGAATGGATGTGGACCGGCCCGCTGTTCGGGTTTTGCACGGTCGCCGCGATGTCGGCCGATCCGCCCGGATAAAGCGTCGAGCCTGCGGGAGCCGCGGGCGACACGGTCAACGCATGGACGTCCGACAGGTGCGCCGGCCCGTGCCCGGATCCGGTCGCGGTGAAGTACGCGAACGCGGCCAGGGCGAACGCGAGCGCCGCGACCGCAAAGATCGCAATCCCCATCGCTCTCTTGCCCATCCGCTTCCTCATCGATTCCGTCCGCTTTGCCTTTCGCTCAATTGGCTAGGCCATCGACTGACCCGACGGAGGGAGGCGACTTCGCCGTCGCCCCCCTCCGAGCGGATCCGCTAGTTGCTCGACCAGTTGATCGGTACCGTCTGGCCCTGACAGGCGCTCTGGTTGTCCCCGCTGACCGGCATCGTGATGTGGGCGTAGAAGTAGTTGTCGCCCGGATTGATGCTCAGCGGGAACGTGTAATCGGGCATCGAGATCGAGAACCACCCGCCGTAGCATGTGTTGCCGCCGTTGCCGACGAAGTTCGGAACGGTGCCCGTCACAGAGTTGACCTGCAGGGCGCCTCCGCCGCCGTCATACAGGTCGATGATGAACGTGTGATCGGAGCCGTCCGGCCAGAGCCCGGTGGCGTTCGTGAAGTCGCTGATCCCGACGGTGCCTGTCCCACCGGTGGCTGCGACTCCGGTGCCGGTTCCCGACGTCGAGAAGTACGCGTACCCGGCGACCGCCGCAGCAGCCGCAATGACCGTGACGACACCGAGAACGATCCACGTCCTCGGCCTGAACCTGAACCGCTTCATGTCCTTACCTCCCCCGGAACGCCGGGACGTCGAAGTCGCCGCAGCAGCCTTCGCGTGCCGTGGCCTGACCTATGGGCGGCCTCTGGGGAGGTCCGCCCACGTCAACACCGACGCGCGGCGCTCCGCCACGCGTGCCCTGGTATGGCTGTAGCCGCAAGACCGCAGAGCCATGACCAAAGTCTTGGATCGGTCTGCGCGACGCGTCGCTGGGCGATGGTCCAGTCTCGACCTGGACTACCGGCCAGGACGGCCTCGACTACGGTTCAGTGCGTGCTGTTGCCGGACCGCAGAAGCTCGACGGCGGAGCGGCGGTCCGGAACGCCGAGCTTGTGGAGGATCATGCTGACGTGGCGGCGGACGGTGACGTCGGAGATGTGGAGCGTCGCGGCGATCTGCTTCGTCGCGTAGCCCTGGCCGAGCAGCTCGAGCACGTGCCATTCACGCGGCGTCAGGCCGACGTCGCCGATCTTCCGCTCGACGCTGTCGCGCCGCCGGTCGCGGACGCGCATCTCCTCGATCAGTGCGCCGACGAGGCGCCGCGGAACCGCCGCCTCGCCGGAGACGAGTCCCTGCACGACGCTCGGCAGGCGCGCCGGGTCGATGCCCTCGTTCAGGTAGCCGATCGCGCCGGCGCGGAGCGCCTCGAAGAACTCCGACTCCTCCTCGACCGGGGTGAGCACGACGAGCAGCGTCTCCGGCTGGAGCGCCCGGATCGCTCCGGCCGCCTCGATTCCGCCGCCGCGCATCCGCGCGTCGACGAAGCAGATGTCGAACCGCTCGCGGCGCGCCAGCTCGATCGCCGCCGCGGCGCCGTCCGCCTCCGAGCAGCCCGCCGTCGGCTCCAGCGCGAGCCGGATCTTCTCACGCGTCGCGGCCCGCTCCGACGCGACGAGGACGCGCATCGTCACGACTGCGTGCCACCATGCCGGACGACATGAAGGTCCTGATCGCGGACGACCATCGCCTCATCGTAGAAGGAGTCCGGCGCGCGCTCGAAGAGGACGGCGGCTTCGAGATCGTCGGCGAGGCCGCGAACGGGAGCCAGGTGCTCCCGCTCGTCTCCCAGACGCGGCCCGATGTCGTCGTGCTCGACCTGCACATGCCGCAGGTGGACGGGCTCATCTGCCTCGACCAGATCCGCAAGCGCTTCCCCGACACGAAGGTCGTCATCCTCTCGGTCTCGACCGACGAGCGCCTGATCCAGTCGGTGCTGAAGCGGGGCGCGAGCGCCTACATCGTCAAGAGCGTCAACCCGATCGACATCCCGGCGGCACTGCGACAGGCGGTCGACCGGACCGTCTACCAGGCGATCGGGCTGCCGGACGAGTCGGAGTCCGCGGCGAAGGCGGCGGGGCTGACCGAGCGCGAGACGGCGATCCTCAAGGCGGTCGTCCGCGGGCTCTCGAACGAGGCGATCAGCAAGGAGTTCTGGGTCTCCGAGCAGACGGTGAAGTTCCATCTGACGAACATCTACCGGAAGCTCGGCGTCTCCAACCGCACCGAGGCGGCGCGCCTCGCCTACCGGCAGGGACTCGTCGACAGCCCCATGTACGACGAGAGCTGATCAGGCCGTCCAGCGGGGCAGCGAGACGACGATCCGCGTCCCTGCGCCGCGACTGCTCAGGACCGCGAAGCGGCCGCCGAGCAGCCTGATCCGCTCGGAGGCGCCGAGCAGGCCGATCCGGCCGCGCCGCAGCGAGGCGGCCAGCGCTTCCTCGACGTCGAAGCCGCACCCGTCGTCGACGATCTCGAGCCGGGTGTGCGAGTTGGTCGCGCCGAGGCGAACCGACGCCGACGAGGCGCCGCTGTGTTCGCGGACGTTCGCAAGGCCTTCCTGCACGATCCGCAAGAGCGCGATCTTCTGCGAGTCGGTGAGCTCGTCGAGGCCGTCGCCGACGCTCAGCCGCACGACGATCCCGCTCTTGGCGGCGAACCCGTCGACCTCGCGCCGGAGCGCGTCGCCGAGCGGCTGGCGGACGACCTCCGCCGTCTCGAGCGAGTGCGCCACCTCCCGCAGGCCGCCGTCGAGCTCGTTCAGGCGCTCGAGGAGGCCGTCGAGGACGCCGAGCATCTGCTCGCGCCCGGGCGACGGCAGCGCCTCGTCCACCCGCGTCCGCGCGAAGTGGAGGTCGGCCGCCATCACCGCGATCTCCTGAAGCGGCCCGTCGTGCAGGTCGAGCCCGAGCCGCGTCAGCCGCCGCTCGTGCGCCTCGACGAGCGCCGCTTCCGCGAGGGCTCCGCGCTCGAGCTCCGCCTCGCGCTCGAGCAGCGCCTCGCGCTCGAGCACGAGCCCGAGGGCGAGACACGCGACGTTGAGAAACGGCTCGATCTCGACGTCCGCGGTGGGCGCCGGGTGTCCGACGACGACGGCGGCGGGGGCGCCGGCGCGCAGCGCGGTCGCCGCGACGAGCCCGACGCCGCTGTCCGGGCCCGTCGTCCGCAGACCGAGCAACCGCTCAGCCAGCGCGTGCTCGGCGCCCCCGTCGCCGTCGTCGCCGGATGCGAACCGGCACGCGACCGCCCCGTGCTCGAACGACCAGAGCGAGACGCGGCTCAGGTCGGCGAGCGCCGCGAGCGTGCCGAGCTGGAGCTCGACCGCCCGCCCGGCCGGCAGCGACAGCAGCTGCGGCGACATCGCGATGCGCGTCAGCAGCGCGAGCGCCACGGCCGCCGGCGTCACCCCGCTCTCCGCTGCGATCGGAGCGACGAGGGCGGCAGGGCCGGCGGGATCCGCCCGCCCCGCCGCCAGGTTCGCCGCAGCCGCGTCCGCGAGCGCAAGGAGCGCCACCTCGTAGCCGAGATCGCCCGGAGGCTGCTCGGCATACGGTGGTGAACCGTGCCCTCGGTCCGAAGGGGGCGGGGAATCCCCCGAACTGCGCCGCATGGCCGAAGTGTCATCCCGGGCCCGCGACCCGACAATCGGCCGGTCGGCCCATTTGCCGTTCATGCGGATGAACAGCGTCTCGTTCACCCGGTTGAGCGAGGCCTTCCTCCGCGAAACGGGTGTCAAGCCCGGGGCCCGAACGGCCGACCTACAGGATGTGGCGTCTGCGGCCATCGACCCGATGAGGACGACCGTCCTCGTCGCCGACTCGGACCACTTCGTCCGCGCCGGCATCCGTGTCTTCCTCCAGGACGCGGGGTTCTCCGTCTGCGCCGAGGCTCGGGACGCGGACGAGGCGATTGCGCTGGCCACGGCGCGCCGGCCGGACGTGTGCCTCCTCGACGGCGAGCTGGCGGGCGGCAGCGTCGTCGCCACACGGGAGATCACCAGGCGGCTGCCGCACGCCGCCGTCGTGGTGATGGGGCGGGCCGTCGACCGGGACGGCGTCCTCGACGTCCTCCGCGCGGGCGCCCAGGGCTACCTGTTCAAAGACCTGAACGGACCGGCGCTGTCGCAGGCGCTCCGCGGCGCCGCCGCCGGCGAGGCCGTGATCCCGCGCCGGCTCGTGACGACGATCCTCGGCGCGCTCGACGAGGACGACGCCTCGCACGCGACGCTCGCCGACGGGCGCGACGTGCAGCTGACGTCGCGCGAGCGCGACGTCGCGCGCCTCCTCCAGAAGCAGATGTCGACCGCCGAGATGGCGGCGGCGCTCGGCATTGCCGCCGTGACGGTGCGGCGTCACGTCTCGAGCCTGCTGCGCAAGCTCGGCACCTCCGACCGCGCCGTCGCGGCGCGGCTGCTGTCTCTCTAGCCGTAGAAGCTGCGGACCCAGCGGTGCGGGCGCAGCGCTGCGACCTGCTCCTCCGTCAGCGGCCCCCGCTCGACCGCGGCGACGTTCCGCTCGACGTTCCGGACGCTTCGCATCCCGGGAATCGCCGCCGACACGGCGGGATGCGTGATGCAGAAGCGGAGCGCGACCTCGGCGAGCTCGTCCACCGGCACCCGCACGTCGGTCGCGACCGCCTGCGCTCGCTCCCAGACCTCGCGCTTCCGCTCGCCGGCGAAGTACCGGTTGCGGAAGTCGCCGTCGGGGAACTCCGTCTCGGGGCGGATGCGGCCCGTCAGCGAGCCTTCGTCGAACGGCACGCGCGCGATCACGCCGACTCCGGCCGCCTCGGCTGCCGGGAACAGCTCGTCCTCGGGGCTCTGGTCGAAGACGTTGTAGATCACCTGCACGGTGTCGACGTGTCCCGACTCGACGAGCTCGACCGCGTTCGACGGCTGGTGGTCGTTGATCGAGACGCCGAACGCGCGGATCTTCCCGTCGCGCTTCAGCCGCTCGATCCCGTCGAGCCAGTCGCCCTGGTCGACCCACTCGTCCGACCAGACGTGGAACTGCTGCACGTCGATCGTCTCGAGGCCGAGCCGCGCGAGGCTCCCCTCCGTCTGCGCGATCACCCAGTCCGCCGGGAACGCGTCCTCGGCGCGGACGCCCGCGGGCGCCGGCCAGACCATGTTCTTCGGCGGGATCTTCGTCGCGACACGGACCGTCCCGGCCGACTCGCGCACCACCCGTCCGACGAGCTCCTCGCTGTGACCGCCGCCGTAGCCCGCGGCCGTGTCGATGAACGTGACGCCGAGCTCGATCGCGCGCCGCAGCGCCGCAACCGACTCGTCGTCCTCGGCGCCGATCCACATGCTCCCGCCGATCCCCCAGGCGCCGAAGCCGAGGGCGGAGACCTCCATGCCGGTGCTGCCGAGCCTGCGATTGACCATCGTGTATCGCCTCCCCCTCGACTCTAGCCCCGGCCGGGATCGGCGAGGTAGGAGGTGAGCTTGTCACCGCGCCGGGCGGCGAGCCTCACGACGAAGCGGTGGCCGATGACCCAGAGCGCGACGCTGACCACACACGCGATCAGCCCGCCGATCGCGAGGTCGAGGTCGGTAAGCGTCGTCAGCTTCCTGTTCGAGAGCGACTGCCACGCGACCACCTCGGGCAGGGCGACGACGGCCGCGAGCGCCGGCACGTACATGTACGGCGCGATCACGAGCGTCCCCCAGCGGAGCCAGTAGCGCTTCCACTCGCCCCGCCGCTCCCAACGCCACTTGAGCGGCTGCGGGTGGTACGGGAAGTACGTGCCGAGCACCGCGGCGAGGCCGAGCAGCCCGAGCGGCGTCAGCCCGATCACGATCAGCGTCACGCCGGTGAGGACCCACTTGTGCTCGACGACGCCGATCCCGACGGCGATGAGCATGCAGATCGGCGTGACGAGCAGCCAGAGGACGAGGTTCTTCGCGTAGAGCAGCACGCGCAGGTCGCGGCGATCGTCCTCGCCGAGCGCCGCGAGCACGCGACGCCGGTCCGGCGCGAGCACGTTCGTCGACGGTACGTCCGCGTACATCCAGCCGGCGAGGAGCACCGGGAACGCGAGCGCGCCGGTGAAGCGGAACAGCCAGTCGCGCGGGAGGAAAAACCACGCGGCCGCCATCATCAGCCCGTTGACGACGATGACGATCGGCGCCTCGTAGGGAGGATGGAACGCGCGGGCGAACTCCGCGCGCACGGCCTGGCGCATCGTTCGCGGCAGAGCCGGTGGCGGACCGCCGTCCGTCATCTCAGGGCGCGCGATAGGCGATCGGCGTGCGCTCGCCGCTCTCGCTCGAGCGCACGAGCGCGTCGCAGATCTCCGCCGCGCGGTAGCCGTCCTCGAGCGTCGCGCCGTAGGGCGCGACCGAGCCGTCGTCTGCGATCGCGCGGAGCAGGTGGTGGATCTCGTGGACGAACGTGTCGCCCCAGCCGATGATGTGGCCGGGCGGCCACCAGTGCTCCATGAACGGATGGTCCGCCTCGGTGACGAGCACGGTCCTGAAGCCGCGCGCCCGGTCGCCGTCCGCGCGGAAGACCTGGAGCTCGTTCATCCGCTCCATGTCGAACGCGAGCGACCCGCGCGTCCCGTTGATCTCCCACTGGAACGCGTTGCGCCGGCCCAGCGCGAGCCGCGTCGACTCGAGCGTCCCGACCGTGCCGCCCTCGAACTCGACCGCCGCCTCGACCGCGTCGTCCACCTTGCGCCCCGGAACGAGCGTGCGCACGAGCGCGGACACCGTCGCCGGCTCGCCGACGAGGAAGCGGGCGAGGTCGACGACGTGCGCGGCGAGGTCGCCGAGCGCGCCGGAGCCCGCCTCGTCCGGGTGGAACCGCCACGTGTCGAGGCCCGGATCGTCGCCCCAGTCCTGGAGGTAGCGCGCGCGGAAGTGGCGCAGCTCGCCGAGCTCTCCCGCCTCGATCATCTCCCGTGCGAGCCGCACCGCCGGGACGAACCGGTAGTTGAAGCCGCACATGTGCTTCACGCCGGTGGCCGCGACGCGCGACCAGATCTCGAAGCTCTCGTCGGCGGTCCGCCCGAGCGGCTTCTCGCAGAGCACGTGCTTGCCCGCTTCGGCGGCGGCGATCGTCGGCTCGCCGTGCAGCGCGTTCGGCCCGCCGTTGTCGAAGAGCCCGACGCTCTCGTCGGCGACGATGTCGCGCCAGTCCGTCGTCCATCGCTCGTAGCCGTAGCGGCGCGCGGCCGCGGCGACGGCCTCTGCGTTCCGCCCGGCGATTGCGACGAGGCGCGGCACGAGCGGCGGCGGCCATGTCATGTAGGCGATCGTGCGGAACGCGTACGAGTGCGCCTTGCCCATGAAGGCGTAGCCGAGCATGCCGACGCCGATCTCCGGCAGCTCGCCCACCGCCTCGACCCTCGGCGTCGCCCCGATCCCTGTCTTCTCCTCCGCCATCGACCGCGCGAGATACTACGCCGGTCACGGACGGCGAAAGGGAGGTAGGCACGTGAGCGACGCGGTGAAGTGGGGGATCATCTCGACGGCCGACATCAACCGGCTCGTCATCCCCGGCGCGCACGCGTCGCCGAAGGTCGACCTCGTCGGCGTCGCCAGCCGCGACCTCGCGCGGGCCGAGAAGTACGCGCGGACCTGGGAGATCCCCCGCGCCTACGGCTCCTACGACGCGCTGCTCGAGGATCCCGAGATCGAGGCGGTCTACATCTCGCTCCCGAACACGCTGCACCCCGAGTGGTCGATCCGTGCCGTCGAGGCCGGCAAGCACGTGCTCTGCGAGAAGCCGTTCTCGCGCCACCCGGAGGAGATCGAGGCGGCGTTCGACGCGGCGGACCGCGCCGGCCGGCTGCTCTCCGAGGCGTTCATGTACCGCCACAACCCGCAGACGGCCCGGCTGAAGCAGCTCGTGGACGAGGGCGCGATCGGCGCGCTTCGGCTCGTCCGCACGACGTTCAGCTACTCGCTCTACGACCCGGACAACATCCGCCTGCGGACGGACGTCGAGGGCGGCGCCCTGATGGACGTCGGCTGCTACTGCGTCTCCGGTCAGCGGCTGCTGGCCGGCGAGCCCGAGCGGGTGAACGGGCAGGCGTGGTTCGGCGAGACGGGAACCGACTGCGTATTCACGGGCGAGCTCCGCTTCGTCGGCGACGTGCTCGGCCACTTCGACTGCGGCACCGCGCTCTCCGACCGCGACGAGCTCGAGGCGGTGGGGAGCGAAGGCTCGCTCTTCCTCGACGACCCGTGGCACTGCCGCACGCCGGTGATCGAGCTCCGCCGCGACGACGGTGTCGAGCGGATCGCGCTCGAGCCGGCCGACTCCTACCGGCTCGAGCTCGAGAACGTCAGCGAGGCGATTCGCGGCGAGGCGGAGCTGCTGCTCGGCCGGGAGGACGCGCTCGGCCAGGGGCGCGTGCTCGAGGCGCTCCACCGCTCGGCGACGACGAACGAGCCGGTGCCGTGCTGACGCCGGCGGAGCAGGATGCAGCGAGGAAGCGCGCCGCGGCGGCGCTCGCCGAGGCGGGGATCGTGCTGACGCCGGCCGAGGCCGCCGGGATCGAGATCGCAGACTTCGGCCTCTCGCGCCTCGAGGAGACCGGGCTCGAGCTCGTCGTCTACGTCAACACGCCGCGCGTCTGCGCGAAGGAGCTCGTCCTCTTCCCGCGCCAGCTGTGTCCCGAGCACCGGCATCCGCCGTTCGACGCTACGCCGGGCAAGGAGGAGACCTTCCGCTGCCGTGCCGGCACGGTCTACCTCTACACGGAGGGCGAGCCGGCGCCGCGGCCGGCCGCGCGGCCGCCGGAGGACGGCGTCTTCACCGTCTGGCACGAGATCGTGCTCGGGCCCGGCGAGCAGCACACGATCCCGCCCGACACGCTGCACTGGTTCCAGGCCGGCGACGAGGGCGCCGTCGTCTCCGAGTTCTCGACCGAGAGCCGCGACGACCTCGACGTCTTCAGCGATCCGCGGATCGCCCGCAAGACCGTCGTCGCCGACGCGTGAGCCACGCTCCCGTCCTCTGCGTCGGAATCCTCGTCGCGGACGTCTTCGTGCCGCCGCTCGCGCGGCTGCCCGAGCCGGGCGAGCTGATCGCGACCGACGACTTCCTGTTGCAGCCCGGCGGCTGCGCCGCGAACACGGCGATCGCGCTCCGGACGCTCGGCGTCGACGCGGCTGTGTGCGGGCGCGTCGGCGACGACCTGCTCGGGAGCTTCGTCGAGCAGGACCTCCGCTCGCACGGGATCGACACGAGCGGCATCCGGCGCACCGAGGGGCTCGGCACGTCGAAGACGGTGATCATCCCCGTGGCCGGCGACGACCGGCGCTTCGTCCACACGTTCGGGGCGAACGCCGCGCTCACCGCCGGCGACATCGACCCGGCCGCGCTCGAGGCGGCCGAGGTGGTGTGCGTCGGCGGATACCTCGTGCTGCCGTCGCTGCGCGAGGACGGGCTCGCCGACCGGCTCCGCGCCGCCCGCGCGCACGGGACGCAGGTCGTTCTCGACGTCGCCGTGCCGGTGGGCGCGTCGCTTTCGCTCGACGTCGCGGCCGAAGTGCTCCCGTTCGTCGACTACTTCGTCCCGAACGAGGACGAGGGGTTCGCGCTCACGGGCGAGCGCGACCCGCGCCGGCAGGCGGAGCGCTTCCTCGAGTGCGGCGCGGATTGCGTCGCGATCACCCTCGGCGATCAGGGGGTCTACGTGCGCCGCGGCGACTGGGAGCTCGACGTCGAGGCGCCGCCGATGGAGGTCGTCGAGCCGTCCGGCGCCGGCGACGCGTTCGCCGCCGGGCTCGTCGTCGGCATCCTCGCGGGCTGGGAGCTCGAGCGCTCGGTCCGCTTCGCCGCCGTCCTCGGGGCCTCCGCGTGCACCGCGCTCGGCTGCTATGCCGGTCTCCTGACACGCGAGGAGGCGGAGGCGTTCCTCGCGCCGCAGTCGAACGCGTGATGCCGCTCGTACCGCTCACCGGCCTGCTCGCCGACGCCGTCGCCGGCCGCTACGCCGTCGGCTACTTCGAGGCGTGGGACGGCGCCTCGCTCGAGGCGGTGCTCGACGCGGCCGAGGCCGAGCGCTCGCCGGTGATCCTCGGCTTCGGCTTCCTCGTCGCCGATCGAGCCGAGCTCGCCGACGGCAGCATCGAGGAGTTCGCGCGGCTCGGCGGCGCCGCCGCGACGAGGTCGACCGTTCCGGTCTCGCTCCTGCTGAACGAGGTGCACTCGCTCGAGGAGGCGGTCCGCGGGCTCGATGCGGGATTCAACGCGGCCATGCTGTGCACGAGCGACGTCGGCGCCGTCTCGCGCCTCGTCGGCGCCGCGCACGACCGTGGCGCGGCGGTCGAGGGCGAGCTCGGCACGCTGCCGGACGCGAACGGCGCGGAGATCGACGCGTCGCGTGCGAGCCTGACCGACCCGGACGACGCGGCGGCGTTCGTCGAGGCGACGGGCGTCGACTGCCTCGCGGTCTCCTTCGGGAACGTGCACATGCTCGAGGGGCGCTCCGCCGACGTTGACCTCGAACGGCTAGAGGCGGTGCACCGGCGCGTGCCCGTCCCGCTCGTCGTGCACGGCGGCACGAGCTTCCCGCGCGACGCCGTCGACCGTGCGATCGCGCGCGGCGTCGCGAAGTTCAACGTCGGCACGGCGCTGAAGCGTGCGTTCGGCGACGCGGGACACCACGGCCTGACCGAGGTCGTGCGCGATCTGATCCGTCTGTACGGGAGCAGCGGCCGTGGCTGACGCCGCAGGGCTCTACCGCTCGATGCTCCGCATCCGCCGCTTCGAGGAGCGCGTCTATCTCCTCTTCCTCGACGGCGAGATTCCCGGCACGGTGCACCAGTACCAGGGTCAGGAGGCGGTCGCCGCCGGCGTCTGCGCCGCGCTCGAGCGCACCGACTGGATCACGTCGACACACCGGCCGCACGGGCACGCGCTCGCCAAGGGCGTCAGTGCGCGCGCCGCCATGGCGGAGCTGTACGGGAAGGCGACGGGCTGCTGTCGCGGCCGCGGCGGCTCCATGCACCTCGGCGACCCTGACGCCGGGATGCTCCCGGCGATCGCGATCGTCGGCGGCGGCAACACCGTCGTCACGGGTCTCGGGCTCGCGTTCAAGCTCCGCCGCAGCGGCCAGGTCGCCGTCTGCTTCTTCGGCGACGGCGCGGCGAACGAGGGCGCGTTCCACGAGGGACTCAACTTCGCGGCCGTCCAGCGGCTCCCCGTCGTCTTCGTCTGCGAGAACAACCTCTACGGCGCCTCGACGCCGTACACGCAGGTCTCGCTGCTCGAGGACGTCGCCGCACGCGCGCCGGCGTACGGCGTGCCGGGTCGCATCGTCGACGGGATGGACGCACTCGCGGTATACGCGGCGGCGGAGGACGCGGTCGCGGCCGCGCGCGCCGGCGACGGCCCGACGCTCCTCGAGTGCAAGACGTACCGCTACGTCGGTCACAGCCGCAGCGACGCGCGCGGCTATCGGGCGCGCGAGGAAGAGGCCGCGTGGAAGGAACGCGACCCGATCGCGCGGCTCCGCGCCGAGCTCGCCGAGGACGACGCCGCGGCGATCGCGGCCGCGATCGGCGAGGAGATCGAGGACGCGGTCGAGTTCGCGCGCAGCTCGCCCGAGCCGGACACGGAGGAGCTGCTCGGCGATGTCTACGCCTGAGACCGCGACCCGGCGACTGACGATCGCGCAGGCGCTTCGCGAGGCGGTCGCGGAGGAGATGCGCCGCGACGAGTCGGTGTTCCTCCTCGGCGAGGACATCGGTGTCGAGGGCGGCTTCGGCGGCGCGTTCGGCGTCTACCTGGGCCTCGTCGAGGAGTTCGGCCACGAGCGCATCGTCGACACGCCGATCAGCGAGAAGGCGATCGCCGGGGCGGCCGTCGGCGCCGCGCTTGCGGGCATGCGCCCGATCGCGGACATGCAGTACTCCGACTTCCTCTTCGAGTGCATGGACGAGCTCGTGAACCAAGCGGCGAAGATGCGGCTCATGTCGGGCGGACGCCTCTCCGTGCCGCTCGTGATGCGCGCCCCGGTCGGCGCGACGTTGCGCGGCGCGCAGCACGGCCAGAGCCCTGAGAGCTACTTCGCGCACGTGCCGGGACTCAAGGTGGTCTGCGTCTCCGACGCGTACCACGCGAAGGGCCTGCTCCGGAGCGCGGTGCGCGACGACAACCCGGTGCTCGTCTTCGAGCACAAGCTCCTCTACGGCAGCAAGGGGCGTGAGCAGCTCGCCGGGCTCGACTCGACCGCCGAGGTGCCCGAGGAGGAGTACCTCGTCCCGCTCGGCAAGGCGGCCGTCGTGCGCGAGGGCACCGACGTGACGATCGTGGCGACGCACGTCGCCCTCTATCGCGCACGCGCCGCGGCGGAGGAGCTCGCCGCCGAGAGCGGGATCGAGTGCGAGGTGATCGATCCGCTGACGCTGCTCCCGCTCGACGCGGAGACGATCTACGGCTCGGTGCGGCGCACGGGCCGGCTCGTCGTCGTCCACGAGGACTCGCTCACCGGCGGCTGGGGCGCCGAGGTCGCGGCCCGCGTGGCGGAGGACTGCTTCGGCGAGCTCGTCGCGCCCGTGCGTCGCGTCGCGGCGCTCGACGCGCCCATCCCGTTCGCGCCGGTGCTCGAGCGCGCGGCGCTGCCGAGCGTGGAGCGGATCAAGGCGGTCGTGACGGAGCTCGTCCGCTGATGCACCCGGTCAGGATGCCTCCGCTCGGGCAGACGAGCGACGAGCTCGAGATCCGCGCCTGGCTGAAGCGGGAGGGCGACGCCGTCACCGCCGGCGAGCCGCTGCTCGAGGTGGAGTCGGACAAGGCGCTGCTCGAGGTCGAGGCGACGAGGAGCGGGACGCTGCTCGAGATCGTCTGCGGCGAGGGGGAGACCGTCGCCGCGGGAACGGTGATCGCCTACATCGGCGAACCGGGCTAGCCCACGGAGAGCCCGGCCGCGCGGACGGCCGCGACGGCGAGCGCCTCGTCGTCGGCGCCCGGCAGGCCGCTGACGCCGACCGCGCCGACGCGCTCCTCGCCGTCGAAGACGGCGACTCCGCCGAGAAAGAAGGTGAAGAACGGGTCGAAGCTCGCCCGCTCGACCGGGTCCTCGCGCGCCTTCTCCGCGAGCGCGCGCGTCGAGGTGGCGTCGCTCCGGGCCGCCGTGTACGCCTTCCGGTGCGCGTTGAGCCGAGTGTCGGGCGCGGCGCCGTCCATCGTCGCCGCCCCGACGACCTCGCCGTGACCGTCGGCGACGAAGACGGAGACCGGCGCCGGTGCCGCGGAGACGACGTGCTCGACGATCGCCAGGGCCTGCTGGAGCCTCATGCGGCCATTCTCCCCCAAACCTCTTGCCGCTTCGAACCGTCTACGATTCCGTGGCGATGACGGCGCAGGCCGATTCGGGGCGGAGCGGCCGGGCGCTCGTCCTCCGAGGCCGTTCCTACCCGATTCTGCTTCCGAAGCTGAGCGATCCGCGGCTCCACCTGGCCGCGGTGATCGTCTCGCTCCAGGTGCTCGGGCAGGTCGCGTTCGACTTCAAGCTCTCGATCGCGCAGATCCTCGTGGCGATCCTCACCTGCGCCGTGCTCGAGGTCGGGATCGCCTTCTTCCGGCAGCACGTGATCATGTGGCCGGCGAGCGCGATGCTCACCGGCAACGGCGTCGCCTTCGTCCTCCGCGTCCCGGGCACGCAGCACGGCGACTGGTGGAGCCTGCACGGCTGGTGGATCTACGCCGGCACCGCGGCGGTCTCGCTCCTGTCGAAGTACGTCATCACGTACCGCGGCCGGCACGTGTTCAACCCGTCGAACTTCGGCCTCGTCCTCTGCTTCCTCATCCTCGGCAAGAACCGCGCCGACCCGCTCGAGTTCTGGTGGGGCCCGATGTCGTGGTGGATGGTGCTCGCGCTCGCGATCATCGTCGGCGGCGGGTTCGCGATCCTGCTGCGGATCCACCTGCTCGAGATCGCGGTCGGCTTCTGGATCGCGTTCGCCGCGGGGATCGGCCTGCTCGCGCTGCGCGGGCACGCGATGACCGCGTCGTGGCACCTCGGGCCGATCACGAGCGGCGCGTTCTGGTGGGTGCTGATCACGTCGCCCGAGATCCTCGTCTTCACCTTCTTCATGATCACCGACCCGAGGACGACGCCCACGAGCCGGCGCGGACGTCTCGCGTACTCGGTCGGGATCGGCCTGCTCGCGACGCTGCTGATCGCGCCGCAGACGACGGAGTTCGGCGCGAAGGTCGCGCTGCTCGGCTCGCTCACCCTCGTCTGCGCGGCGCGGCCGCTGCTCGAGTGGCTGCCGGCGAGGAGGCCGTTCGCGGTCGGGTCGAGGGGCCTCGGCGTCGCGACGGTGCTCGGGCTCGCGGTGTTCGTCGGCCTGCTCGACCTCGCCGGGCTGCCGGCGCGGCCGAGCGCCGCCTCCGCCGCCGCGCCGCTCGGCGACACCGGCCCGCTTCCGGCCGTGACCGTCCTCCACTCGCCGGGGCTCGCGACCCAGCTCGACGGCGGCACGGCGCGCGTCGTCGCCGCGGACCTGCTCGCCGACCTGCGTGCCCGCGCCGACGCGCTGCGGCTCCGCGACGCGGGCCACGCCTCCGCGGGCGTCTCCGGCTCGATGCTCGCGTCGGTGCAGGAGCAGATCCGCACGGCGCAGGGGCGCGAGATCGTCGTCCCGACCTACCGCGTCGACCGGCTGACTATCCAGCTCCGGCCGGGGACCGACCAGGGCCCGCCGACGATCGTCGCGAGAGCCGCGGGGCTCGTGCAGAACGCGGTCTACACCGGCTCGTCGGTGACGCCGAGCCGGCGGGACGCCGCGGCCCCGTTCACGGGCACGTTCGAGCTGGGGCAGAGCGGCGCCGGCTGGGTGATCGTCGGCGGCACCGGCGTGAGCGGCGCCGCCGCCGGCTCGAGCGGCGTGCTGACGGTGAAGGTCGGCGGCCTGCGCCTCCGCGACGTCGCGCAGCAGGTCGGGCTCGGCTTCCGCCAGGGCTCGTTCCGCTACGCGGCGGAGCCGAGCGACGTCGGCGCGATGATGGGTGGCGGCCTCTGCTGGCTCGACTACAACGGCGACGGCTGGGAGGACCTGTTCGTCGTCAACTCCTATTCCGACGCCGATACGTCGGCGTGGGCCGCGCACGGCGGGCTCCCGCGCAGCGCGCTGTTCGAGAACGTCCACGGCAGGTTCGTGAACGTCACCGGCCGCGCGCACGCCGGCCTCGCCGTCAAGGGCGACGGCTGCGTCGCCGCCGACTTCAACGGCGACGGGCGGCCCGACCTCCTCGTCACGACGACGGACGGGATCAAGCTGCTCTGGAACAACGGCGACGGAACGTTCACCGAGCGCTCGCAGCAGGCCGGTCTGGCGGGAGCGACGGGCTGGTACAGCGGCGCCGCGGTCGCGGACGTGAACGGCGACGGCCGGCCCGACCTGTTCGTCGCGGGCTACACCGATCTGAACGACCCGATCCAGGGCTCGACCGCCGGCTTCCCGACGAGCGACGGCGGCGTCCGCGACCTGCTCTACCTCAACGAGGGGCCCGGCCGGGACGGCGTGACGCGGTTCCGCGAGGTCGGCGTGCAGGCCGGGCTCGAGGCGACGAGCTTCTCGCACGGCCTCGGCGCCGAGTTCCTCGACGTCAACGGCGACGGGCGGCCCGACCTGTACGTCGCGAACGACGAGGACCCGAACATGCTCTACGAGAACGTGCCCTGGCCCGGCGGCGCGCAGGCGGATCCGGCCGGGCTCGGCTTCCGCTTCGAGGACCGCGCCGTGCCCGAGGGCGTCGCCGACCGCTACGCGGGGATGGGGATCGCCTCGACCGACGGGAGCAGCAACCTGTTCGTGACGAACTCCCGGCGCGAGCCGTCGGCCGCGTACGTGCGTACGCCTGCGTCGCGCGCGTTCGCGAGCGCGCGGCCCGCGTTCCTGCCCGCGCTCGGGACGAGCTTCGCGGGGTGGGGGGCGTCCTGGGTCGACCTCGCGAACAGCGGCCGGCCGGACCTCGTGCTCGCCGCGGGGGCGATCCCGGTGACGAGCCTCGCGCAGGACGCCGAGCCGGTCCGCGTGCTCGCGCCGCTCTCGGGGAAGGCGCGGCAGCGGTTCGGCACCGCCGTCGACGTGTTCGAGAGCGGCGGCGTCCGGGTCAACGGACGCGGGCTCGCCGCTGCCGACGTCGACAACGACGGCCGCATGGAGGTCGCGATCAACACGATCGGCAACGGGCTCGTCCTGCTCCGCTCGACCGGGCCCGTCGGCCACTGGCTCGACGTGAAGCTCGACTCGTTCTCGCCCGGCGCGACGGTCACCGCGGTGCTCCCGTCGGGCCGCACGCTCGTCCGCAACGTGCAGGCGGGCGGCAGCTACCTGTCCTCGGAGGATCCGCGCGTCCACTTCGGCCTCGGCGGCGCGGCCACGCTTCGCGAGCTCGTCGTCCGCTTCCCCGGCGGCGCCGTCACCCGGCTGACGGACGTCCGCGCCGACCGGGTCGTCGACGTCGCGCGGCCCGCCGCGCGCGTGACGGCGATCGCGGCGGCAGGGACGCCCGCCCTCGGCGCGTCGTGCCGGCCGGGCAACCTCGGCGGCCGCTCGATCGCGCGCGTCTGGGACGAGACGGCGCTCGCGGTGCTCCGGCAGGGGAGCGCGGCGCCGACGACGCAGGCGCGTGACCTCTTCCACCTCTCGGCCGCGATGTGGGACGCGTGGGCGGCGTACGACCCGGCCGCCGCCGGCTACGTCTACACGGCGAAGGCGACCGCGACCGACGTCGCAGCCGCCCGCAACACCGCGATCAGCTACGCGGCGTACCGCCTGCTGCTCTGGCGCGCGTCCTACGACGCGAACCTCGACCGGACGTTCGGACTGCTCACCTCGACGATGCGCTCGCTCTGCCACTCGACGAGCTTCACGAGCACGACGGGCGACTCGCCGGCCGCACTCGGGAACCGGATCGCGGCCGCGCTGATCGCGTACGGTCGGCACGACGGCTCGCTCGAGGCGCAGCACTACGCCGACCCGGGCTACGTCGCGCAGAACGCGCCGCTGGTCGTGAGCCAGCCGGGCTCGTCGATGCACGATCCGGCGCTGTGGCAGCCGCTCGCGCTCGCCCAGACGGCGGTGGCGGGTCTCGCGCCGATCCCCGCCGAGGTGCAGCCGTTCGTCGGCGCGCAGTGGGGCGGCGTCCGGCCGTTCGCCCGCGCGAGACGCGGCGCCGGCGCCCCTCCGATCGGCGACGCGACGAGCCGCTCGTACAAGCAGCAGGCCGTCGACGTCCTCCGCGCCGCGAGCGCGATCCCGACGACGCCGATCGTCGCGTCGACGCCGGTCTCGTGGAACGAGCGCGCGAACGCCGCCGTCCCGTCGTCGCTCCGGCGCGACGTCAAGCTCTACCTCGCTCTCAACGGCGCGCTCCACGACGCGGCGATCGCCGCGTGGGGCGCGAAGCGCGAGTACCAGGCGCCGCGGCCGATCTCGATGATCCGCTACATGGCGTTCCAGGGCCAGTCGAGCGACCCGAAGGGGCCGTCCTACAACGCCGAGGGCCTGCCGCTCGTCCCCGGGCTCGTCGAGCTCGTGACGAGCAAGACGCGCGGCTCGCTCGCCGGAGACGTCGGGCAGGTCGCCGTGCTGACGCGGAACGGCTGGGTGCTGGGGACGCGCTGGACGCCGAACAGGCCGACGCCGCCGTCGCCGGGCTGGGTCTCGGGCGACAGCGCCTTCGCCTACGCCGCGAGCACGGTGCTCGCCCGCGCGACCGGGCGCACCTTCGCGGGCGCCGCCGCGCAGGCGAGCGCGTCCGGCGTGGCCGCCGGCGTCGACGTACCGGCGGACATCGCCGCAGGCAGGAGGCTCGGACTCGCGGCCGGCAAGAGCGCGTGGTCGCTCGCGCAGCGGTATTTCAGCGGCGCCGCGTCGCGCTAGCTAGCGACCCGACCGCACCTGCAGCCGGCGCGCGATCGTGTCGAGCGTGACGGCGAAGAGCAGGATCAGGCCCGTGACGATGTAGATGATCCCGGTCGCGTACCCGGCCGTGTTCAGGCCGTTCGACACGGTCGCGATCACGAGCGCGCCGAGGAACGCGCCGCGCACCTCGCCGCGGCCGCCGAACAGGCTGACGCCGCCGATGACCGCCGCCGCGATCGAGTTGAGCAGCAGCGTGCCGCCGCCGAAGTTGAGGTCGACGGAGTTCACGTTCGCGGCGAGGATGATCCCGCCGCACGCCGCCATCGCGGCGGAGATCATGAACACGATGATCCGGATCCGGTGCACGTTGATGCCGGCGCGTCTCGCCGCCTCGGCGTTGCCGCCGACCGCGTAGACGTGGCGGCCGAACGTCGTCCGCTTCGCGAGGAACGTCAGCACGATCAGGAACACGACGACGATGACGCCGGCGAGCGGCAGCCCGAGCGGATTGCCCTGCACGTAGGAGTGGTTGCAGATCGCGACGACGCCGAAGCTCGCGGCCGCGACGCCGAGCACCTTCGCGATCATCGTGCCCTTGTTCTTGATCGGGATCCCCGCCCGGCGGTGCGACAGGACGGTCCAGATCACCGAGATTAGGTAGAGCCCCGTGATCAGTGCCGCGATCAGCCACCCGGCGGTGTGCGAGAAGAAGTAGCTCGCCGTGTAGTTGATCCAGCGGTCCTGGATGATGATCGAGCCCGGTTGCTCGAGTCGTTGCAGGATCACCCCCTGCCAGACGAGGTAGCCCGCGAGCGTGACGACGAACGACGGCACCCCGACGTAGGCGACGATCGAGCCCTGGCCGGCGCCGATCGCGGCGCAGATCGCGACGGCGCAGAGCATCGCCAGCAGCCCGTTGATCTCGTGCCCGCTGCCCGGCAGCTGGAGCTCCGCCACGGTGAGCGCGCCGATGCCGGCGACGTAGCTGATCGAGAGGTCGATCTCCCCCAGCAGGAGGACGAAGACGACGCCGTAGGCGAGCATCGCCGTCCCCGCCATCTGGATGATGATGTTGACGAAGTTCGTCGCCGTGAAGAAGTTCGTCGCCTTGAAGCTGAAGAAGACGACGATGAAGATCAGGCCGAGCACGATCGGCAGCACGCCGAGGTTGCCCGACTTCATGTTGTCGACGGTCTGCCGCCAGACGCGCGCCAGTCCCTGCGGCTCGGCGGCGGGCTTGCCTTCTGCGGCCGCCCCGGCGGTCACGACGCGGGCCCCGTCGCCGCGCTCTGCGTGATGCCGGACACCTTCGTCGGCTGCCCGGCAGTGATCGCCTCGACGATCTCCTGCTGGGTCGTCTTGTCGCGCTCGAACAGCCCGACGTTGCGGCCCAGGCGGAGAACGGTGATCCGGTCTGCCGTCTCGAAGACGTCGTGGAGGTTGTGCGAGATGATCACGACGCCGAGCCCCTGCTGACCGAGCCGGCGCACGAGCTCGAGCACCTGCTCCGTCTGCGCGACGCCGAGCGCCGCCGTCGGCTCGTCGAGGATCACGAGCTTCGAGTTCCACATCACGGCGCGGGCGACGGCGACGGACTGGCGCTGGCCGCCGGAGAGCGTGGCGACCGTCTGGCGCACCGAGTTGATCGTCGTCACCCGCAGAGACGTCAGCGTCTCCGCGGTGTGCTGCTCCATCACGGGCTCGCTGAGGATCTCGAGGCGGTTCGCCTCCCGTCCGAGGTACATGTTCTGGACGACGTCGAGGTTGTCGCAGAGGGCGAGGTCCTGGTAGACGACCTCGATCCCGAGCTTCGCGGCGTCCTTCGGCCCGTGGATGTGCACCTCGCGGCCCTCGAACAGGACCTTGCCGTCGTCGGCCGCGTGCGTGCCGGCGACGCACTTGATCAGCGTCGACTTGCCGGCGCCGTTGTCGCCGACGAGCGCCATCACCTCTCCCGTCCGTACCTCGAAGTCCACTTCCGACAGCGCCTGGACGGAGCCGAACGACTTCGTGATGCCGCGGAGCTCGAGAAGTGGGGCCTCGGTGGACACCGGTGCGTTTCCTACCACAAACGAGGAGGGGACGCCCACCCGGGCGTCCCCTCCGTCGCGTTCGCTGAGGCGTGGCCTACTTGCAGTACTGCGCGTACGTGCCGACGCAGACGTCGCTCTTCTTCAGGAACTTGTCCGTGAAGAGCCGCTTGTAGTTCGCCTTCGTGATCCAGACCACCGGAAGCGCCAGCGTCGGCTCGCTCTTCGAGCCGTTCTTCCGGCTGGTGTTCGTCTTCGGCTTCTGGCCCTTGAGGAGGGCGACGGCGGCCGCGGCCGCTGCGTTCGCCTCGTCCGGCACGTACTTGTAGACCGTGCCGCTCTGCCAGCCGGCGAGGATGTACTGGACGCCCTGCGGCGTCGCGTCCTGCCCGCTGAGCGGGATCGGGTTGAGATGCCGCGCCTTCTCGTCGGCGATCACGGCGCCGGCGATGTTGTCGTTGGCCGCGATGGCGGCCTGGATGTTGTTGTTCGTCTTGACCAGCATCTGCGCGTAGATCGGGCCGGCATTCGTGGCGAGCCAGTCCGGCACGAACTGCTGCGGGCCCTTCTTCAGCTTGCCGGCCTTGAAGAGCGGGTTGAGGATGTCGTCGTTCCCGCTCTTGAACCAGAACGCGTTCTGGTCGGTCGGGCCGCCCCAGAGCTCGGCGACCACGGAGCTCGGCTTGTAGGTGCCGTTCGCCTTCATCCCCGCGATGATGCCGCTGGCCTGCGCGCGCCCGACGGCGTTCCCGTCGAACGTCACGTAGACGGAGGCGGAGCCGCCGGTCACCTGGCGGTCGTAGTCGATCGCGTATCCGCCCTTCGACGTGAACAGCTTCTCGATCGAGGACGCGGAGCCGTTGTCGAGGGCGGTCTCGACGACCACCTTCGCACCGGCGGCGAGGCACGCGCTGGCCTGCGCCTTCTGCTTCTGCGGATCGTTCAGCGCGTTCGTGATCGAGTAGGTCACGCCGGCGGCCTTGAGCGCCTTGGCGAAATCGGGAGCGTCGAACTGCACCCAGCGGACGGACGACTTCGTGTCCGGAAGCAGGACGCAGACCTGAACGCTCGCCTTCTTCTGCGCGACGCCCGCCGAGGCGCCGGTCGCAATCAGCGCAGCGGCTCCCAGCACGATGACGGCCACGTACACCGTCGACCTGCGAAAGACGTACCTCACGCTCACTCCTTTACTGGTTTGAACGATTGTCGATGTAGGTTCGACGCCTGCCGACTCAATAGGTTGGACGACTTCGACTCCGGCGCGCCCACGCGCCGAAACCCTTCCATGAAAGGGCAACCGGGGTCAAGTGCCTTACGAGGCCGCTCGACGCATCGCGGGGCGAGGCCGAGCCCCACCGAGTAGGGTCAAGCGCATGAAAACCTCACTCGGAATCTGGGCGTTCGGGTCCATGATCACGCGCTTCGTCCCGGGCGGCTACCAGCCGCAGCACGCCGGCGAGTCGACGGTGGAGAAGGTCCGCCGGGCGGTCGAGGGGCTCGGTGACCTGATGGACGACTACGAGTTCCACTATCCCCAGGAGCTGTCGCCGGAGAACCTCGACGACGTCCGCGCCGCGCTCGACGGCCGCGGCGTCTACTGCGTCGCCACCGGGCTCCACTTGGATCCGAAATTCGGCCGCGGTGGCCTCTCGTCGCCCGACGACTCGATCCGCTCGGACGCCGTAAAACGAACAATCGAGGCAGCCGACTTCGCCGGGTCGATCGGCGCGCACTTCATCATCTGGCCCGGGATCGAGGGCTACAACTACCCGTTCCAGACGCCGTACGCCGACAGCTGGGCCCGCCTGATCGACGGCGTCGGCCAGGCGGCGCAGCGGTGCAAGGAGCACGGCGTGCTCCTCTTCCTCGAGCACAAGAACTCCGAGCCGGCGATGAAGATCTTCATGCGCAACGTCGGGATGACGCTGCACATCATCCACTCGCTCCGTGCGCAGGGGATCGACAACGTCAAGGTGAACATGGACTGGCAGCACCTGCTGATGAACGGCGAGAACCTCGCCGAGTACGCGGGGATGCTCGCGGCGCAGGGGCTGCTCGGCCACCAGCACGCGAACTCCGGCTGGGGCACCTTCGACGACGACAACATGGTCGGCACGACGGCGTTCATGGAGACGCTCGAGCTGGCGGTCGAGCTCCGGCGCGCGGGCTACGGCGACAACGGCGAGCGGCTCGGGTTCGATCTGTATCCGTACACCGAGGACGCCGTCGCGGCCGTGCGGCGCAGCGTGCTCCAGTGGCGGTTTATCGACTCGGTGGCGGCGAAGATCGACGACGCCGCGCTGCGGGCCGCCCAGCGGGAGAAGGACGCGGTCGCGGCGTACGAGCTCGTCTACGCCGCGCTCGGCGCCTGATCGATTGGGCGTGACCCGCCCGCTCGTCGGCCTCGACGTCGGCACGACCGGCGTCAAGGCGGTCGCGATCTCCGCGCGGGGCGAGGTGCTCGCGCGCGCCGAGCGGGGCTACCCGCTGTCGACGCCGCATCCCGGCTGGTGCGAGCAGGACCCGGAGGACTGGTGGGCCGCCTCGCAGGCGGCGCTCGCGGAGCTCGGCGTCGAGCCGGCCGCGATCGGCCTGTCCGGGCAGATGCACGGGCTCGTCGCGCTCGACGCGCAGGACCGCGTCCTCCGGCCCGCGATCCTCTGGAACGACCAGCGCACGGGAGCCGAGTGCGCCGAGATCGAGGAGCGCGTCGGGCTCGAGCGGCTGGTCGAGCTGACAGGCAACCGCGCGCTCACCGGCTTCACCGCGCCGAAGCTCCTCTGGCTCCGCCGGCACGAGCCCGACGTCTTCGCGCGGATCGAGCGGATCCTGCTGCCGAAGGACTACGTCCGGCTGCGGCTCACCGGCGAGCACGCGATCGACGTGGCGGACGCGTCGGGGACGCTGCTGTTCGACGTCCGCCGGCGCACATGGTCCGGCGAGGTGCTGGAGCTGCTCGAGCTGCCGGCGTCGTGGCTGCCGCCGGTGTACGAGTCGACCGAGATCGCCGGCGCGGGCGACCAGGCCGCGGGCGCCCTCGGCATGGGGATCGACCGGCCCGGGCCGCTGTCCGTCGTGCTCGGCACCTCGGGCGTCGTCTTCGCCGCGCTGCCCGCATACCGGCCCGAGCCGGAGGCGCGGCTCCACGTCTTCTGCCACGCCGTGCCGGCCACGTGGCACGCGATGGGTGTGATGCTCTCCGCCGCCGGCTCGCTCCGCTGGCTGCGGGACAACGTCGTCGGCGGGAGCTACGACGAGCTGACGGACGAGGCGTCGCGCTGGCCGCCGGGCGCCGAGGGGCTGCTCTTCCAGCCGTACCTCGCGGGCGAGCGGACGCCGCACGCGGACCCCGACGCGCGCGGCGCGTTCGTCGGTCTGTCGCTCCGCCACGAGCGCGGCGCCGTCGTGCGCGCGCTGCTCGAGGGCGTCGCCTACGGGCTGCGCGACTCGCTCGAGCTGCTGAAGGAGCTCGGCGTCGAGGCGGAGCTCGGCCGCGTCTCCGGCGGCGGCGCCCGCAGCGGGCTCTGGCTCGACGTCGTCGCGTCGGTGCTCGGCCTGCCGCTCGAGCGCACCGCCGCGTCCGAGGAGGGCGCCGCGTTCGGGGCGGCGCTCCTCGGCGGCGTGGCGACCGGCGCGTTCGTGGACGCGGCCGAGGCGGTCGCCGCCTGCGTCCACGTCACCGACCGGATCGAGCCGAACCCGGACTGGGCCGCCGCGTACGAGGACGGCTACGCGCGCTACTGCGAGCTCTATCCGGCGCTCCGCCCCCTGGAACCGCGCTAGGTGCGAAGCACGACCTCGAGCGCGGTGCCGCGCCCGGGGATCGACGTCAGCGAGAACCCGCCCTCGATCGACTCGGCGCGGGCCCGCATGTTCTTCAGGCCCTGGCCGGCCGGCGTCTCCTCGCCGTCGAAGCCCTCGCCGTCGTCGTGGATGGTGACGAACCGCTCGCCGAAGGGCCGCATCCCGATCACGACCTCGGCGCGGGTCGCCTTCGCGTGCTTGCGGACGTTGCCGAGCCCCTCCTGGACGATCCGGAAGATCTCGATCTGCTCGTCGGGCGCGAGCCTGACCGAGCGGTCGATCTCGAGCTCGACCTCGAGCGCGCCGTCGGCGGTGAGGAACTCGATGTAGCGCCGCAGCGCCGCGTCGAACGGGGCGGTTCCGCCGGCGGCCGACAGCGCGAGGATCGCGAACCGCGCCTCCTGCTGCGCGAGCAGCGCCGCCTCCTTCAGCCGCGGCAGCACCTCGTCGACCGGCGCGCCGGACTCGAGCATCGACGCGTGGGTCGAGAGCGCGAAGAGGTACTGCGCGAGGCCGTCGTGGATCTCGCTTGCGACGCGCGCCCGCTCCTCGGCGACCGCGCGCCCGAACTCGGCGGAGCGGATCGCGCGCCACGCGCCGATCAGCATCAGCCCGTACGCGAGCATCCGCAGGAAGTCGCCGTACGAGACCATCGAGCTCGCGAGCAGCGGCTGGAAGACGTAGTGGAGCGAGGCGAACAGCATCAGCGTGAACCCGAGCGCGAGCCAGCTCGCGAGGTCGTCGCCGCGGCGGCGGAAGCGCTCGCTCCAGCCGACGACGGAGACGAGGAAGAGGAACGCGAGCAGCGCGAGCGTGGCGGTGAGGTAGAAGGGCTGCGGCCCGGTCTTCGGCGAGTTCAGCGGCGGCAGGTTCTTCCCGGCCGCCTGGAGCAGCGACCACGCGACGAAGAGCGCGAGCCCTGCCGCGGCGACCGCGTTCGCGATCGCCCAGTCCCGGTACTTGCTCCGGCCGCGGACGATCGGCGCCGCCGCGATCAGCGCCTGCCCGAGGATCGCCCCGAGCAGGGCGGCCCACGCCTCCGGCGGCTTCACGTGCCCGCGGCCGAGCTGCGGGCCGATGGCGAAGACGGCCGACGAGAGCGAGATGACGAAGAAGCCGCTCGCGAGCAGCAGGTCGACGCGCCGCCCGTCGACCGAGAAGCGGACGGCCGCGAGCAGGGCCACGAGCAGGCCCGCGAGGGCCATCGTCGTCTGGAGGACGAGCCGGAGCTGCGGCATGTCGTAGCGGGTCCGGAAGACCGGATACACGAGAAACAGGGCCAAGAGGGCGCCGAGCAGCGCGGCGAGGAGGATCTCGCCCCAGAGCCAGTTCTCGTACTCGCTACGACGCTCCTGCACGTTCTCTTAATCGGCACGGGCATTCCTGCCGATAAGGGGTACGTGGCGGCACGGATCCTCATCGTCGACGACCACCCCCTCACCCGCGAGGCGCTCTCCTCGCTGTTGACGGCGCACGGCTTCGAGGTGGTCGGCGAGGCGGCCGACGGCATCGGCGCGATCGAGGCGGCCGGCCGGCTCCGGCCCGACCTCGTCCTGCTCGACCTGTCCATGCCCGGGATGGACGGCCTCCAGGCGCTGCCGCGGCTCCGCGAGGCGGCGCCCGAGTGCGAGGTCGTCGTCCTCACCGCCTCCGGCACGGAGACGAACCTGCTCTCCGCGATCCGCGGCGGCGCGGCCGGCTACCTGCTGAAGTCCGAGCCGCCGGAGCGGATCGCCGCCTTCCTCGACGGCGTCGCCAACGGCGAGGCCGCGCTCTCGGGCTCGGTCGCCCGGCGGCTGCTCGAGCAGGTGCGCAGCGGCAACGGCCGCGGCTCCGGCGTCCCCGACGAGATCGTCGCGGCGCTCTCGGCCCGCGAGGTCGAGGTGCTGCTGCTGCTCGACGAGCACCTCGGCACCGAGGAGATCGCCAAGCGGCTGTTCATCTCGGAGCACACGGTCCGCTCGCACGTGAAGAGCCTGCTGCGGAAGCTCGGCGTCTCCTCCCGTCGCGAGGCGCTCGAGCAGCTCGCCGTTGCCCGCGGGTAGCGCCGACTCACCCATTGCGGGGGATGAAGTTCCCCAGGCCCGGGGCAGGAGTCGCGGGCCGATCCCGTCGATGGTGAACCCAGACAATGACGGCCCCTTCCACGCGGGGGGCGATGGCGGAAATTCAGTACTGCGGCAGCGAAGGGCCCCTCCACAGGGGCCCTTCGCTATTCAGGAGGACGGGTGGGTGAACCCGTCGAGGGCCGCGTCGACGAGGCCGGGGAGGGTGTCGAGCTCGTAGCCGCCCTCGAGGACGGCCGCCACCCGCGGCGCGAGCCCGGCGCAGCGTGAGGCGAGCTCCCGGAACCCGTCCTCGCTGACGCGCATGTCGGCGAGCGGGTCGGCCTCGTGGGCGTCGAACCCGGCGGAGACGAGCACGAGCTGCGGCTCGAAGCGGGCCACCGCCGGCTGGACGGTGTGCTCGAAGGCGTGGAGGTACTCCTCGTCGCCGGACCCCGCCGACATGGGGACGTTCACGGTCGTCTCGCGCTGCTCCGCCGGCCCGCCGGAGCCCGGGTAGAACGGCCACTGGTGGAGCGAGCAGAAGAGGACGCTGTCGTCGTCCCAGAAGATCGCCTGCGTGCCGTTGCCGTGATGGACGTCGAAGTCGACGATCGCCACCCGCTCGAGGCCGAGCTGCCGCTGCGCCGCGCGCGCCGCGACGGCGACGTTGTTGAACAGGCAGAAGCCCATCGCCCGGTCCGGCAGCGCGTGGTGGCCGGGCGGGCGCACGAGCGCGAAGCCGCCGCGGAGGGCGGCCTCGATCGCGGTCCCGGCCGCGAGTGACGCCGCCTCGAAGCTCGTCTCGGTGCAGATCGTGTCGTAGTCGAGCCACTGCGGATCCTCGGTCGTCCGTACGCGCTCGATGTGTTCGGGCGCATGGCAGAGCAGGAGCTCCTCCTCCGTCGCAAGGCGGCCCTCCGACCAGAGGTGCTGGTGCTCGAGGAGGACGGCGATGCGCTCGGGCCGCTCGGGATGATGGCCGGTCGGATGCAGGCGGGCGAGCGCCGGATGCGTCAGGACGTCGATGGCCCGATCACCCGAGAGAGGCCAGCCGCCCGGCGAGGGCGCCCAGTCCGAGGCGGTCGACGAAGGATGACGCCTCCGCCCACTGTGGTGTCTGGTCTTCGAGGGGAGGAAGAGGGGCGGAGGCGTCCATCGTCGCGATTCGCCGGAACAGGCGCAAATCCTCCGCCTCCGCCGCGAAGCGCCCATCGGCGAGCACCGCCTCGAGGGTTCCGTACTGCCGCAGGAGCTCGGCCGCCTTCTTCGGGCCGATGCCGCGGGCGCCGGGGAGCTTGTCCGACGGGTCGCCGCGGAGGGCGATCAGGTCGGGCACCTGCTCCGGCTCGACGCCGTAGCGCTCCCGCACCTCCGCCGGGCCGATGCGGTTGATCTCGCTCACGCCCTTCGCCGGCTGGAGGATCGTGACCCGGTCGCTCACGAGCTGGAACGCGTCGCGGTCCGAGGTCGCCACGAGCACGTCGTCCTTCCACGCACGCGCGCCGGCCGCGAGGAAGTCGTCCGCCTCGTAGCCGTCATGCTTCGCGGCGGCGAACCCGAGCGCGCGCACGAAGTCCGGGAGGATCTCGAGCTGCTCGAGCAGCGAGTCGTCGAACACGCGGCCCGATTGGTAGCCGGCGAACGACTCGTGCCGGTACGTCGGGACGGTGAGCGTGTCCCAGCCGACGAGGACGGAGGCCGGCCGCTCACGCTGCCACAGCGTCGTCAGCATGTTCGAGAAGCCGACGACGGCGTTCAGGCGCACCGACTTGGGGAGCCCGTGGTAGGCGCGGTGCGCGAGCGAGTCGCCGTCGACCGCGAGCAGAGTACGAGCTGTCAGAGCGACGCCTCGAGCTCGTAGATCCGCTCCATCAGCCGTTCGGTCGCCACCTGCGCCGCCTCGTGCGGATCGAGCCCCCGCAGGTCGTCGAGCTCGATGGGGGGCCCGTAGGCGATGCGGATCTTCCCGAGCCGGAGCAGCCGGTCGGTGCCGCTCACGGCGGCGGGCACGAGCGGGACGCCCGCCTCGAGCGCGATCCGGGCTGCGCCCGTGCGCGGGCGTGCCTCGAACTTCTTCACGAGCCCCTTCGTCCGGCGCGTCCCCTCCGGGAACATCGCGATCACGTTCCCCTCGCGGGCGAGCCGGACCGCGGTGTCCATCGCGACGACGTCACGCTGCCCGCGCTTGACGGGGAAGGCGCCGGCGCCGTCGACCACGAGCTTCATCGGGAACCAGTACAGCTCCGACTTCGCCATGAACCGGAGCCACGTCCTCGGCCAGAGCGGCAGCCCGAGCGGCCACGGATCGAAGCTCGAGAGGTGGTTGCACGCGAGCACGAAGCCCCCGTCCGGCAGGTTCTCCGTCCCGCGCGCCTCGAGCCGGTAGAGGCCGTGGAGGACGGGCCAGCTGAGGCCGGCGATGACGTTGTAGAGGGCGGACGGCCGCATCAGGGGCAGTATTCACCTTCCAGGCCGGGCGCTATCGTGACCAGCCGTGCCGGAGGGAACCCACAAGCGCCTCGTCATCGTCGAGTCGCCCGCGAAGGCGAAGACGATCGCGGGCTACCTCGGCAAGGACTTCGTCGTCGAGTCGAGCGTCGGTCACATCCGCGACCTGCCGGAGCGGGCGGCGGACATTCCGGAGCGCTACAAGAAGGAACCGTGGGCGCGGCTCGGCGTCGACGTCCAGCACGGGTTCGAGCCGATCTACATCGTCGACCCGGACAAGCGGAAGAAGGTGAGCGAGCTGAAGAAGCTGCTCGCCGGCTCCGACGAGCTCCTGCTCGCGACCGACGAGGACCGCGAGGGAGAGGCGATCGCCTGGCACCTGCTCCAGGTGCTGCAGCCGAAGGTGCCGGTGCGGCGGATGGTCTTCCACGAGATCACCCGCGACGCGATCGAGCGCGCGCTCGACGAGCCGCGCGACGTCGACCAGCGGCTCGTCGACGCGCAGGAGACGCGGCGCATCCTCGACCGGCTCTACGGCTACGAGCTCTCGCCGGTGCTCTGGAAGAAGGTCATGCGCGGGCTCTCCGCGGGGCGCGTGCAGTCGGTCGCCACGCGGCTCGTCGTCGAGCGCGAGCGCGAGCGGATGGCGTTCGTCCCCGCCGGCTGGTGGGACCTCGAGGCGACCTTCGACCCGGAGTCGTTCACGGCACGGCTCGTCGGCGTCGACGGGAAGCGCGTCGCGCAGGGCCGCGACTTCGGCCCCGACGGGAAGCTGCGCGGCGCGGACGCGCTGCAGCTCGACGAGGCGGCGGCGCGCGGGCTCGCCGAGCGGCTCGACGGCGCGTCGTTCCGCGTCTCGCGCGTCGAGGAGAAGCCGTACGTGCGCCGGCCGAGCGCGCCGTTCATGACCTCGACGCTGCAGCAGGAGGCGAGCCGCAAGCTCCGCTTCACCGCGCAGACGACGATGCGCGTCGCCCAGCGTCTCTACGAGAACGGCTACATCACGTACATGCGCACCGACTCGACGACGCTGTCGGAGTCGGCGCTGAACGCGGCGCGCGCGCAGGCGGCGTCGCTGTTCGGCCCGGAGTACGTGCCGGCGCAGCCGCGGCGCTACGAGCGCCGGGTGAAGAACGCGCAGGAGGCGCACGAGGCGATCCGCCCGTCGGGCGACGTCTTCCGGACGCCGCAGGAGGTCGAGCGCGAGCTGACGCGAGACGAGCACCGGCTGTACGAGCTGATCTGGATCCGCACGGTCGCGTCGCAGATGGCCGACGCGAAGGGGCAGACCGTCTCGCTGCGGATCGCCGGGACGTCGTCGGCGGGCGAGCAGGCGGAGTTCGGCGCCTCCGGGACGGTCATCACCTTCCGCGGCTTCCTCGCGGCGTACGAGGAGGGTCGCGACGAGGCGGGCGCCAACGGCGGCGGCGACTCCGACGAGGAGCGGCGGCTGCCGAACCTCGCCGAGGGCGATACGGTCACGCTGCTCGCGCTCGAGCCGCAGGGACACGAGACGAACCCGCCGCCGCGCTACACGGAGGCGACGCTCGTGCGCACGCTCGAGGAGCTCGGCATCGGCAGACCCTCGACATACGCGTCGATCCTCGGGACGATCCTCGACCGCGGCTACGTCTTCAAGAAGGGGACGGCGCTCGTGCCGTCGTTCCTCGCGTTCGCAGTCACGGGCCTGCTCGAGCAGCACTTCGGGCAATTCGTCGACTACGACTTCACCGCACGGATGGAGGACGACCTCGACCGGATCGCCTCCGGCGACGAGCACCGCGTCGAGTGGCTCCGGCGCTTCTACTTCGGCGAGGACGATGACGGGCTGCACCAGCTCGTCTCCGACCTCGGCGGCATCGACGCGCGCGAGGTCAACTCGATCGAGATCGGCAACGGGATCGTGCTGCGGGTCGGCCGCTACGGCCCGTACCTCGAGCGCGACGGGCAGCGCGCCAACGTCCCGGAGGACGCCGTCCCCGACGAGCTGACGGTCGAGCGGGCGGAGGAGCTGCTCGCGCAGCCGTCGGGCGACCGGGTGCTCGGCGTCGATCCCGAGACCGGACGCGAGATCTCCGCGCGCACCGGCCGCTACGGCCCGTACGTCACCGAGGTGCTGCCGGAGGGCTCGAAGGAGAAGCCGCGGACCGCGTCGCTCTTCAAGTCGATGTCGCCGGAGACGGTGACGCTCGACGACGCGCTGCAGCTGCTCAGCCTTCCGCGTGTGCTCGGCGTCGGCGAGGACGGGGAGGAGATCGTCGCGCGCAACGGCCGCTACGGCCCGTACGTGCAGAAGGGCAAGGAGTCGCGCTCGCTCGAGACGGAGGAGCAGCTGCTGACCATCGGGCTCGACGAGGCGCTGGCCGTGCTCGCCCAGCCGCGGCGGCGCCGGGGCCAGCGGCAGGCGGCGGCGCCGCTGAAGGAGCTCGGTACGGATCCCGCCACGGGCAAGCCGATCGTCGTCAAGTCCGGCCGCTACGGGCCCTACGTCACGGACGGCGAGACGAACGCGAGCCTGCGGCAGGGGGACGATCCGGAGGCGTTGGAGCTCGACCGGGCGGTCGAGCTGCTGGCCGAGCGGCGGGCGAAGGGGCCGGCGGCGAAGCGGCCGTCCCGCGGGCGCCGCAAGGGGTCCTGAAGAGCCAACTTCCCTCGGCCGCTCCGCGTCGTACAATAGGAGGACGAAGCTTCTCGTCCCGGCGCAAAACCACCTGTCCGTTCTCACGGAATGACACTGGCGCAGGGCACGTTCGAAGTCTCGGAACCCGGCTTCCGCGGCCGGGTTGTGGTTCCCCTGGCAAGCGGAGGATTTCCCTCCTAGAGTGAGAAGGTTTGCTGACGCTTTCGACGCAGGGCCGAAGGGACTGAGAGGAAACTGACGCAGAACCAGCTTCACGAATTGCTCGAGACCGACCAGGCGCGCGCCCTCGTCGAGGGCGCCGAGGAGCGCGGCTACATCGAGCCCGCGGAATTCGAGGCGTTCGCGCTCGAGCTCGACCTCAACGAGGAGGAGGTCGAGGAGCTGACGCGCGAGCTCGAGCGGATCGGTCTCGAGATCGGCCAGCCGGCCGCGGCGGGCGAGGCGGAGAAGGGGAAGGCGGCCGCCGAGCCGGAGCCCGAGCCGGAGCCGTCGCCCGCGGCGGAGCTCTCGGGCGCGGCCGACAGCCTGCAGCTCTTCCTCGCCGACGTCGGTCGCCACAAGCTGCTGACGGCGGCCGAGGAGGTCATGCTCGCGAAGCAGATCGAGCGCGGCGATCCGACCGCGAAGCGGCGGATGATCGAGTCCAACCTGCGTCTCGTCGTCTCGATCGCCAAGGGCTACCGCGGGCTGGGAGTCCCGTTTCTCGATCTGATCCAGGAGGGGACGCTCGGGCTGAACCGCGCGGTCGAGAAGTTCGACTGGCGGCGCGGCTACAAGTTCTCGACGTACGCGACGTGGTGGATCCGCCAGTCGGTGCAGCGCGCGGTCGCGAACCACGCGCGCACGATCCGGGTGCCGGTGCACGTCGTCGAGCGACAGCAGAAGCTGTCCCGCGCGGCGCGGCGGCTCGAGGTCGAGCTCGGCCGCGAGCCGACGAAGGACGAGCTCGCCGAGGCGACCGGGCTGCCGATGCAGCACGTCGACGAGGCGCTCGGCGCGGCGCACGCGTCGGTGTCGCTGAACCAGACTGTCGGCGCGGACGACGAGGGAGAGCTCGGGGACCTGTTCGCGGACCGCGAGGCGGCCGACCCGTTCGACGAGGCCGAGGAGTCGCTCCGGCGCCAGGGCGTGCGACGCGCGCTCGACGCGCTCCCGGAGCGGGAGCGGCGGATCCTCGAGCTGCGTTTCGGCTTCGAGGGCGAGCCGTGGACGCTCGAGGCGATCGGCAACGAGCTCGACCTGACGCGCGAGCGCGTCCGTCAGCTCGAGGGGCAGGCGCTCGCCCGCCTCGGCGCGCTGCGCGACCTGATCAGCGTCGCCGCGTAAGCCGCGGCTAGAACAGACCTGTCTCTTGCCGACGCGGCTCTGCCGGGCGCGGCCGGGGGTCTGACCCAGGGTCGCGTCCGCTGCGGGCACACACGTGCTCCGCGGCGCGGAGGATCGCCTCGAGCTCGAGCGGCGCGGATCGCAGCTCCGGCGGCGGCTTGCGCAGGAACGACCCGACGAGCAGCAGCTCGTCGAGACAGGTCCCGGGGTCTGACCCCGGGACCTGTCTCGACGCCGCGAGAGCCGCCTGGATCTCGAGGTGACCGCCGCCGCGCGGGAGCGTGCGGACGTCGGCGACGCGCCCGCCGGCGACGAAGAAGGCCCGCGCGTGCCCGGCCTGCGCGGCGGGGACGACGAGGCAGCGCTCGAGCGCGAGCAGACGCGCCGTGCGCTCGAGCTCGCGGCACACCCGCTCGAGCGCGTCGATCCGGTCGCGCAGCCGCGCTGCGTCCTCGAAGCGCCGCGCGTCGCTGAGATCCGCGAGCTTGCGCCGCAGCCGCGGCAGCGCCGCGGCCGGCCGCTCGAGCTCGTCCGCCTCGAGCGCCCGCGCCGCCAGCTGCGCCGTCCGCCGCGAGCCGATCGGCCCGACCGCCGTCGGCTGCGACGAGGCGACCACGCCGTCGCCGCGCCGGCGGAGCCAGACGAACCGGTCGGGCCGGGCCACCCGCGCGTTCGCCGGCGGGCGCAGCTCGCGGATGAGCCGCAGCTCCTCGAGCGCGGCCTCCAGCTCCGAGCCGAGCACACGCCACTCGATCCGCTCGGCCGCCGCCACCGCCGCCTCGACCGCGGGCCGCTGCCGCTCCGAGCGGAAGTACGAGCGGAGGCGTGCGCGCAGGTCGCGGGCGCGCCCGACGTACAGCACCTGCCCGTTGCGGTCGACGAAGAGGTAGACGCCGGGACGCGTCGGCGCGCCGAACGCGAGGTGCCGCCTGTCCCAGACGCGGCGCGTCCGCGTCGCCGCAAGCGCCGAGAGGTCGGCGACCGTGCGCGCGCCGCGCTCCTGCGCGAGGCCGATGAGGACGAGCAGCACCTCGGCCGTCGCGGTCGCGTCCGGCAGCGCCCGGTGGCACGGCCGCGCCGACGTGCCGACGAAGTGCGAGAGCTGGGCGAGGCTTGCGCGCGGCACCCGCCCGGCGAGCAGGCGCCGCGCGAGCGGGACGGTGTCGACGACCGGCGCGGCGATCCGCGACCCGGTCAGCCGCTCCGTCTCCCGGTCGAGGAACGCGAGGTCGAACCGCGCGTTGTGCGCGACGAGCACCGCGTCGCCGGCGAACTCGAGGAACCGGCGGACCGCGAGCGCCGGCGGCGGGGCGCGGCGGAGCTGCGCGTCCCGAAGCCCGGTCAGCGCCGAGGCGGCCGCCGCCATCGGCATGCCGGGATCGACGAGCGTCTGGAACTCCTCCGCGAGCTCGAGCCCGCGCACGCGCACGGCGCCGATCTCGCAGATCTGCGACGAGCCGGGGCGGAGCCCGGTCGTCTCCAGGTCGACGACGACGTACGTCGCATCCTCGAGCGCGAGCCCTTCGCCGAGCGGCCGCGCGAGCGCGACCGCGTCGCCGCGCCAGACGAGGCGCGCGTCCGCGTCCACCACCTCCGCGAGCAGCGACCGCGCGAGCGCGACCGGCGCCTGCCGGAGCGCGAACAGCCGCCGCGCCGCCTCGTCGGCGACGACGGGGCCGCGCCGCTCCTCGACGAGCTCCACGAGCCGGTCGGCCGCGTCTAGCCTGAGCTGCATGGCCGACAGCGTAGGCGAACATACGTTCGTTTTCCAGCTCACGCCCGTTCGCGCCGAGCCCCGCGAGGACGCCGAGCAGGTGACACAGGTCCTCCCCGGCGAGCCGCTCGGCCGCGAGGAGGCCGGAGACGGCTGGATCCGGATCCGCACCGCCTACGACTACCCCGGGTGGATCCGCGAGGACGCCGTCGGCGGCCCAGCCGACCCGGGCTGGCTCGAGCCGCACGCCGACGACCCGGTCGAGGCCGCCCGCGCGCTGCTCGGCACGCCCTACCTCTGGGGCGGGATGACCGCCGCCGGCATCGACTGCTCCGGCCTCGTGCACATGAGCTACCGCGCCGTCGGCCGGCTCGTCCCGCGCGACGCCGACCAGCAGGAGGAGGCCGGCGAGCGGGTGGCGGAGGACGACCTCCGCCCGGGCGATCTCCTCACCTACGGCGACGAGCGCGCCGCCGACCACGTCGCCTTCTGGCTCGGTGACGGCCGCATCCTCCACGCGACCCGACGCGAGGGCGTCGACGGCGTCGTCGAGGAGCCGGAACCCTCGGAGCTACGCGGCCGCCGCCGCCGGGCGATCCGATTCATCAAACCTTCACCTAACTAGGTTCCATCGGAGCACGTCATGTAAGAATGCACCGCGCGCCAGGCGGTCGACTGCCTGTGCCGCGGCCAGCAGCGAAACGAGCCCGGGGAGGTATGGATTTGAACCGTAGGAATCGGTGGAAGTGGCTCTTGACCGCCGCTTCGTTCTCCGTCGGCGTCGCGCTGATCGCGGCGGCATGCGGCGGCGGCGGGGGGAACAAGAGCACGACGACGTCGGGATCGACGTCGACGAGCAGCAGCGCCGCCGGCAAGAGCTTCGCGGTCTTCCGGATCGCGACCGACACCGGCACCGACTATCTCGACCCCGGCCTGTCATACACCGTCGAGGGCTGGGGCGTCATGTGGAACGTCTATCTCCCGCTCCTCGGCTACAAGCACGTGAACGGGCCGGATGGGGCGACGATCGTCCCGTATCTCGCGGAGAGCCTGCCGACGGTCTCGTCGGACGGGAAGACGTACACGCTGACCCTGCGGAAGGGCGTCAAGTACTCCGACGGCTCCGCCGTGAAGGCCAGTGACTTCAAGGCGACGATCGAGCGCGACTACAAGGTCGACTCGCCGGGCGTCGGCTTCTTCGGCAACATCGTCGGCGCCGCCGACTACGCCAAGACGAAGACCGGCAGCATCAGCGGGATCACGACGAACGACTCCACCGGCGTGATCACGATCAAGCTGACCGAGCCGCAGGGCGACTTCATGAACATCCTCGCCACCGAGTTCGCGGCGCCGGTTCCGGCCGCGACCCCGGCGAAGGACCAGTCGACGACGCCCGCGCCGTCGACGGGCCCGTACATGCTCCAGAGCTACACGCCGAACAAGCAGATCGTCGAGGTCCGCAACCCGAACTTCGACGCATCCCTGTACGGCGGCAACGTCCCCGTGGGCAACCCGGACAAGGTCGTCTGGGACGTCATCGGCGACGACAACGTCGCGCTCCAGCGCGTGATCAGCGGCCAGGACGACTGGCTCGGGTATCACCCGATCCCGCCGGACCGGCTCTCCTCGGTCCAGCAGAAGTACCCGGACCAGATCAAGCTGTTCACGCCGGCGAACACGTACTACTTCTTCATGAACACGCGGGTCGCGCCGTTCAACAACCTGAAGGTGCGGCAGGCCGTGAACTACGCGATCGACCGTCAGGCGCTCGTCCGCGTCTACGGCGGTCTGGCCCAGCCGACGCAGCAGGTGCTGCCGCCGACGTACCCGCAGTACAAGAAGATCACGCCGTACCCCTACAACGTCGCGAAGGCGAAGCAGCTGATCGCGCAGTCGGGTGACAAGGGCATGGCGGTCACGGTCTGGAACCACGACCGCGGCCTCGACCCGAGGGCGACGGCGTATCTGACCGACGTTCTCAACTCGATCGGCCTCAAGGCGAAGCAGAAGATCGTCAACGCGGCCGTCTACTGGACGACGATCGGCAACCAGGCGACGAAGGCGCAGATCGGCTTCGCCGACTGGTTCCAGGACTACCCGCATCCGCTCGACTGGTTCGACGTGCTGCTGAACGGCCAGCGGATCACGCAGACGCACAACAACAACTACGCGAACTTCGACGACGCGTCGGTCAACTCGCAGATCGACGCGCTGAAGAAGGAGCCCGTGCTTGACAACAAGGCCAACGCCCGCTGGGCGTCGGTCGACAAGGAGGTCATGGCGCAGGCCCCGTGGGCGCCGTTCCTCAACCGCCAGTTCACGGACTTCTTCTACTCGACGGTCGACCTCAGCTGCTACGTGAACCACGTGCTCTACGAGTTCGACTACTCGACCATCTGCATGAAGTAGGCGGGCAGGGACCTGCGAGAATGTCGGGGGCGTCGGCGACGGCGCCCCCGACTACCATTCCAGCCGGAGGAGCCGAGTGGCAGAGCGGGTAACCGAGAGCGAGTTCACGCTCGACACCGCGGCCGAGCTCGCCGCCATCGACGAGCCCTCGGCGATCCGCGGCCGGAGCCCGTGGTTTCTCGCCTGGCGCCGCCTTCGCCGCAACTACGTCGCGTTCTTCTTCCTCGGCCTGTTCATCATCGTCGTGGTCGCGTGCATGCTCGCGCCCGTGTACGCGAAGCACGTCGCGCACACCGGCCCGAACACGAACCACATCCTCGAGACGGTCAAGGTCAACGGGAAGGAGACGCCGGTCGTCTCGCCGGGCGGCATCATCAAAGGCAAGCTCGTCGCCTCGATCCCGATCGGCCCGACGTGGTTCAGCGGCGGCGGCAGGTTCGTGCTCGGCGCCGACCAGAACGGGAGGGATGTCGCCGTCCGTCTCCTCTACGGCGGCCGCACGTCGCTCTTCGTCGGCATCATCTCGTCGCTGATCTGCGTCTTCTTCGCGGTGATCCTCGCGCTCGTCGCGGCGTACTACGGCGGCTGGGGCGACTTCGTGATCACACGATTCTTCGACCTGATGTACGCGTTCCCGGTGATCCTGCTCGGGATCGCGCTCGGGTCGGCGCTCGCCATCGACGGCTTCCACCACTTCGGGATCAACATCCAGAGCGGGAGCATCTGGATCCCGACGCTCGTCATCTCCTACGTCCTCGTCCCCTACGTCGGGCGACCGCTGCGCGGCCAGGTGCTGTCGCTCCGCGAGAAGGAGTTCATCGAGGCGTCGATCGCGCAGGGCGCGAGCCCGTTCCGCGTCATGTTCGTCGAGCTGCTGCCGAACATCGCGAGCTCCGTTCTCGTCTTCTTCACCCTGATCATCGCGAACAACATCATCCTCGAGTCGGCGCTGTCCTTCCTCGGCGCCGGCGTGCAGCCGCCGACCGCGTCCTGGGGGACGCAGATCGCCGACGGGCAGCAGCTGATCGTCACCCGGCCGTGGCTGTCGCTCGCCCCCGGGCTCGCGATCGTGATCACGGTGCTGTCGCTCAACATCTTCGGCGACGGCCTCCGCGACGCCCTCGACCCGCGCGCGAAGGTGAAGGTCAGCCACTGATGATGGCCTTCCTCGTCAGGCGCATCATCGGCGCGATCCTCGTCTGCATCGCGGTGACGTTCGTCGTCTTCGTGATCTTCATCGTCGTCCCCGGCGGCGACCCCGCGCAGCGCATCGCCGGTAAGAACGCGACGGCGCAGAACATCGAGAACATCCGCACGGACTGGGGCTTCGACAAGCCCTTCTACGTCCAGTACTACAAGATGATGCAGAAGATGTTCAGCGGGACTCTCGTCTCGTACACGAGCCAGCAGAACGTCCTCGACCAGATCCGGCAGGGGATGCCGGCGACGTTCTCGCTCAGCATCGGCGCCGGGATCATCTGGCTCTTCTTCGGGATCCTCGTGGGGGTGATATCCGCCATCAAGGCGGGCAAGCTGTCGGATCGCGTCATCACGGTCCTCGCGCTCATCGGGATATCCATGCCCGTGTTCTGGCTCGGCATCGTCACGCGCTACTACCTCGCGGAGGGCGGGCTGACGTCCATCTTCCCGGACGGCGAGTACGTGGCGCTGACGACGAACCCGCTCCAGTGGTTCTGGCATCTCGTGCTGCCGTGGACCGTCCTCGCCGTCCTGTTCATCGGCTTCTACGGCCGGGTGCTGCGCGGCAACGTCCTCGACACGGTCAACGAGGACTACGTCCGCACGGCGAAGGCGAAGGGCCTGTCGCCCAACCGGATCATGCGGAGGCACGTCCTGCGCCTCTCGTTGATCCCGATCATCACGCTGTTCGGCCTCGACTTCGCCGCGGTGCTCGGCGGCGGCGCGATCCTCACCGAAACCGTGTTCGACCTCCACGGCGTCGGCCAGTACGCGTACCAGTCGATCAACAACTTCGACCTGCCGCCGATCATGGGCGTCACCCTCTACGCGGCCTTCTTCATCGTCTTCTTCAGCGTCCTCGTCGACCTGTTCTACGCGTATCTCGACCCCAGGATCCGGCCCACCTAGTGCGCTCCCCGGCCCCATCCTCCGGCGCCCGGCCCGCGATCACGCGGCGCGCTGCCGCGTCCTCAGTCGCGCCGACAACGTCGGCTATCGGCGCTCCCTGCGTCCTTGCATCGCTTGGTGCTCGCGACGCGAGCATCCGGCAATGGGGCCGGGAAGCGCACTGATGGCCGAGCTTCTGCTCGACGTCAGGAACCTCAAGGCGCACTTCGCCACCGAGGACGGGATCGTCAAGGCGGTCGACGGCGTCTCGTTCGAGCTCGAGCGCGGCCAGGTGCTCGGGATCGTCGGCGAGTCCGGCTCCGGCAAGAGCGTCACCGCGATGACGGTGATGGGGCTGACCCGCGACGTCAACTCCCGCTTCGACGGCGAGGTGCTCTACAAGGGGAAGGATCTGCTGAAGGTCTCCGACGCGGAGATGCAGCAGTACCGCGGCGCGGAGATCGGGATGATCTTCCAGGACCCGATGACGTCGCTGAACCCCGTGTACCGGATCGGCGAGCAGATCGCGGAGGCGATCCGGATCCACGAGAAGGTCGACAAGCGGGTGGCGAGAAACCGGTCCGTCGAGCTCCTCCGGCAGGTCGGGATTCCGAACCCCGAGTCGCGCGTCGACGACTTCCCGCACCAGTTCTCCGGCGGGATGCGACAGCGGGCGATGATCGCGATGGCCCTGTCGTGCAACCCCGCCGTCCTCATCGCCGACGAGCCGACGACGGCGCTCGACGTGACCATCCAGGCGCAGATCATCGAGCTGATCGACCGGCTGAAGGACGACTTCAACTCGGCCGTGATCCTGATCACGCACGACCTCGGGGTCGTCGCCGACATCGCGGACGAGATCATCGTCATGTACGCGGGCAACGTCGTCGAGCGGGCCGCGACGCGCGATCTGTTCTACGACCCGCTGATGCCCTACACGTGGGGGCTGCTCGGGTCGATCCCGCGGCTCGACCGGCCGCGGCCCGACCGCCTGCACTCGATCAAGGGCTCGCCGCCGTCGCTGATCACCCTCCCGCAGGGCTGCGCGTTCCGCCCGCGCTGCCCGCACGCGTTCAACCGCTGCACGGAGCGGCCGCCGCTCGAGAACCACGTCGATCCGGCGACGCACCTCGATCGCTGCTGGCTCGACGTCGAGTACAAGCGCGCGCACCGCGGTGACACCATCTCGGGCCAGACGGAAGCGGCGTGAGCGACGTCTCGCAGAACGGCGGGCCGCTCGTCGAGATCCGCGAGATCAGGAAGTACTTCCCGATCCGCAAAGGAATGATGCAGCGCGAGGTCGCGCGCGTCCACGCGGTCGACGGCGTCAGCTTCGCGGTGCAGGAGGGGGAGACGCTCGGCCTCGTCGGCGAGTCCGGCTGCGGGAAGTCGACGCTCGGGCGGACGATCGTCCGGCTGTACGAGCCGACGGCCGGGCAGATCATCTTCCAGGGCCAGGCGATCGAGGGCCACGGTGCGCGGCAGCTTCGGCCGCTGCGGCGCGAGATGCAGATGGTCTTCCAGGATCCGTACGCGAGCCTGAATCCGCGCAAGCGGGTGGGGTCGATCATCGGCGACCCGATGAAGATCCATCACCTCGGCAACGCGAAGGAGCGGAAGGCGAGAGTCGAGGAGCTGCTCGAGACCGTCGGGCTCTCGCCGGAGCACTTCAACCGCTATCCGCACGAGTTCTCCGGCGGCCAGCGCCAGCGGATCGGAATCGCGCGCGCGCTCGCGCTGCGCCCGAAGCTGATCGTCGCCGACGAGCCGGTCTCGGCTCTCGACGTCTCGATCCAGTCGCAGATGCTGAACCTGCTCGAGGACCTGCAGACCGAGTTCCGGCTCACGTACATCTTCATCGCCCACGACCTCGGAGTCGTTCGCCACGTCAGCGATCGCATCGCGGTGATGTATCTCGGGAAGATCGTGGAGATGTCCCCGGCCGAGGAGCTGTACGTCCGGCCGATCATGCCGTACACGGAGGCGCTGCTCTCGGCCGTCCCGGTCCCGGACCCGGACCTCGCCGCCAAGCGGGAGCGCATCGTGCTCGAGGGCGACGTCCCGAGCCCGATCAACCCGCCCCGAGGCTGCCGCTTCCACCCCCGCTGCCGCTACGCGACGCAGGTCTGCAGCGAGGTCGAGCCGCCCCTCGTCGAGTACGGGAATGGTCACCTCGCGGCCTGTCACCATCCTTTGAACGTGGATGCGGCCCTGGCCTCGGCGGCGGGAGGCTCCGCGGCCGCCTCCTAGCATCCCTGGATAGGGGTAGAAACGGTCTAAAGCGCCCCAGTGGAGCCGCCGATACCCCCATCGTGGACGCTGCAGAGCGTAAGGAGATCCTCAACCGCTACGCGGACCATTCGCGGCGCTTCGAAGAGGTCGCCGCGCGGCGCCGGTCCGACAACGGCGGCGAGGTCATCCCGTTCCAGGGCCCGCTTCGCGAGCTCGAGCAGGAGCCGACGATGCGGGAGGTCGAGGTTCTGCAGCTAATCTCGGACGGTCTGGTGAACCGCGAGATCGGGCAGCGCCTGTTCCTGTCGGAGGAGACGGTGAAGTCTCACGTCCGGCACTTGCTGGCGAAGCTCCAGGCCCGGTCGCGCGCCCATGCCGTCGCCGTCGGCTTCCGCCGCGGCATCATCGGCTAGCGCGTCAGCCGGCCTCGCGTTCTCCACAGTGTCCTGTCGACAACCGGTCGACGGGAATCCATCGCGCGCCGGGTGCTCACCCACCCGGCGCCTCATGGATTGACGGTTAGAGCCAGATTTCCGCTACTTTCCACAACCCGTGGAAATCCCTCATGCGGGGGATGACCCGAAACTGTGGAAAAAAGAGACTTCGACGGCTTCTACCAGACTCTGGAAGCACCGAAGACGGTGCGGGAAACGACGGAAGCAAGGCGCTTGTACACCTGAACTCCCTCCTGATGGGGAACTGACGGCGAGTTGAGCTTATACCCCTTTTGGGGGAGATTGCAAGAGAATCTTGAGCAGACTTGCGCATACTTCTAGGGCCGAGCTACCCAGGGAGCGTCTAGTCGCTGCGTGGGTTTGCCTTTTGGCGCTCACAGCTTTGGCGATGTGCTTCGGGCTCCTTGCCGCTGGTTATCGCGTCGAGCAGCCGATGCTGGTTATCGTCCTCGCGCTCTTGGCAATAGGAGCGGAACGCCAAAGCGTCTCGATCACTTCGAACGCTGAGGTAACCGTCTCGAGCATCATCTACGTCTTCGCGGCGGTGGTGCTAGGGCCTCTTTCCGGGGCCTTGGTTGCCGCTATTGGCGTTCTTGCGGACCTGCCTCGCCGAGACGGGCCGCAACCGATTCTTCGATGGGGCGCGTGGACATCGATCAGTTTCATCGCGACCGCGGCTGCCGGTCTGACCGCGGCTTTCATCACGAGCGTGACCTCAAACGGGTTCTGGGGTCTTTTCGCTGCTGTGACAGCTGCGTTCGTGGTCGAGACGGCGACGGACATCTCGCTCGCGTCGGTCGCGCCGGCAATTCGGGGTACATCGACGATCCGCGCCGTTGTCCGGACGGTGGGGCCACCCCATATGGGAAGCGTGCCGCTCTATGCCCCGATGGTGGCGGTCCTCGCCTTCTCTTATGAGGAAGTCTCGCCGTGGAGCGTAGCCCTGTTCGCGATTCCGGCTGTCGCGGCTCAGCGACTGCACCTGCTCTACCGCCAGCAGAGGGAGACGGCAGACGCACTCGGCGATGCAAACGCCCGGCTGGCAAAGGCGAACCTCTCCTTCGCGACGGCGCTCGTGGCGACGCTCGATGCCCGCGATCGCTATACCGCAGGTCACTCGGCAGCAGTCGCGATCTACGCATTCGATGTCGCCAAGAGGATGGGACTCTCAGAGCGTGAACAAGAACTCGTCCAACTTTGCGGGCTGGTACACGACATCGGCAAGATCGGCCTTCCGCCGGGGTTGCTCGAGAAACCAGGGGCCCTCACGCTCGATGAGCGGCGCCAGATGGAACAGCATTCGACGATTGGAGAACGGATTCTCCGAAACGTCGACGACTACAAAGAGATCGCGGGGATCGTCCGCCATCATCACGAGCGGGTCGACGGTAACGGCTATCCGGACGGCCTCGTTGGCGGCGAGATTCCGCTCCTGGCGCGGATAATCGCCGTCGCGGATGCGTATAACGCGATGACCTCCGATCGTCCGTATCGGGATGCGATGCCCAGCCGTGTCGCCCGATTACGGCTCGCGCAGGCCGTCGAGAGTCAGTTCGACACCGCAGTTGTCGCAGCTTTCGAAGCTGTCCTGACTGGTGCCGATGAGGCGTATCGCATGGGGGTCAGGGAGGATTTCGTCTTCGAGGGCGTAGGTGTCGGCCAGACACGGCGCGAGCCGCTTCCAGCGTTTGCGGCCAAGGCACTATCCACCGTCGTTGAAGCGTGAGTCCTCCGGCGCGCGCCATGCGCGCACGGCCTCGACTCGAGAGCGGACGCCGAGTTTCTCGAGGATATGACGCACGTGTACTTTCGTTGTGGACTCGGTGATGAAAAGGCTCTTGCCGATCTCGCGGTTCGTCCGTCCTTGAATCATTAGCTCGTAGACTTCGAGCTCGCGGGGAGATAGCTGATGGCCGCCGGTGCGTGTCCGCGGCATCTCGAGCCCCGCGGCTCGCGCTAGTTGCCTGTCCGAGGAGGAGAGGAGGAGCGCCGTCAGGGCGTCTCGATGGACGTCATCGCGAGCAATCTGTTGTGCCAGTCTCGGTTGTGCACGACAGGCGATTACAATCGCATCGAGATATCCGGCCTCTATGACCCTTTCCACACCGGGGAGCGGGCCATCGGCGTAGTCGCGCTCGAGGAGTGAGAGCATGTCCTCGACGAGCCAGGCAACTGCCCGCGGTTCGATCTTGATCGACAGGTTCGATCGGGCGAGCCACTTCCGAGCTTCCTCGGGGCGATCACGGGCAACCTCGACCAGCGCCTTATACACGCTGTGTTCGGCGCGCATGCTGTTGTTGACGTGACGATCCGGATCGAAGCTGAGATGACGCCGCGCGCGGTCTAGATCGCCCAGGCTGATCTGAAGTCGGGCCTCGCTGATGACCGATTCCGCGGACGCCCATCGGTCGCGCGTCGATCGAAGAAGTGTCGCGACTGCCTCCAAGGATCGCCGCGCATCGGCGAAACGCCGAAGACCGACGAGGGCGCGTGCCCTCGCCAGGAGGATCGCGGTCACTGCGAACCCGGCCTCGTGAGCTTCGGCTTCGGCTAGAGCAACAGCCGCTGCTCGCTCTGCCTCGTCGTAGCGCGCTGCGTACGCAAGCATCCAGGCGCGCTGGGTCAGGCTTGCAAGCCGGGCGAATGGATCAGAGCCCGGAGGCTGCAAGGCGATGCTCTCCTCAGTGCCCTCGATTGCCTCGTGAACGTTGCCTCTCGTAATGCCTAACAAGATCTTGCAGTGCGCGAGTCGCGATTCGTGTTCCATGGTTCCATCGCTTGCTTCCGCGAATCGTGCGACGAACTCCTCAAAGGCGTCGCTCTCGTTGTCGTGATGGACGAGGACTTGCCCCCACAACGCCTCGGTTCGCACGCGGTGCGACTGTGCGGACGCTTCCGCAGCCTCGAACCATCGCATCGCGGTGTCCCGGTTCTCTGAGAAATTGGCGGCACGTCCGGCGACGAGTTCGGCCCGCGAGCGCAGGTCGAGTGACGTGAAGCGGCCTGCAGCGTGTCGTCCCAGCGCCAGCGCGCGTCGGAACTCGCCCGTCCGCAACGCGACTTCGGCCTCTGCGAGCTCGATGATCGGGTCCGTCAGCTTCTTGTGCCGCGTGACGTCGACCCAGCGCTGGACGGTCGCAACTCGGCCGCCGCTCAGGAGCTCCTGCAGCGAGAGCTCCAGAATCTCCGGGGCGAAGGCGGCCGTCTCCGAGAGTGCTTCCGCGACCGCGAGGCACTCGTCCCAGCGGGCCTGGTTCTTCAGTGCGACGACGAGCGGCTCGACGAGCTGCGAGACCGCCTCCGGCCCGCTCTCCCGGAGCCGCTCGATTAGGAACTCACTGAGGAGGGGGTGGAGGACGATCCGGGCGGGGTCCTCGAAGGTCAGGAGGCCGCGGCGCTCGGCCTCGTCGAGGGCGACGTCGGCGTCTCCGCCGACCAGCTCACGTGCGAGGGCGCGGTTGTTCGTGCCGGCGAGCGCGAGGACGGTCAGCGCTCGCTGCGTCTCGGGGCTCGTCGCCTGCACGAGGTCGGCCGCGAGGAACTCGTAGAGGTCGTGCGGCAGTGCCTCCGGCGGAAGCTCCGTCCGGCCGCTTCTTGCGACGAGTCCGATGAGCGCCGGCCAGCCGCGTGCAACCTCGATCGTAGACGCGGGGACGGTGCGCGAGGATGCCGCGAACACCTGCTTCGCCTCGATCCCAGTCATCTCGAGCTCGGCCGTCGTGACCTCCACGACCTCGCCGTAGACCGACAGACGAGGCGTGAACCAGCTCGGCCTCGACCTCGCGGTCAGCAGGAACGTCGCCGACACCAGCGTCACCAGCTCGCCGACGAAGGTCTCTGCGTCGGCGTTGTCGATCTGGTGGTAGTCGTCGATCGCGATCACGAGCCGCTTCGTCCACGTGTCTCGGCTCTTGTGGAGCGTCCGCGCCAGCACCTCGGGGTTCTGCTGGACGGCCGCCAGCGTTCGCATGCGCTCCGTCGCGGTCGTCCCGTCGTCGAGCGCGGCGTCGATCTCGGCGGCGAGGCCGACCGCGAGGGCCGCGACGTCGGCCGAAGCGGTGGTCGCCCGGTACCACGCGACCGGCCGCTGGTACTGGGCCAGCCACTGGCGCGCCAGCGTCGTCTTCCCGTAGCCCGCCGGGGCGACGAGCAGGAGGATCCGCGCCCGCGGGTCGTCCAGGCGCTTCGTCAAGCGCGGGCGCTTGATGATGTGGCTGTGCGCCGGCGATTCCGTCGTCGGTTTCGTGCCCTCGTCCATGCCTGCCTGCCGGGCCGACGCCTGACCCTGTGTTCGCTCTAGGGCTGCCTCCTTTGCCCATTGTGAACGGAGCCGCAGTGACTGGATAGGGGCTCCCGCGCCCGGGGCAGCTGGCGCCGGGCGCGGGTTGCCGTCAGCCCCCGACGCCGGCCGGAGCCGGCGCGAGCCCGCGGGAGAGGGGATCCTCCCCCGTGAGCATCCTGAAGGCAGCGGGGATCTGCCTACGTCTGGGCACGCCGAGCTTCTGGCGCAGCACGTCGCAATGGGCCTTGGCGGTCCGCGGCGAGATGCCGAGCTCCTGCCCGACCTCCTCGTTCGACAGACCGCGGGCGATGAGCTGGACGACCTGGAGCTGCCGCTCCGTGAGCGCCGGAGGCTCGCCGATCGGGGTGCTTTTCATGCCGGGAGACGCTAGAGACAGGCCGCACGAGCGACCATCGGCCGATGGGCGTATTCCGCTCGCTACACCCGGGCGGCGCGGAAGCCGCCGCGGACGAAGCTCGCGTCGTGGCCGCGCTGGTTCGCCTCGGCCAGCTCGTCCTGCGTGAGGGCGCCGATCCGCAGCAGCAGGTCGAACTCGTCGCGCAGGTGCGTCCGCATCATCTCCGGGCCGTCGGTCGCGATCGTGAAGCGGACGCCGTGCTCGACGAACGTCCGGAAAACCGACCGCACCGCCGCCTCGTCCGGCAGCGCCTTCGTCAGCAGGTTCGAGGTCGGGCAGATCTCGAGCACGACCTCGGCATCGCGCAGCTCGCGCATCAGCTCGACGTCGCCGGCGGCGAGGATGCCGTGGCCGATCCGGTCGGGGCGGAGCGCCTCGAGCACCTCGCCGACCTCCGCACGGCCGAGCTCGCCGCCCTCCTCGCCCACGTGGATGGTGACGCCGAGCCCCGCCGCGCGCGCCTCCTCGATCATCGGCAGGACGGAGCGGTAGTCGAACCGCTCGTGGCCGGGGCGCGGCCCGGCGATGTCGACGCCGACGATCCCGCGCGACGCCCAGCGCACCGCCTTCTCGACGATCACCTCGTTCTGCCGCGCCGTGAACGTCCGGTCCATCATCAGGATCAGGCCCGCGTGCACCTGCGGGTACTCGAGGCTCGCGCGGTCGAGCCCGCGGATGGCCGCGAGGATGATGTGGTCGAGGTCGCGCTCGCCGCCGCGGTTGCGCTTCATCGGGTTGAAGCGGAGCTCGAGCGTCGTGATCCGCTGCGAGCGGTAGGCGCCGCCGATCGCGCCGTGCACCGACACCTCGACGGCGAGCGGGCTCGACTGGATCAGCTCCGTCCAGTGGTAGATCTGGTCGAGCGCGTCGAGGTCGGGGACTCCGCGCGGATCGCTCACCGTCACGAGCCGGTCGAAGTCCCAGTAGTCCTTGACCGGGAGCGCAATGCCCTGCTCGTGCGCGAGCGTCCAGAGGATGTCGGAGGAGACCGACCCGCCGAGATGGGTGTGCAGCTCGGCGAGTCCGTCCACGCGTCGATCTTATCCCCAGCCGACGACCGCCCAGCGGCGACTCGCGAATCGCGTTCCGAGCAGCGTCAGCCGCGCGGCGATCAGGAGATCGAGGCCGACCCAGACGCCGACGATGCCCCAGTCGAGGGCGAGGGATAGCGCCGCGACGACGATGAAGAGCCCGCTCGCGGCGAGCATCGACCACATCAGGTATGCCGTGTCGCTTGCGCCGATGAGGATGCCGTCGAGCGCGAACACGGCGCCCGCGAGCGGCTGCATCAGGACGAACATCGGCCACAGCTTCTCCGTCTGCGCGAGCACCGAGGGGTCTCCCGTGAAGGCGCGCGGAAGGCCGTACGCGAGCGGCGCGAGCACGAGCGCGAACGCGGCGCCGAGCACGACCGACCAGCCGATCATCCGCACGGCGGCGTCGTACGCGGCATCGGCCTCGCCGGCGCCGAGCGTCCGCCCGACGATCACCTGGCCCGCGATCGCGACCGAGTCCAGGACGAGCGCGAGGAAGATGAACAGCTCGTACGCGATCTGGTGCGCGCCGAGCTCGGCGTCCCCGATCCGCGCGAGCACGGACGCAGCGACGAGGAACGACGCGTAGAGCGCCGTCGTCCGAACGAAGATCTGCCAGCCGACGCGCACCATCGGCCGCATCTCCCGCAGGCTCGGCCGCTTCGAGGTCGCGTGCGGGCGCAGCAGCTCGGCGACGAAGGCGACTCCCATCGCGAGCTGCGCGATCGCCGTTCCCGCCGCCGAGCCGGCGATCCCCCAGTGAAAGCCGTAGACGAAGAGCGCCTCGAGCACGAGGTTGAGGACGTTGGCGAGCACGACGATCACGAGCGGCCGCTTCAGGTTCGCGACGCCGCGGAGATAGCCCTGGCCGGCGAGGGCGATCAGCGCCGCCGGCATCCCGAACGCAGCGATCCGGAAGTAGACGAGCGCGTCGTGTCCCGACTCGCCGTGACCGCCGAGGCCGCGCAGAAGCGGCACGGCGATCACCTCGAGCACGACGAGCAGCGTCAGCCCGATCGCGAGCGACGCCCACAGCGCCTGCGCCGCCAGCCGTGCGGCCCGCTCCTCCTCGCCCGCGCCCGACGCGCGGGCGACCACCGCCGTCGTCCCGTAGGTGAGGAAGTTGAAGATCGTGAAGGCGCCGGCAAGGACGATTCCGGCGAGGCCCAGCGCGGCGATCTGGGGGCGGCCGAGATGGCCGACGATGGCGGTGTCCGCCAGCACGTAGAGCGGCTCGGCTGCGAGCGCCCCGAGCGCCGGCACGGCCAGGCGCAGGATCTCGCGGTCGTGTGGTGAGCGGAGCCGCACCGTCGTCCGACGATAATGGTCGCCGTGAAGGTGGGGATCGTCGTGCCGTACTCGTGGTCGTTCTGGGGCGCCGTGGTCGAGCACTCCGAGCTCCAGGCCGACGCGCTGCGCCGCCAGGGCTGCGAGGTGAAGACGATCATGGGGAACGACCCACCCGGCCAGTTCACGCGCGTCCTCCACCCGCGCCACGGCCGCCACGGCAACCCGCCGCCCGACGTCATCCCGATCGGCCGCTCGGTGATCGTCCCCGCGAACGGCAGCCTGCCGAACATCATCCTCAGCCCGCGCTCGATCTTCCGGATCCGCGACGCGCTCGAGCGCGAGCAGTTCGACGTCCTCCATCTGCACGAGCCGATGACGCCGACGCCGTGCGTCGCCGCGCTCGCGTCGTTCGACGGGCCTATGGTCGCGACCTGGCACGCGAGCGGCGACCTCGGCTGGATGAAGATCGCGCGGATGACGTGGGGCTTCCTCGCCGACCGCATCGACCACCGCATCGCCGTGTCGGAGATGGCGAAGGCGTCCGCTCAGCGGTGGCTTCCCGGCGACTACGAGATCATCCCGAACGGCGTGCTGATCCCGCCGCACGCCGACCCCGGCGGACGCGAGCACCGGGTCGTCTTCGCCGGCCGGCACGAGGCGCGCAAGGGTCTGCAGGTACTGCTGCACGCATGGCCCGAGATCCACCGGCGGACCGGCGCCGGCCTGCGCGTGATCGGCGCGGATCCCCTGCGCGTGCGGCTGCTGATCACGCGGCTGCGCATCCCGGACGACGGGATCGAGGTGCTCGGGTTCCTCGACCAGGACGCGTTCACGGAGGAGCTGCTCGCGGCGAAGGCGCTCGTCGCGCCGTCCCTGGGTGGCGAGAGCTTCGGGATGGTGCTGACCCGCGCGTTCGCCTGCGCGACGCCGGTCGTGGCGTCCGACATCTCGGGGTACCGTGACGTCATGACGCCCGAGACGGCGGCGGCGTTTCCGGCGGGAGACGAGGATGCGCTGGCCGACGCGCTCGAGGCGCTGCTCGCCGACGAGCCGCGGCGGCAGCAGATGGGCGCCGCGGGGCGTGAGCTCGCGCAGCGGCGCTACTCGTGGGACTCGATCGCGCAGCGGCTCGTCGAGATCTACGGCGAGGTCGAGGCGAAGCTCGCCGCATGAAGGTGAGGCTCAGGCCGCCGTCGCTGCCGCGGTCCAGGACGGGGCGGGCGCTGCTCGCCGTCGCGGTTCTCGCCGTCCTCGGCGTCGTCATCTGGATCCACCCGCCGAATCTCGGCGTGATCGGGAATGCGTTCGCGTCGGTGAAGTGGGAATGGGTGGCCGTTGCGATCGCCCTCAACCTGCTGTCCGTCGTCGTGCGTGCGCTCGCATGGACGACGGTGATCCACCAGGCGATGCCGCCGCCGCACCCGGGCGTGACGCTCGTCTTCTCGGCGTTCTCCGTCGGGCTGTTCGCAAACGCGGTGCTCCCCGGGCGCATCGGCGAGCTCGCGCGTGTCGCGGTGCTGACGCGGAAGATGCCGGAGCGCAAGGGCGCGTGGGCGACGCTCGTCGGCACGGTGTTCGCGCACCGCGTCTTCGACATCGTGCCGGTCATCCTGCTCGTCCTCTACGTCGTCCTGACGGCGAACATCCCGTCGTCTGCACGGGCGACGCTGCTGTTCGTGATCGGCATCGGCGTCGGGCTGTTCGCGTTCGCGTTCTTCTCCGCGCGCCGGCATCACCACGAGATGACGATCGAAGGGCTCGGGCCCGTGCGCCGGCTGCTGACGATGGGGAGGCACGGGCTCGGCGTCATGCGCTCGCCGCTCGGCGCCGCGCTCGCGATCTTCTTCCAGATCTGCGGCTGGACGTTCCAGATCCTCGCGGTGTGGACGGCGATGCGGGCGTTCGACATCCACGCTCCGCTGCCGGCGGCCGGCGTCGTGCTCCTGCTGATGAACGTCGTCACGATCATTCCCTTCTGGCCCGGCAACGTCGGTCTGGTGCAGGTCGCGATCGCCTCCGCGCTCGTCGGCTACGGCGTCAAGTACGGCGTCGGCGTCGCGTACGGGTTCGGGCTGCAGGCGATCGAGGCGTCGGTCGGGATCGGCGTCGGACTCCTGTTCCTCGCGCGCGAGGGCCTGTCGTTCGCGATGCTGCGGGTGATGCCGACCGCCGCCCAGGCCGAGATCCCGGCCGGCGGCGAGGAGGAAGGGGAACAGGGCGCCCCGCCGCGGGAGCGCGCCGGTGTCCCGTCCTAGTGCGCTCGCGGCTCCCGCGAGCCTGAAGGGGGTGCTCGCGGCAGGAGAGACGGCCGCGCTGCTGGCGGAGGGGCTCGCCGAGGCCGGCGTCGCCTGCGGGCAGTGCCCCGTTGCGGACGGCGGCGAGGGGACGGCGGAGGCGCTCGCGTCGGTGCTCGGCGGGGCGTGGCACGAGGCCTCCGTGGCCGGTCCGCTCGGCCGGCCGGTGTCGGCGCGATGGCTCGAGCTGCCGGACGGGACGGCGGTGGTCGAGGCGGCCGCCGCGATCGGGCTCGGTCTCGTCGCGCCGGCGGAGCGGGATCCGCTGCGCGCCTCGAGCCGGGGGCTGGGGGAGCTGATCGCGGCGACGGGCGGCCGCCGGCTGCTCGTGTGCCTCGGCGGCTCGGCGACGGTGGACGGCGGCCGCGGGCTCCGCGAGGTCGTCTCGTCCCTCCCGCCGGAAACGCGCGTCGCCTGCGACGTCGCGTCGCCGCTGCTCGACGCGGCCCGCTTGTTTGCGCAACAGAAAGGTGCCGACGACGCGGCCGTCGTCGAGCTCGAGCGCCGGCTCGCCGCCGACGAGGTGCTCGCCCCGTACGCGCAGCTTCCAGGCGCCGGCGCCGCCGGCGGCCTCGGCGGCGCGCTCGCCTCCCTCGGAGCCGAGCTCGTGCCGGGCGCGGCGCTCGTCCTCGACACGCTCGGCTTCGACCGCCGCCTCGACGGCGTCGCGCTCGTCGTCACCGGAGAGGGCACGGTCGACCGGACGACGCGCGAGGGAAAGGCGCCGTCGGAGGTCGCGAGACGCGCCGCGGCCCGCGGCGTCGCGTGCGTCGTCTTCGGCGGCGTCGTCGTCGAGCCGTTGCCGGACGTGGAGACGCTCGCGCTCTCCGGCGACCCCGCGTCCGTCCGCGACGACCTGCGGGAGCTAGGGGCCCGGCTCGGGGCGCGCCTGGTCGACACGGCGCGCTAGCTCCTCGACCTTGCCCTGCGCCGCGTCGAGCTGCTCGCGGCAGAACGCGTAGAGCTGCTCGCCGCGCTCCCAGAGCGCGATCGCCTCCTCCAGCGACGCCTGTCCCTGCTCGAGGCGCTCGACGATCTGCTCGAGCTCCGCCTGCGCCTGCTCGAACGTCGGCTCGGTCTGCTCCGGCGCGCTCACTCGACGTCCTCGACTCTCGCGCCGAAGGCGCCGTTCGCGAGCTGGACGTCGACGCGCGTGCCGGGCGAGACGTCCGCCGACGAGACGACGACGTGCGAGTCCGTCCGAACGATCGCGTACCCTCGACCGAGTGTTGCCCTCGGTGACAACGCAGCGAGCTTTCCGGCGGTCGCCTCGAGCGCCGCCCGCTTGCGCTCGACCGCCAGCGCGGGCGCGCGGCGGAGGCGCTCGTGCGTCTGCTCGACGCGCCGGCGCTCCCGCTCGAGCGCGTGTCGCGGCGCGGCGCGAAGCCTCTCGGCGGTCCGGCCGAGACGTTGCGCGTCGCGATCGAGTGCACGCCGGACGCTCCGGCCGAGCGACTCGCGGGCGCGGTCGAGACGCCCCGACAATTGAGAGAGCTCCGGGACGACGAGCTTGCCGGCCATCGTCGGCGTCGAGGCCCGAACGTCCGCAGCGAGGTCGCAGAGCGGCGTGTCCTGCTCGTGACCGACCGCGGAGACGATCGGCACCGGGCACGCAGCCACCGCGCGCACGAGCCGTTCGTCGCTGAAGGGCAGGAGGTCCTCGAAGCTGCCGCCGCCGCGGGCGAGCACGATCACGTCGATTTCCGGCTGCTCGCACAGCGCGTGGAGCGCCTCGACGACGCCGAGCGCCGCCCGGGGACCCTGGACGTACGTCTCGGCGACGAGCACGTTCGCCGCGGGGAAGCGGCTCTGGATCGTCGTGATCACGTCGCGCTTCGCGGCCGCGTCGTTGCCGGTGACGAGCCCGATCCTGCGCGGGAGCAACGGTAGGGGACGCTTGCGCTCGCTCGCGAACAGGCCCTCGGCTGCGAGCGTCGCCTTCAGCCGCTCGAGCGCCGCAAGGTGCGCGCCGACCCCGAACCGCTCGATCGCCAGTGCCCGCAGGCGGAAGTCGCCGCGCTGTTCGAACAGCTCGGGGCGCCCGTAGACGTGCACGCGCTCACCGTCGGCAAGGTCGAGTCGGAGGCCGTCGTACTGCCCGCGCGGCATCGTCACCGGGACCGTCGATCCGTCGGCCGGGTCCTTGAGCGTGAGGAAGACGCTCGCCCACCGGTCGTGGCGTCGCAGCTCGGTGACCTCTCCCTCGACCCACACGGTCGGGAGCCGGCCGAGCCATTGCGCGACGCCGCTGTTGAACGCGGAGACGGAATAGACCTTTCGGTCTTCGTACGGAAGCGGCTCGACCTTCACTGTGCCAGCGTACTCGCCGGGCGCAGCGCCGGCAGTTGTCCGCTTAGAGCAGGATCTCGGCGGCCGTCGCGAACGCGCAGCCGCGGCCGACGAGCTTCACCGCGAGATGGAGGTCTGCTTCGCTCGCGGCGATCCGCTCGGCGAGGGAGAGCGGATATCCGGCCTCGATCAGCACATGGAGCCGCCAGCTCTCGACTTTGGAGCGCTCGTTCGTCTCAGGCTCTGCGATCTCGGTCATCTCGCTCATGGCTCCGGAAGTTCGTCTTCCCTTGGACGAACCCTGCCGCGGTTTGTTTGCGGCGGGAGGCTACGACGAGCGGTGGACGGCGCTCTCGGCGTCGAGACGGCGCATCAGCTCCTGCAGCCGCGCCTCGAGGATGCCGCGCTCGGCCTCCGCGTCGGCGTTCAGCTCCTCGAGGCGACGGCGCACGTCGGCTTCGAGATCGGCGATTCGCTGGTCGACCGCGGCGATCCACTCGTCGCGCTGGCGCTCGAGCCCCTTCGTCACCTCGGCGAGCCGGTGCTCGAGCCGCTGCGCCCCGGCGTCGCCCACGTGCGCGAGGCGCTCGGCGAGGACGGCTTCCGCCTCGCGGGCGAACACCTCGACCGCGCGATCGAGCTCGCGCGCCAGCCTCCGCGCCGCGTCCTCGCGGGCCGTCTTCGCGACGCCTGCGAACTGCTGCGCGGCCTCCTCCGCATAGGCAGCGGTTGCGCGTGCGACGACGCGCTCCATGTGCTCGACCTGCCGGCGGGCCGCGTCCTCGAAACCGGCACGGATCCGCTGCACCGCTTCGACCTCCTCGCGCTCGACCTGCTCCTGCAGCGCCCGTTCGCGGCGCCGCATGCGGTCGTCGAGCTCGTGGAGCGCGCGCCGGCGCTCCGCCGCGTGCGTCTCGATCTCCGCCTGCGCCGCGGCGAGCACGTCCTCGAGCGACTTGTCCAGCTCCCCGCGCAGTCGCGCGAGCGCGGCCCGCTGGTCGTCGCTCTCGGCGGAGAGCCGATCGGCGTCCGCGGTCAGTCTGAGCTCGACGTCGGAGACGAGCTGCTTCTGCCGCGCCGTCAGCTCCGCGATGTGGGCCCTGGTCGCGTCGGCCGCGCGGTCGAGATCCTGCGTCCACGCGGCGAGCCGCTGCTCCACCTGCGCCTGCGTGCGGGTCAGGGCCTCGGTCAGCGACGCCGTCGACTCGCGCTCGCGGGCGGCGAACTCGCGCCTCCGTTCCTCGGCGATGCGGCGCTCCTCCTCGACGAGCAGCGACACGGAGTCGGCGCGCGCACGCGCCAGCGTCCGCTCGAGCTCGGCCGCACGCTCCGCGGCCTCCGCGTCGACGATCGCGTACAGCTGCGCCCGCGACTCCTCGAGGCGCGCGTCGACGTCGTCGCTCCGTACCAGCGCGCGACGAAGCAGGACGGAGCCGGCCGTCGCGAGCGCGCACGCGACCAGGCCTCCGGCGGCGACCGCGAGCTCCGACTCGCGCGGCTTGTGGAGCGCGTAGATCACCCACGCGGCGACGGCGCCGGCGGCGACGACGATCGTCAATCCGACGAGCAGCCGCGCCGGCGCGAGGCGAAAGGCGGCGAGCGCCAACGAGGCGGCGGCGACGAGCACGCCGACCGCGAATGCGATGTCGAGAGCCGTCGTCAGCGCCATCGACGCATCGTACTCAGCCGGCTCGGAAGAGCAGGAGCGCGCCTGCGAGCAGCGCCATCGCGCCGGCGAGCGCCTGGAGCGCGACCTCCGGGACGCGTGCGAGCAGGTCGGCGTCGACCGGAAGCGACGCGCCGCCGGCGAGGCGGGCCTCGCCGGCGACCGAGTCGACGCGGCGGCGGACGAGCCGGACCTGCGTCGAGAGCCGCCGCTGCGCGTAGCTCGACAGGAAGCCGAAGGCGGCGGCGGCCACGGCGGCGGGGCGCAGCCGCTCGGCCGAGGCGAAGTACGCAGTGAGCACCGGGAACGCGCCCCACGCCGCCGCGAACCACACGTCGGAGTGGAACAGGCCGCCGAACAGCTCGAGGTTGTACGCGACGACGACGAACGCGCCGAACGCGACGAACGGCAGCAGCCAGAGCGTCGTCCGCGCGGCGACGACGATCCCGATCGCGGACGCGGCCGCGATCGACGCGGCTGCCAGCCCGACGAGCACCGATCCCGGGATGCGCGTTCCGAGCGGCCGCCCGCGCAGTTCGTCGAGCGCGTGCGCGCCGACGCCCATCGCGAGCAGGAACGCGAGCACGGTCCAGCCGAGCAGTCCCCACTTCATCGCCGGCGCGAGCGCCGCCCCGATCGCGACGTACGACAGATGCCACAGCGTGTACGGCGGATGCAGCAGTGTCACGTAGTCGCGCCAGCCGCCGGGGCGCAGCGCGTAGAACGCGGGCCGCGCGCCGCCGCTCACGCCCGCGTCCCCCAGACGACGACGCCGCCGCCGAGGCTGAGCCGGCGCGCGCGCGGCTCCGCGATCCCCGCCTCGTGCCACAACTGCATCAGCGCACCCGGCGGCAGCCGCTCCCAGAAGCCGCGGATGCTCGGGCCGAGGAAGTCGCCGACCTCGTGCCAGCCCGGCGAGACGACGGCGCCGGCCGCGGGCAGCCCGACACGGACGTACAGCTCCCAGAGCGGCCGCCAGACGCCGCCCGGCACCGCGAACTCCAGCATGGCCACCGTGCCGCCCGGCCGCACGACGCGCGCGAGCTCCCGCAACGTCGCCGCCGGGTCGTCGACGTAGCGGAGGAGATACGTGAACGTGAGCGCGTCGAACGACGCGTCCTCGAACGGCAGCGACTCCGCGCGTCCCTCGCGCAGCTCGATCCGCGCGCCGAGCCCGGCGCGCTCGACGCGCTCCCGTCCCGCTGCGAGCATCTCCGGGCTCTGGTCGACCCCGAGGACGGTCCGACGGGGGACGGCGCGGGCGAGCTCGATCGCGACCGCGGCGGTGCCGGTCGCGACGTCGAGCACGCGTGTCGCCTCCGCCGGGACGCGCGAGACGAGGAACCTGCGCCAGCGCGGGTCCTGGCCGAACGAGAGCAGCCCCGCGTAGCGGTCGTACGTCGGGCCGAGCGGCGCGAAGAGGTCGCGCGCCCCGCGCGTTCTCGCCGAGAGCTCTGCCAAGACGCCGAGTCTATTCTTGCCCGGTGCCGCTCAGCGACGATCTCGAACGCGCCGCGGCGGCGGCCGAGGCGTTCGCCGCCCCCGGCGAGCGCGTCACCGGGATCGTCGCGGCCGAGCCGGCGGGCGCCGGCCGCGTCTATCTCTGCGCCTACGAGTCCGCCGACGCGCACGCGTGGCTCGCGCTCGACGACGGCGGACGCCCCGTCGGCGACCGGCGGCTCGTGCACGAGGCCGCGTCGCTCGCCGCGCTCTGCGAGGTGGCGGAGGAGACGGCCGGCGGCGGCGACCTCGCCGGGCTGCGCGCCCGCCTCACCGAGCTGCGGGTGACCGAGGCGCCTGCCGGGATCGAGGCGGCGGAAGCCGCCGCTGCCGAGCTCGAGGCGACGATCGAGCCGGAGCCGCGCGTCGCCACGGCCGCGTATCTCGACGCGCTCGGCTCCGCGGCGCGGCGGCTGGAGCAGGCGCTGGGCGACGAGGCGGGCTCGCCCTTCGCGGTCGCGCTCCAGCAGGCGATGCCCGCGGTCGAGGCGCTCGCGGACGAGGTCGAGCGCCGTTACAAGGGCCCTCTCTCATAGCGGCCCCGCTACAGTGGCCGCATGGAAGGCAACTTCGGATTCCCGTTCGGGGGCGACCCCGAGGACCTCATGCGCGGCCTGCGCGAGTTCGCCGAGCAGCAGGCGGAGAGCGTCGCCGAGGCGCAGCGCGAGCAGTTCGCGACGCTGACGCTGAACACCGCCGTCGAGCTCACCGCTGCCGCGCTCCAGCAGGTCCAGCCGACCGGCGGCGTCGACGAGCAGGCGATCGCGCTCCGCGACGCCATGCGCGTCCTCTTCCCCGAGGCGGTCGCGCTCGTCAGCGCCGCCCGCAAGGGCTTCATGCGCGAAGGCGCGTAGCGCTCGGAATACAATCGCGCCCGCCCGTGACGCTGCTCGACCGCGCCATCGTCCGCCTGCTCCCGGCCGTCCCGAGGCCGGTCGTCCAGCGCTTCTCCGCCCGCTACATCGCCGGAGCGACGCTGCCGGAGGCGGTGCAGACGGTGAAGGAGCTGAACGCCGACGGGAAGCTCGCGACGATCGACGTCCTCGGCGAGGAGATCACCCATGAGAACGAGGCGCGCGCGATCGCGGAGGCGTATCGCGGCGTCTTCGCGGAGATCGACCACGAGCGGCTCGACTCGAACGTCAGCGTCAAGCTCACCGCGCTCGGCCTGCACCTCTCGTACGACCTCTGCCGCGAGAACCTCGAGCACGTGCTCCGCGACGCGGACGCGCGCGGGAACTTCGTGCGCATCGACATGGAGGACTCGACGACGACCGACGAGACGCTGCGGCTCTATCGCGAGCTACGCGAGTCCGGGCACGACAACGTCGGCATCGTCCTCCAGGCGTACCTGCGTCGCACGCTCGACGACGTGCACTCGCTCGCCGACCTGCGTCCCAACGTTCGCCTCTGCAAGGGGATCTACGTCGAGCCGTCGTCGATCGCGTTCACGGACCACGACGCGGTGCGCGCGAGCTTCGTGCGCTGCCTCGATGCACTGCTCGGCGAAGGCGCGTACGTCGGCGTCGCGACCCACGACGAGTGGCTGATCGGCGAAGCGCTCGCGCGCGTGCACGAGCGCGAGCTCACGCCGGACGCGTACGAGTTCCAGATGCTGCTCGGCGTCCGCGTCGAACGCGGGACCGAGCTCGTGGCCGAGGGCCACCGGCTCCGCGTCTACGTCCCCTACGGCGAGCACTGGTACGGCTACTCGCTCCGCCGGCTCCAGGAGAACCCGGCGATGGCGGGCACGATCGCGCGCGCGACCGTGGGCCGCGCCTTCGGCCGGGCCTAGCCCCTCGTTCGTTCGGGACGGTGTCCGCACGACCGCTCGTGTCTGACACCGGATCTGCCTGCCCTTGAGACGCCTGCCGCGCGGACCGGCGCAGCTGAGCGGAGCGGCGAAACGTTCGTCACACTCTCGGACGAGAGCGGTGACGGTTCTGCGAACCGTGTCTGACACCGGGAGATGTCCCGCCCGGACGGTGGCGCGGCGCTAGCGGCGCCGCGCGTACAACAGGAACGTCGCCGGGACGCGACGGTCGTGGCGCCGCCGGCCCGTGCCGCCCGGGTACTCCTCGAGCGCCTCGACCGTGAAGCCGGCCCGCGCGAGCGCGGTCACGATCTGGCCGAGCCGCCAGATCCGCTCCGGCTCCGCCGGGTCGACGAAGTAGTCCTCGCGCCAGTGGAGCAGCCCGTCGACGCAGTCCGCGACCGGATGATCCTCGAAGACGAGCAGCTCGCCGTGCGCGCGCGCCGCGTCGCCGAGCCCGCGGGCCCAGGCGTCGAGGTCGTGGATCCGTGCGAGCACGCCCTCGCCGGAGTAGACGAGGTCGAAGCGCCCGCGCCGCAGCTCCGCCGTCAGCGCCTCCGGATCGCCCTGCACCCAGAGGATCGACGGCCACCGCTCGCGCGCCGCGTCGAGCAGCTCCGCCGACGGGTCGACGCCTGTCGCGACCGCGCCGAGCTCCGCCAGCTCGGCGGTCGCCGCGCCGCCGCCGCAGAGCACGTGCAGCACCCGCTTACCCTTCAGGTCGCCGAGCGTCCGCCGCACGATCTCGGGCAGCGCGTCGTCGCCGGGGGCGCGGCGATGCACCTCGTCGAACATCCGCCTGTTGTAGTCGGTCGGCTCCATCACGCGTGCAGCGAGAAGCCGCCGTCGACGACGATCGTCTGCCCGCGCACCATCTCCGCGTCGGGCGACGAGAGGAACGAGACCGCGGCGGCGATGTCGTCCGGCTCGACGAGCCGCCCCGCCGGCGTCCGCTCGACCGTCCGCAGCATCTCGTCCTTGTTCGGGAAGTACTCCAGCGCGCCGGTGTCGACGACGCCGCCGGAGACGGCGTTGACGCGGATCCCGCGCGGACCGAGCTCGACGGCGAGGTAGCGGACGACCGACTCGAGGGCAGCCTTCGAGGTGCCGACGAGGACGTAGTTGTCGAGCACGCGCTGCGAGCCGAGGCTCGAGATCGCGACGATCGACGAGCCGGGCTGCATCGCCGGCGCGGTCGCGCGCGCAAGCGAGAGCAGCGCTCGCGCGTTCGCGTTGAGCGTCCAGTCCCAGTGCCGGTCGTCCGTCTCGAGCGCGGGGCGGATGACGCCGGTCGCCGCGTTGTGGACGACGACGTCGTACGACGGCGCCGCCGCGGCGAGCTCCTCGATCACGCGCGGTTTCGAGACCTCCCCGCGAACGAGGACGGGCTCGGCGCCGGCGGCGCGAACGGCCTCCGCCGCCTCCTCCGCCGCCGCGTCGTTCCGCATGTAGCCGAGCACGGCGCGCGAGGCGCCGTCGCGGACGAGCCGGAGCGCGATCGCAAGCCCGATCCCCCGCGTCCCCCCGGTCACGAGGACCGAGGCGCCGGCCCGGCTCATCGCCCCGAGGGGAGCGGTGCGTCGGCCGGCGCCGAGCTCGGCAGCTCGTCCCAGCCGGGGCGCGTGCGCGGCTCGCGGTCGCCGTTCTCGGCCTTCGACGACGCGTGGCCGAGCCGGTCGAGCAGCTCCATCTTCTCCTCGGCGTACCGCCGCACCGGATGGTCGTCGGGCAGGTCGAGCACGAGCTCGCGCACGCGCGCGCGCAGCTGGTACGCGAAGTGCGGCGTCGCGGGGCCGACAAGGGCGTCGATCTCGGCGATCGTGGGCTCGGGCATCGCCGGAACCCTAACGGAGGTAGGTTCAGGACGTGCGCCGACCCTCGCCCGTGGACGCGATGCTGCTGGGGACGGTGCTGCTCTGGGCGCTCAACGTCACCGTCACGAAGTACATGTTCCTGCACGGCTGGCAGCCGCTCGCCTACGCCTCGATCCGCTACTTCGCGGCGACCGCGCTCTTCTGGATCTTCACGTACCGGCGCGAGCGCTCGTTCCGGATCGAGCGCGGCGACCTGCCGTTCGTGGCCCTGGCGGGAGTGCTGATCTTCCTCAACCAGCTCTGCTTCGTGTACGGGCTGAAGCTCGGCGCGGCGACGACGATGGCGCTGCTGCTGGCGACGACGCCGGTCTTCGTCGGGATCGTCACCGTCGCCCTGCGGCTCGGCCACCTGCCGCGGCAGTTCTGGCTCGGCGCGGGGCTGACGTTCGCCGGCGTGATGCTGATCACGCTCGGCTCGGGCGGCAGCTTCGCGTCGAGCGGCGCCGCCGACGTGCTCGCGCTCGTGACCGCGCTGACCTGGGCGTGCTACACGATCACGATCGCGCGGCTCATGCAGACGTACTCGCCGTTCCGGATCAGCGCGCTCGTGCTCGCGATCGGCTGGATCCCGCTCGTCCTCGTCAGCATCCCGCAGCTCTCGACCCAGGAGTTCTCCTTCGGGCCGAAGGTCTGGCTCGGGTTCGCGTACGCGGTCGTCGGACCGCTGTTCCTGACGAACATCCTCTGGTTCACGGCGATCGACCGCGTCGGTCCGGCGCGGGCCGCGCTGTTCGGGAACGCGCAGCCGTTCTTCGCCGTCGTGTTCGCGCTGATCCTGCTCTCGGAGTCGCTGAGCGCCCTCGAGATCGCCGGCGGCGTCCTGATCGCGGCCGGGATCGCCCTCGAGCGGATCTGGCGGAGGCAGCCTGCCACGGTCCCGACCGGCGACTAAGATCCGAGCCGTGGCCGACGACTTCATGCCCCTGCTCGGCTGGGACTACGTCGAGCTCTGGGTCGGGAACGCGAAGCAGGCGGCGTACTTCTACGAACACGCGATGGGGTTCTCCCGCACCGCGTACGAAGGCCCGGAGACCCGCGTCCGCGACCGCGCCTCGTACGTCCTGGAGCAGGGCGACGTCCGCCTCGTCGTGACGAGCGCGCTCCGCGAGGAGCACGAGATCACGAAGCACGTCGCGCGCCACGGCGACGGCGTGAAGGACATCGCGCTCACCGTCCCGGACGCGACCGAGGCGTACCGCCAGGCGGTGCAGCGCGGCGCGCGCGGCGTCGTCGAGCCGCATCGCGTCGAGGACGAGCACGGCTCGCTCGAGCTGTCCGCGATCGCGACCTACGGCGACACGATCCACACGTTCGTCAACCGCGCCGACTACGCGGGCCCGTTCAAGCCGGGGTACACCTCCGTCGTCGCGAACGGCGCGGCCGGCGGCGTCGGGCTGACGAACATCGACCACATCGTCGGCAACGTCGAGCTCGGTCGGATGAACGAGTGGGTCGAGTACTACGAGCGCGTCTTCGGGATGACCGAGATGATCCACTTCTCCGACGAGGACATCTCGACCGAGTACTCGGCGCTCATGTCGAAGGTGATGGCGGACGGAGAAGGGAAGATCAAGTTCCCGATCAACGAGCCCGCCGAGGGCAAGCGCAAGAGCCAGATCGAGGAGTACATCGAGTTCTACGGCGGCGCCGGCGCACAGCACATCGCGCTCGCGACGACGAACATCGTCGAGACCGTCGAGGCCCTGAAGGCGCGCGGGACGATCTTCCTGGAGACGCCAGACGCGTACTACGACGAGGTGCCCGAGCGCGTCGGCGAGATCGACGAGGACTACGCCGACCTGCGCCGCCACCGGATCCTCGCCGACCGCGACGACGACGGGTATCTGCTCCAGATCTTCACGAAGACGGCGCAGGACCGGCCGACGGTGTTCTTCGAGGTGATCGAGCGCCACGGAGCACGCGGCTTCGGCGACGGCAACTTCAAGGCCCTGTTCGAGGCGATCGAGCGCGAGCAGGCGCTGCGCGGGAACCTCTAGCTCCGGGGAAGGGACGATGTTCGAGCAAGTCAGGGCGGCGGGCCGGCAGGCGCGTCTCGGCGAGCGCGTCGAGGGCCGGCCGTGGCCGCTGCCCGAGGGGCGCTGGGAGATCGGACAGACGCTCGAGGACGTGTTCCTCGCGCACTGGCGCGTCGCGCCCGAGGCGCTCCGTCCGCTGCTCCCCTCCGCGGTCGAGCCGGATCTCCACGACGGCGCCGCGTGGGTCGGCGTGCTCGGGTTCCGGGTGACGGCGCTGCGCAGCCGCGGGCTGCTGCCGGTGCCGGGGCTCTCGTCCTTCCTGCAGCTCAACGTCCGCACCTACGTGCGCGGCCGCGACGAGAAGCCGGGCCTGTGGTTCTTCAGCCTCGACGCGTCGAGCCGCTTCGCCGTCGAGGGCGGCCGGCGCCGGTTCGGGCTGCCGTTCTTCCACGCGCGTCTGGCGATCGACCGCGTCGGCGACTGGTGCGACGTCGAGTGCGCGCGGATCGGCGAGCGGGGCCGCGTCTTCAGCGGGCGCTACCGCACGGAGGGCGACGCGTTCGCCCCGGCCGCGGGCTCGCTCGAGGCGTTCCTCGTCGAGCGCTACTGCTTCTACGCGGTCGACCGCCGCGCACGGCTCCACCGCGGCGAGATCCATCACGAGCCCTGGTCGCTGCGCCGCGCGCGGGCGGAGATCGAGCTCGCGTCGATCGCACCGCTCGCGCTCGACGGCGCTGCGCTGTGCCACGCGTCGGAACGGCAGGACCTCGTCGCGTGGCCGGTCGAGAGCCTCGACTGACGGGCTGCGTACGCTTCGCGGCGTGAGCCCGCAGCGGAGAACGGCGCTCGGATCGGTGCTCGCCGCGGCGGCGCTGATCGGGCTGAAGCTCGGCACCGGCCTCGCCACCGGGAGCCTCGGCCTGCTCTCCGAGGCGCTCCACTCGGGGACGGATCTGGTCGCCGCGCTGCTGACGTTCTTCGCGGTCGGCGTCGCCGGGCGGCCGGCCGACCGCGGCCACCAGTACGGCCACGGGAAGGCCGAGCACCTCGCCGCGCTCGCCGAGGGGGCGATCCTCGTGCTTGCAAGCGGCGCGATCGTCTGGCGCGCGATCGCGCGGCTCACCGGCAGGTCGACGACCGAGGTGCACGCAGAGTGGTACGCGCTCGCCGTGATCGGCGTCGTCATCCTCATCGACTTCGCGCGCACGTTCGCGTCGGCTCGGGCCGCCCGCCGCTTCGACAGCGCGGCGCTCTCGTCGAACGCGATCCACTTCGGCAGCGACCTCGCCGGCTCGGTCGCGGTGCTGGTCGGGCTCCTGCTCGTGCGCTCCGGCTACCACAACGCCGACTCGATCGCGGCCATGTTCGTCGCGGCGCTCGTGCTGCTCGCCGCGGTCCGGCTGATGCGGCGCAACGTCGACGTGCTGATGGACCGCGTGCCGGTCGACGAGGAGGCGACGGCGCGACGGGCGATCGCGGCGATCGAGCCGCCGGTCGAGTTGCGCCGGCTGCGGATGCGCCAGGCCGCGGGCCGCTACTTCGCGGACGTCGTCATCGGCGTCTCGTTCGAGCAGGCGGTGGGGCAGGGGCACGCGGCGGCGGACCAGGTGGAGCGCGCGGTGCAGTCCGCGCTGCCGGAGGCCGACGTCGTCGTCCACGTCGAGCCGCTAGCGGGGGCGGAGGACACGCGCGAGCGCGCGCATGCGGCGGCGCTCGCGGTGCCGCGCGTGCGCGAGGTGCACAACGTCGCCGTCGTCTCCGTCGACTCCGGGCTCGAGGTCTCGCTTCATCTGAAGCTCCCCGGCGACCTGCGCCTCGAGGAGGCGCACGCGATCGCGGAGCAGGTCGAGCGGGCGATCCGCGAGGCGGCGCCGGAGGTCTCGTCCGTGCAGACGCATCTCGAGCCGCTGTCGGAGGAGAGCGCGGCGACGCGGCCGCCCGCCGCCGAGGTGGCCGTCGACGTCGAGACGGTGGCGCGGATCGTGCGCCGCGAGACCGGCGGCGAGCCGCAGGAGCTGCGCTTCCTCAACACGGACGAGGGGCTCGTCGCCTACCTGACGCTGCGCGTCCCCGGCGGCACGCCGCTCGCCGAGGCGCACGCGGAGGCGAGCCGGATCGAGGAGGCGATCCGGCGCGAGCGGCCGGAGATCTCCGACGTGATCGTCCACACCGAGCCGTGAAGCTCTGCATGTTCAGCCCGAAGGACGCCGACCTCGCGCGGGGCTGGCCGGGGCGGATCGAGGGCGACCACGTGATCCAGCTCGCGGCGCAGACGCTGCAGGCGTACTTCAGCGGCGGCGGCACGGCGCGCGAGCACGCCGGGTTCCGGCTCGACGAGGTCGTCTTCCGCGCGCCCGTGCTGCAGCCGCCGTCGGTGCGGGTCTTCGACGCGGACGGCGACTTCCGCTTCGCGAACCCGACGGCGATCGTCGGGCCCGGCGACACGGTTCTCCTCCCGGAGGGCGCCGACGAGATCGTGCCGGTGCTGCGGATCGTGGCCGTGATCGGCGCCGAGGGCGCGATCGGCGGCTACACGCTGATGAACGACTGGCTCGCGCCGGCGCTCGCCGGGACGAAGGCGCACGACTTCGCGATCTCGCTCGGCCCGGTCGTCGTCACGCCGGACGAGCTGCAGGTCGTGTTCCAGGACTGGTCGTCGCTCGTCGAGACGGCAAGCCGGAACACGCGGCTCCTGCCCGGCGACATCCTTGCGGCCGGGGACGGCAGAAAGGACCCGGTCGGCGCGGGCGAGACGGTCGAGCTGACGCTGATTCCGCCGCTCGGCGTCCTGCGGAACACGGTGACTCGATGACGCAGGTGACCGTCGTCGGCGCGGGCGTGATGGGCTGCGCCGCGGCGTGGGCGCTGACCGAGCGCGGCGCCGACGTCACGCTCGTCGAGCAGTTCGAGCTCGAGCACACGCGCGGCTCGAGTCACGGCCGGACGCGGATCGTTCGCAGCGCGTATCCCGACGCGGAATGGGTGCGGCTGGCCGAGGAGGCACTCGCCGGGTGGCGCGAGCTGGAGACGCAGTCCGGCGTGGAGCTGCTCGGGCTGCACGGCCTCGTCGAGGTCGCGTCGTCGCC
>Ga0335077_10000074_pt1 | contig 98677 bp, 87 predicted proteins | sample Lox_Sample_31_FD_207151 | JGI IMG/M metagenome (GOLD analysis project Ga0335077, IMG submission 207151) | Soil microbial communities from Loxahatchee National Wildlife Refuge, Florida, United States - Lox_Sample_3.1 | ecosystem: Environmental > Terrestrial > Soil > Wetlands | place: USA... | reverse complement strand
TGCTCAAAGCAAGGCAAGATAACGTTGCAAAACAAGCGCATAGAGCGTGATAGCTGCGCCGAATCGAGGGGTTACCCTATAAATTGCGGCGGTGCGAGATCAGGCCCGACGAGCGACGATGACGAACGAGTTGCCATGCGTGCGCCAGTTGTAGCCGAACGGGAACGGGACGTTCTTCCCAGGGCTCGACCTGGAAAACGCACTCGCGAGGTCGGTCTGGTAGCGCTTCTTGAAGAGATCCACCGGCTGTTCGTAGCGGCCATACAGCGCGACCTTCCACGGATCGTCGGCGAGCATCCGGTATGGAATGCCGGTGTCGTCCTGCACGATCTGGCTCGCACGATCGAGGATGAACGAACGTACCTGCCTGAAGTTATCGCCGTGGAGCAGGTAGGACGCCGACTTCAAGAGCACGACCGGATCGCGGAAGTCGCGCAGCCACTCGACGAACTCCGGATACTGCTTCAGTTGCGCGTCGCTCACGTCGAGCGAGAAGTACCAGAGCGCCTGCGAGCGGCCGTTGGCCGGATTCAGGAAGTCGATCTGGATCGCCTGCATCGGCAGCCGGGGTCGTTTGGCCGCCGGCAACTGTGCGATCGCCTCGATGCGCTCCGGCCAGAGGTCGATCTTGCTGAACCGTTCGATGCGCAGGTCGAGCAGCGCCATCATCGCCATCAGGATCGGGGTGACGCCACGCAGGCTGCTGGCGCGCACTTGCTGTTCCATGTTGGGCGTGATGAAGAAATTCAGGTGCACCAGGTCGTTGAGCGCCAGACGGAGATCCGAGAGCGCCCGTGCCAGATGTTCGGGATCCATCTTCTCGAGCGCCGGCGGCACTCCCGGTTCTTCCAGGCTGAAGAAGACGTAGTTGTCGCAGCCCGGGAACATCGCATATGCGTTGATGAAATCCGGGCCGCTGAACGGATACACCAGGGTGCCACTGTTCGCGTCGTCGCCCAGGTTTTCACGCCGCCAGGCGTCGATGGCGGCAAGACGTTGCTTGAGCTTGGTGGCACCGGCGCGACAAGCGCCGAGTTGATCGCGCCACGCCTTCCGCTCGACCAGGCGCTCGAACCGCTCGTCGGCAATGCCAGGCTCGAAGCCCGCCAGCACGCGCGCGGTCGCGGTCAGGTACTCCGAATCCGAGAATTCGGCGGCACGTAGCGGGGCCGCCGCGAGTGTTGACAGGCCGGCGCAGAGAGCGCGCACGAGTTCGCGCCGGCGCAGATTCGTCGAGTGCATGAAGAGCGACCGATTGGGAAAACCGGCTGATTTTCATGGAGCGACGCGCCGCATCAATTCAGCCAAGCGGACGAAAAAACTACAAATTCAGGCTTTCACGAGGGAGCCGGCTGTGATGGGAAAGGGCGGCGGTGCGGGCGAGGTCGATCCGCAGCGCGAATCCCGGTGGTACGGGAAACTCCCGCTCCTCAAGCGTCGCGTGCGAGCCGGAGGCCCGAGAACTGCCAGCGCGCTTCGGGCGGGAAGAAATTGCGATAGCTCGCCCTGATGTGAGACCGGGGTGTTGCACACGAACCGCCGCGCAGCACGTATTGGTTGCACATGAACTTGCCGTTGTACTCGCCGACTGCGCCTGCGGGCGCGACGAAGCCCGGATACGGCGCGTAGCTGCTCGAGGTCCACTCCCAGATGTCACCGAACACCTGCTGGGCGCGCTGAGCCGAACGCGGCCGGCGTGGCGGCACCGGATGCAGCATCCGCGACTCGAGGAAATTCCCTTCCTCGATGCCGTCGGCAGCGTTGAGTGCGAACACCTCCCACTCCGCTTCCGTCGGCAGCCGTGCGCCCGCCCAGCGGGCGTACGCGTCGGCCTCGAAGTAGCTCACGTGAGCGAGCGGCGTGTTGGCATCCACCGGCACCGGGCCATGGAGCGTGAACGCGCGCCACTCACTGTCGGTATAGGTCCAGTAGAGCGGCGCGCGAATCGAATGCGCCTGCACGAAATCCCAACCCAGCGAGAGCCAGAGCTCAGGTCGCGTATAGCCGCCATCGGCCATGAATTCGAGGTACTCGCCATTGCTCACCGGATACGCGGCGATCGCGAAATCGCGCAGCAGCACGCGATGTCGCGGCTCTTCGTTGTCGAAGGCGAATCCCGGGCGGGAGTGTCCGATCTCGTGGACCCCGCCACCCATCCGCACCCAGGCGGGCGTGCGGGCGGCAATCTTCATCAGCGGCCAGTTCGCCTCGTACGCGGGCTGCAGTGGATTGCGCGAGAGCAGGTGCTTGACGTCCGTGAGAATCAGCTCCTGGTGCTGCTGCTCGTGATGCAGGCCGAGATCGACCAGCGCGAGAAGCTCGGGGTCAAGGCGCTCGGGGCGCGCGAGCAGGGCCGCCAGCGTCTCGTCGACGTGGTGCCGATAGGACATCACGTCCCCGAAACCGGGACGCGTCAGCAGTCCTCGCTCTGGCCGCGGATGCCGGGCCCCAACGGTGTTGTAGTAGGAGTTGAACAGGACGCGGAACGGGGGATGAAACGGGCGATGCGCGCTGCCAAGCATGCGTTCGAGCACGAACGTCTCGAAGAACCAGGTCGTGTGGGCGAGATGCCACTTGACCGGACTCGCGTCCGGCATTGACTGCGCGGCGCAGTCTTCCGCCGACAGCGGGCCGGCCAGCGCAACGGAAGTGTTGCGGACGTTGAGATATCGTCTGGCCGACTCAGCCAGTGCGGGTGCCGAACGCGGGTGCATCGCGGGCCTCCGTTTCGAGTAGGGTGGCGCGCGCCGCCAGGCGGTCGTCACGTCGTGAATCAACAATGCCAGTTATCTGTCGCCGGCACGCCTGTTCCATGACAATCGCAACGGAAAAGGTCCCGCATTCACGGGTGCGTCGTCGATGCCCCGGGCAGGATGCGGTGCGGCCTCACGAGCGCGATCGACTGGTCCGCGCCGGCGGCGCTGAGGAAGGTCGAAGCGTTGCTGCCGCGTGGCCGGGCGACCAAGTGAGGGAGCATTGCTGTTCGGCCGCTCGTGCGGCCAATCGTTTTCTTACACATGTTTGGATCGCGCCGACGCGCGGCCGCTCGCGCGTGGCGATGGTCCTAAGATGGATCGCATGGAAGCGCACGCCTCACCCATTGCACGACGGCCGACATTCATCGACGCCACGCGGACAGCCGGTCCCCACCCACGCGCCGAGATCGTCGCGGGCCTGCGCGCGCAGGCACCCTATCTCTCACCAAAGTACTTCTACGACCCGCTTGGATCGCGCTTGTTCGAGGCGATCTGCGAACTGCCCGAGTACTACCTGACGCGCACCGAGGCGCAGATCTTCGAGCGGCACGGGCCCGAGATCGCCAGGAAGGTCGGCGCGGGCGCCGCGCTCATCGACCTCGGTGCGGGCAATTGCGAGAAAGCGGAGCGCCTGTTCGCCCTGCTGCGGCCGGTGCAGTACGTGGCGATCGACATCTCCGCCGCGTTCCTGCGCTACCGGTTGGAATGTCTGCAGGACAAGCACACGGACCTCGACGTGGTCGGCATCGCTATGGATTTCACGCAGCGGTTCGAACTTCCGGCCGCGGTGCGCCGCGAACGACGGCGCTTTTTCTATCCCGGCTCGTCGATCGGCAACTTCACGCCCGAGGAGGCATACCGATTTCTCGGCAACGTGCGCGCCGCGGGCGGCGACGACTGCGCCATCCTGATGGGCGCCGACCTGGTGAAGGACAAGGGCACGCTGGACGCGGCGTACGACGACACGTTGGGCGTGACCGCAGCGTTCAACCTCAACATCCTGAACCAGGTGAACCGCCTGATCGGGTCCAACTTCGATGTGCGCGACTGGCGCCATGTCGCATTTTTCAACGCAGACAAGTCGCGCATCGAGATGCACCTGGAGGCACGGCGCGATGTGACCGTGCGCCTGCCCGATGGGCCGCGAACGTTCCCCGCCGGACTAGGTATTCACACCGAGAACTCCTACAAGTACACGGAGGCCTCGCTGCAACGCCTTCTCGAAGCGAGCGGATTTGCGCCGCCGTCACTCTGGTTCGACGACCGGCGCGCGTTCGCGGTGCTTTTTTCCTCCGCAAGCCGCTGAGCGCTCCTCTATGGCACCACCCCCTATTTGAAGGGGTTGCCGCGCCCGTCCCCGCGACCGTAAGGTTCATGTCAGGGAACGGGGGCGGCGTCGTGCGCTACGGCGCGGGCCGCATTTGACGCAGCGGGTGGGGAGAGGTCGCGTGGCGCGCTCGCAAGGGCGGACACGTACCGTCGTCTTGCCGTCCGGGGGAGCGAGCTTGCGATGGCGCAAATTCTTGTCGTAGATGATCACTGGCTGTTCGCCGCCGCCATCGAGCGCGAGGTGCGGCGGCTGGCGCCCGAGTCCGAGTGCTTCCGTGCAGGCTCGCTCGCCGATGCACTCACCCTCGTGCGGCTCGGCAAACGGTTCGATCTGGTGCTGCTGGATCTCAGGCTGCCCGACGCACAGGGACTGAGCGCCGTGGAGGCGCTGCGGCGGGAAGCGCCGCAGATGAGAGTCGCCGTAATATCTGCCTACGGTGACTCGCGGGTCATGCGAGAAGCGTATCGGCTCGAAGCGGTCGGCTACTTGTCCAAAGCCAGCGCGCCTGAGTCCTTCGAACGAGGCCTCCAGCTTCTCTTGTCCGGAGGCTTCTACTACCCACCCGAGGCACTCGAGCCGCAGCGCCCATCGGGGCCGCACGGCCTGACCCCGCGAGAGGGCGACGTACTTGGCCAACTTGTGCGCGGAATGACGAGCAAACAGATCGCGCGGAAGCTGGGCCTGGCGCCCGCGACCGTGGACAAGCACGTCGAACAGATTCGCGTAAAGCTCGGAGCACGCAGCCGGATTCAGCTCCTCGCACGGCTGGGGGATCTTGACGCAGACAGCCGGCGGTGACGAAGTGTCAGGGCCCGTCAGGCTCGAGCCATTGCATTCCTCAGTCGAGGGCGACGAGCGGGTGCAGTTGATTGCTGCTCTCGGGCACGACATCCGCGCACCCCTCCAAGTCCTCGGCTTGTCTCTTCAGAGCATGCGGCTCCGCGCGCGAGATCAGGAGGATCAGGAACTGGTATTTGCCGCGGAATCAGCGTTCGAGGAAATCGCGGCGATAACCGACGATTTGATCGACTCCCTCCGCTTCGGCGTGAGCGCCGACCCGCCTCAGGAGGAGGGAATCACAGTCGCGAATTTACTGCATGAGCTCGAACGACGCTTCCGTCGCCGTGCCGTTCAGGAAAGTGTGGAACTGCGCGTCTTTCCTACGAGGATCTATTGCGTGGCAGATCGACGGTATCTGCAGCGCATTCTGGACAATCTTGTCGCGAACGCGCTGAAACACGCTCAAGCAAAGCACGTTCTTGTTGGAGCAAGGCTATCGCGCGGTTACAGCGCCTTGCGACTCGAGGTGGTAGATGACGGACGAGGCATCCCCGAGAATGAGCAGCCCTTTATCTTTGAGGAGTGGTATCGCGGTAGAGCGGCAGTCGAGGAAAATTCGCGTGGGCAAGGGTTGGGGCTATGGATAGTGCGGCGCTTCGCAGGCGCGGCGGGCGGAAGCGTCACAGTGAGATCTAGGCTCGGGCGAGGGACCCGGTTCATCGTCGAATTGCCTACCTATGGAGAAAGGAGGGAGCCTCCCGCAGCCCGCCTCTTCACAAACGGCTCCGGCCTTAGCCAAAAACTTGTGGCGCTCCTCGACGACGACGATGACGTTCTTCGGGCGACCCGAATGAGTCTCGAGTCTCTTGGGGCGAATGTCTTCGCTAGTAGTGACGACCTGCATTTCCTGGCTCGAGTAACAACCATGCGTAAGATGCCAGACCTATTTCTCCTCGATTTCAGCCTTGGTGCAAACACGGTTGAGCGTGCGTTGAAGACACTGCAGACTCGATTCGGCCGCGATCTACGTGCAGTCGTTGTTACGGGCCATACGAGGGACCCAAGGTTGCGCTCGATCGAGGCGGAGGTACTGGTCATGAGTAAGCCACTAACTGCGCTGCATATGCAGAAGATCGTTGCAATGTTGAGGGGCCCGGCGCGGTGAGTCCGAGCTGCAATCAGACGCCAAGACTCGCGATGTGCTGGCTAAATCGTTCCTTTGCCATCAAGAATCCAGATCGTTTGGCACTGCCCTGGAGATGATTGTCGAGATCACCGTGCGCCTCTTGAAGGTCGCGTACAAGAATACAGAAGGTTACCGAGAGATCAGGATCAAACTGACGGCCAGCGCTTTCAGCGATGACATCAAGCGCACTTGCTACGGTCCGACGTGGCCGATAGGGGCGATCGTGGGTCATCGCGTCGAAGGCTTCACAGAGTGCTGTTATCCGTGCGGCGATGGGAATTTCGTCCTTGGCAAGTCCGTCAGGGTAACCCCTTCCAGACCACCACTCATGATGGTGACGGGCGACAGCGATCGCCATGTCGTCGATCGTCGCCAACGCGAGCAACTCCGCGCCGGCGGTGGCATGCGAACGCACAATCTCGGCTTCACCAAGATCCAAGTTTCCTGGTTTGCTGAGGATCGCAGGAGGTATGCCTATCTTTCCAACATCATGGAGCCTCGCCGCAAACGCGACCCTGTCGCTCTCACTTTTCCCGATACCCGCTCGGAAAGCGAGCAATCGCGCGAGTTCGGCAACTCGATGTGAGTGCATACCCGACGGATCGTCATGAAGCTCGGCAGCAGCGCAAAGATCTTCAAGAACCACGCTGCGTTCATTCGTGAGGCTAGTTTCGCCTCGAGAACGCGTGAACGGATCGCGTTCCACTGGTGGCACCGAATGCTCACCGATAGAAGCGAGCCAACCCAAATGACGTCGATGGTGAAATAGCGCCACCTCTGATCTAACCTGCTGCATGTATCTCCCTAGCTGACGCACCTGTTCGGCGGCAAACTGGGGACGATTCGCCGCCAGGTAGGCCTCGACGAGGTCACGATGCGCGTCGGCAATTAAGACTGGGCTTGGCGTCTCCTCAGACAAGACAAACTCTAGTAACCGAGAAACCCCCCGGTCGAAGTTCCCGCAATACGTATCCATCAACGCACAACTCATTTCGACAACGAGGGTGGTGAGCTTGGGCGAACTCGCACGGGTCGAGAGAGCCTTCGCTTTGGCTAAGCATCTCTCCGCCTCTTCAAGCATGTTGACCCGAAGTAGGAGACGCGCATGAATGGTCAATGCCAGGACGAGATTTGCGAGGTCAACGTTGCTCGGCGAAGCGCCAGAGGTCTTCTCGCAGTCGAGCAGTTCAAGCGCAAGCCTTGACGAACGAAGGCCGAGGCCGTACGCCTTTGTGAACAAGCAGGCGTATGCGAGGTTTGACAGGCCTAAGCCGCGGGCGGTCTGGCGGACCCGAGAGCAGCTGATCTGGCTCGCATATTCCAACGCCGCGCGAGCAGCCGATTCCGCGAGACGCGGTAGCTCTGCATATACTAGTGCGGCACTAATGTTGTGCCAATGAATAAAAAGATGCAGTGGTTCCTGCGTCTCGCTGCTTAAATCGAGCGCTTCGGAGAATGTCTCAAATGCTTGCGGAAGGTTGTGGAGGTGTGATTGAAATATTGCATGCGTTGTCAGTAACTTTCGTAGTGCAGCTTTGTCCCCGACCGCACGTGCGCGTCTCACGGCATCCGCAGAAAGTTCGAGCCCGGATCTGATCTGGCCCGAATAGTAGAGTTGGACACACCTAGTAAAGAGACAATCGAACTCCGCGCATGAACTCCCTTCGATCGAGTCTTCTCGCATAGTTGCCTCCAAGCGAGCAGATATCGCATTCGAGGGATTCAATTTGCTGGCCGGACTGCCGGACTTGCACTGCGGTGGGGCCGCAAACTGGTTGCTGCCCGCTTGCCGCTATCAAGTGTGGGCGCAATCGCCCTGTATGAGCCCCGGCAGAATTCGGTAGCAAGTCACTTAGATCCGAGCTTCTAGCGAAAGCCGATTTTGCGGCTTTCGCTAAAGGCACATGGCACCAGTCGATTTTCTCCGCGAAGAGCGGTGTCGAGGGTTTGCGTCTATGGAGGCAGAGCCAGCGGGTTGATGAAAGAGCGTGGCTAGACAAATGTCGCAACGTACGTGCCGCCGCCTACGTAGGCCAACTCAATCGTCGAAAGTTCTTGGAGTGTGTCGAACCCCGCGCGTTCTTCCGACTGGACGTCCACGTCGACGACGTTTTCAACCTTGGCTGCTGTGGTATTCATTCCTCGCTCCGAGTTTAGGTTTTGGTCCATTTCCGGTGACTTCCGCGTAATAGCTACGGCCGTGAACTGATGTTGATCTAACATCCACGCCGGTGGCGATGACACAATTCGGGTACTGGCGCGAGCAAGAGTTCAAATGGATGCAAACGTCGCACGCCTAAACGCATTCATCGCGAAGGGCGACACCGCTACTGCGCAGGATGCCGAGGCGTTTTTTGCGCACGCGGCCGCAGACCTGAACGAAGCACTGCTTCGGCCCCCCAAGGCCGGTGCATTCGTTATCGCGGTCCAAACGGCCTTGAAGTTGGTGCCAGTCGCCTTTGCGACTCACTCGCGGGTCGAGTGCTTGCTATGCCTTGCCCAGTACCACTACCTGATTGGACAGCCCCTGCTTGGCGTCGAGCCCGCCTCGGACGCATCCGAGTATGCGAGGCGCGTGGGAGACCGAGCGCTGCTTCGAAAGGCACTCACTTTTCAAGGCATCTTGTTGGCGGATACCGGAAATCTGCCGGGCGCTATCGAGTGCTACGCGGACGCACTCGACCTGGCGATCGAGTTAAAGGATCTGCGCGCTGAAGCCTCAGTTTGGAACAACCTCGGCGGCGCCTTCATCTATGCCGGCGACTTCTCTGATGCCATTGGCTGCATGGAGAGGGTTATCGCGCTTGCAGACCGAGATCCTGCCGCCGCAACGCTCCGCGCGTCCGCGCTCGCCAACATTGCGCTCGCCTGCTTGCACGTCGAGGACTTTGGCCGCGGTCTCCGAGCCGCAAAGTCAGCGGTCGAGGGCTCCGAGGAGCCGAGCACGCCTGCGCAGTTTCACGAACGAGTCCTCGCGGAGAACTACTACACCCGCATCCTGCTCGAAGTTGATGGGCTCGAGCGCGCCAAGGAGCGGTGCGAAATCGCCAAGCGGTACGCCAAGGAGTCCCGCTCCGAGCGGACCGAGCTGATGGCGATGCTCGCAGAGGGCTTATACGAAGTCCACGCAGGGATGATCGACGTCGGGCTCTCGCGGCTCACGCAAACCCTTGAACGGGCGCGCATTCTCAAGTCGATGCTGCGCGATGCCCTGATCGCGATGGTCAAGGCGCATGAGGTCGCCGGAAAGCCCGACATCGCCCTGGTCTATCTGCGCGAGTTGATGCTGCACACGAAGAAAGTCCAACAAGACAACGCGTTGCATCACCACCGGCTGCACCTGGAGCGCATCGAGCGACGGCAAGCCCAGCAGACGACCTCGCCCGACGTCATCATGGAGCGCCGCGAGCAATCCCTGCGCGGCAAGCTCGCCGAGCAGGTCGCCCAGCAGGAACTCATGCGCTCGCGCATCGAACTCCTGGAGCGGCTTGCCGTCACCGCAGAGCTGCGTGACGATGCGACCGGCGAACACTCCTACCGGGTGGGCCGGCTGGCTTACCTGCTCGCCCACGAGTTCGGTTGCGACGAGCAAACGTGCTTCATGATCGACCTGGCGGCCCGGTTGCACGACATCGGAAAGATCGGAATCCCGGACGGCATCCTGCTCAAGCCGGACAAGCTGAACTCTGCCGAGCGTCAGATCATGCAGACCCACACCACCGTGGGCGCAGAGCTGCTGGCTAAGTCAGATGTGCCACATATGCAGATGGCGGAGGAGATCGCCCGCTTCCATCATGAGTGGTGGAATGGATCCGGTTATCCGTTCGGGATCGGTGGAACTGCCATTCCGATGGTTGCGCGTATGACCGCGCTCGCGGACGTCTTCGATGCCCTTACGCACCGACGCCCATACAAGGAAGCGTGGCCGGTCACTCGCGCCCTGGAGGAGGTCCAGCGTCTGCGGGGCGAGCAGTTCGACCCGCAGTTGACCGACCTCTTCCTGGCCATGATCCCGCGCTTGCAGCGGGAGGTCGGGGATCTCGACGAGCACCTGGCCGAAGCAGCCCGCGAGTCTCCGTTCATCCAGGCGCGCCAGAAGATCTCGGCGACCCTGCGCCAGTTCACGAACGGGCGCTTCAACGATCAAAGATAGCCCGTTTGCGGGTTCCTTGCATACGGGTCACGCGCCATCCCGTCACGTCAGCCGAGCTGCGGCTGAGCCTTGCGCGACGGCTCTTCGATGCGCCCGCCGAGGCGGACGATCCGGTCCACCTGCCGGATCGTCTCCGGCCGGTGGCTGACGATCACGATCCCGAGCTTCAGCCGGCGCAACTGGTCGGTGATGCGCGACTCCAGTGCCAGGTCCAACTGGTCGAATGCCTCGTCGAGGAACAGGATCTGAGGACCGCGGTACAAAGCCCGGGCTAGCAGGATGCGCTGCTTCTGTCCGGCCGACAGTGCGTGCGCCAGGCTGCCGACGATCGTGTTGTATCCCATCGGCATCGCCTCGATGTCGCGATCGATCATCGCGGCGCGCGCGCAGGCGCGGACCCGCGTCGCGTCGTGCTTCGGGTCGAAGAAGCTGATGTTGTCCTCGATCGTGCCGACGAACAACTGATCGTCCGCCAGCACCACGCCCAGACGGCTGCGCAGTGCCGCGCGGTCCCAGTCGCGCACGTCGCGCTCGTTGGCGGTCAACATTCCCGCGTTGCGGTCCAGCAGGCCGATCAGGACCTTGACGAGCGTCGTCTTGCCGCAGCCCGAGGGTCCGACGATCGCGACGGTCTCGCCCGGCTGCACGCTGAAGTCGATGTCGCGGAAAACCGGGCCCTCGGCGCCGTAGGCAAAGGAGATGCCCTTCGCTTCCAGGTGGAGCAGGCCGCCCGAACTGTGCCCTGCCGAAGCGCTCGGGGCCTCGGCCGTCGCGAGAGCGATGTCAGCGATGCGCTCGGCGTGCAGGTCGAGCATGCGGAACTCGATCGCCTTGTCGACCAGGTTGTTGATGCGCGTGATGAACAGCAGCTTGAAAGACAGGAAGCCGAACAGCATCCCGACTGAAAACCGCCCGTTCATCACCAGCAGCGCGGCCAGCCACACGACCGCGACGTTTTCGAGGCCGAAGATCAGACCGTTGAGCGCGCGATGCGCGATCACGATCTTCTGGGTCGCGACCGAGGCGTTGGTCTGCTCGATGACCAGGTTGTTGTAGGCGCCACGGCGCTCGGGTTCGCGCATGTTGAGCTTGATCGCCAGCATGCCGCGCAACGTTTCGATGAAGTGCGTCCCGGCGCGTGCCTCGTGGATGATCTGCTCGTCGGCGGCGCGCCGCTGCGGCCCGAGGAAGGCCCAGCGTGCCGCACCATAAAGCAGCGCGGCCAGCAGCACGACCAGGGTTAGCGTCGCGCTGTACCAGATCATCACCGCCAGCGTCAGCAGCACCATTGCGCCATCGATCGCGGTCTCGACGAACGTCAGCGTCAGCGTGCGCTGAATGGCATCGACGCTGCGGAAGCGCGAGACGATGTCGCCGATGTGGCGCTTCTCGAACCACGCGAGCGGCAGGCGCAGCAGCTGGCCGAACAGGGAATCGAGCAGACGCAGGTTTATCTGGGTCGAGAGGTAGACGCCGAGCCAGGCGCGCACGGCCGTAACGGTCACCTGCATGAGCACCAGCAGGGCAAAGCCGACGCCGAGTACCGCGAGCAGATCGGCGTCGCGCCCGACCACCACGCGGTCGACGACGAGCTGGACGAAAAACGGCGCCGCAATCGCGAACACCTCGAGGACCAGCGACAGGATCGCAACCTGGACGATCGCCTCGCGCATCGTCGCGGCGACGCCGAGCAGCTGCCACGCGGAGATCTTCTGCCGCTCGTCGGCGTGCACGAAACCGGGCGCGGGCTGCATCTCCATCGCGACGCCGGTGTAGTGCCGCGACGCCTCGTCGAGCTTCATGATCCGCTTGCCGACGGCTGGATCGTGCACGGTAATGCGGTCGCCGCGTACCTGCGTCAGCACCACGAAGTGGTTCATGTCCCAGTGCAGGATTGCCGGCAGTCGCAGCTGGCCGAGCGCGCTGAGCGGCGCCTGCACGCCGCGCGCCGAGAGTTTCATCGTCTCGGCCACCGCCGATAGATGCTTGAGCGTCACGCCCCGCATCGAAGGCGACAGCCGCAGCCGCAGCGCCGACAGGTCGGTGCGAAAGCCGTGATAGCTGGCGATCATCGCCACGCAGGCAATGCCGCACTCCGGCGCTTCGGATTGGAGGATGAGCGGGACGCGCTTGCCGACGTTCATGCGGCCCGGACTACTGCAGGCGCCCGCGCAGTTCGAGCACCGGCTCGAAGACCCATTCGAACACCGTGCGCTTCTCTAGCAGGATGTCGGCCGAAAGAATCATGCCCGGGCGCAACGGCATCTCCTGGCCGCCCGCCATGACGGTCTGCCGGTCCAGCTTCACGTCGACGCGATACACGGGCTCGCGCGCCACCATCGGCCCGACCCGTTCCCCCTGCGACCACACGGTGCGGCTCACGACGTCCACCTTGCCGTGATACTGGCCGAAGCGCTGGAATGGAAACGCGTCGTAGCGCATCACCACGTCGTTGCCCGGCGCGATGAAACCGCTCGCGCGCGTCGGCACGAGGAGCTGGGCGCGCAAGCCGGTCCCGCGCGGCAGGACGGTAGCGATCGACGCATCGGCGGCCAGCGAGTCGCCGCGCGCGACCGCGATGTTGGTAACCGCGCCGTCGAAGGGCGCGACGATATCGACTTCGCGCCGCGCCTTGTCCTGCAGACGCGTTCCTTCGATCTCGCTGATCTTGCGCTCCAGCGGGCCGATTTGCTGGCTGAGCTTGATCTGACTCGAGCTGAGTTCGTTCTTCGCGGCGATAAGGTCGCGTTCAACCCCCGTGAGCGTGCGCCGCAGCGACTGCGCCTTTGCCTGCTGCTCGAGAAGGTCGTTCTTCTTCTGGGTCAACATGCTTTCCGACTGGAACTTGTCCCGGACCAGCCTTTCGCCGCGCTCGACCTCGTCACGCGCCGAGTTGACGCGTGCCGTCTGCAATTCGAGCTCGCCGTTGGCCTCCTCGAGTTCCACCTTCGAGGCTGCAATCCGCTGGCGCAGCGCTTCCTCCTGCTGCGCGGTCAGTTGTTTCGCCGCCGAGATTTCCAACTGAAGCCGCTGCCGCTGGAGTTCGAGGTTGAGATCCGCTCCCTCGGTCGCACGGCCCGAGACCGGCAGGAATTTGGCGATCACGGTCCCGGCCTTCACATCGGCGCCCTCCTTCACAAACAGCTCCTGGATCACGCCCGCCTCGGGCGCCAGCACGCGCGCCGCGCCGTCCATGGCCAGGAACCCCTCGACCCGTTCGCGCCGCGTGTATTCACCCCAGAAGGCAAACACGACCAATGCGATCGCGAACGCGGCTGCGATCGCGGTGAATACGCGCAACGGCACCGGACGCGCCGACGACACGGCACCCAGCAGCTTCTCGCGCTGGGCATCGATCGCTTCCTGTCTGAAAAGCGGGCGCATGTTCGGATCGCGGGGTGGGTTCGCGCGGCGCGATTATCAGGCACGACGGCATCCCCGGCGTCGCCGGCGGGGCGAATCGGGCCACGCGTCAGCTCAGGATGCGCACTTTGGGGATGCCGGCCGAGAGCCGGCCGATCGCGGCGGCGCGCTCGAAGCCCTCGGCCCTGAAAACGCCGAGCACCGCCTCGACCGACTCCGGCCCGCAGGCGACCAGCAATCCCCCGCTCGTCTGGGGGTCGGTCAGCAGCTGCCGATGCACGTCGCGAGTTCCGTCGAGAACGACATCGTTGCCATAACCCGCCCAGTTGCGTCCCGACGCCCCGGTGACGAAGCCTTGCTCCGCCAAGGCTTCGGCGCTGTCGAGTAACGGCACCCGACTCATCTGCACTTCCGCCGCAAGCCCGGCACCGCGGCACAGTTCGAGCAGGTGACCGAGCAGTCCGAACCCGGTGACATCGGTCAGGGCGTGGACACCCGGTAACTCGGCGAGGCCAGCGCCCGGGGTGTTGAGCTTCGTCGTCGTGGCGATCATCTCCGCATACCCGGCCTCGTTCAGCTTCTCCTTCTTCAGCGCCGCCGAGTACACGCCGACACCGATCGGCTTGCCGAGTACGAGAACGTCGCCGGCGCGAGCCGCGGAGTTCTTCTTCACCCTGTCGGGATGAACGAGTCCAAGCGCGACCAACCCGTAGATCGGTTCGACCGAATCGATCGTGTGCCCGCCGGCGATCGGGATACCGGCCGCCGTGCAGACCGCTTCACCGCCTTCGATGATGCGGCGAATGACATCGAGCGGAAGCCGGTCGATCGGCATTGCGACCAGCGCCAGCGCCAGGATCGGACGGCCACCCATTGCATAGACGTCGGAGAGTGCATTGGTCGCTGCGATACGGCCGAAGTCGAACGGATCGTCGACGATCGGCATGAAGAAATCCGTGGTGGCGATCAATGCCTGTTGATCGTTGAGGCGATAGACGGCGGCGTCGTCGGCGGTTTCGATGCCGACCATCAGTTCCCTGGGAACGATGCCCCCGGCACCCTTCAGGATCTCCGAGAGCACGCCGGGCGCGATCTTGCAGCCGCAGCCGCCTCCGTGCGAAAACGAAGTGAGCCGCAGGCGCGGTTGTTCAGGTGCGTTCATCGTTTTCTGGTGCCGTTTCCGAGCGCATTATCTACTAGGCGGTTGACCGCGCCGCTCTCGCGGGCCGGTGCGAACAGCGCGGCACGGCGTGCGCATGCTTGAGCGAGTTTGCGCAGAAACGCCGGCTCGCGCGCGGCACGCATCACGAGGCGCGCTGCGGCAGCCGCGTCTCCGACCGGAAAGAGCCCCGGGTAGCCGCGCCCCAGCAGTCCTGTGTTGCCGTCGATCCGGCTCGCGATCACCGGAGTGTGCGCAGTCACCGCCTCGATCACGGCCTGGGCGCCTCCTTCCATCACCGAAGGGTGGAGCAAGACGTGGGCGTGCCTTACGAGCTGGCGTGCCGCGGCACGCGGCACGTCGCCGAGCCAGGTATATCGCGCGTCCTTGCATGCGGTCGCCATCGCCTTGCGGCCAAGATCTTTGTCCAGGGCTGCGCCCGCGTGGAGCACACGCAGCGGGACGTCGCGATCGATGTGTGCCAGGAGGTTCCAGACGAGCCGAGGATCCTTCTCGGCGCGCAGGTGCCCGACCACGGCGACGGTGAATCGGCGCATCGCCCGCATGGCAGGCGACAGCGGCAATGCCGATTGCAGGATCACCGTGGTCTTGGACCGGAGGCGCGCCGGCAGCGCGCGCGCGCCAAGCTCGTTGAGCACGACCAGATCGGTCGCCAGAGTGACCGATCGCTGCGCGCTACGGTCGCGCCCTATGTCGCGATACAGGTCAGTGCCGGTGAGAACGACGACGAGCGGCCGGTCCGGAAACGCGGCCGCAAACGCTGCGATCGAAGCGGCCGAGCGGCGTGCATGCAAGGCGATCATGCAATCGCACGCGCGACCGTCCCAATTGCTCGCCACGTCGACGCGGCAGCGGGCGCGCAGGAAGCGCGCCCAGCGCGCCGCGGTGTGCCAGTTGCCCGTGTTCGATGCGGCCGACTGCGGCGTGATAATCACGACGCGAGGTCGGCTTTGCCCGGGCTTTCTCACTGGAGGGGGGAGCGGAATGCGTCGCTTGGACAAGCAGGCTTTGCGGTCGGCCCTGCTCGATGCGCGCCAGTATACGAATGCGCTGCTCGAGGACCTCGACGATGCGCACTGGCAGGTGCCCTACCTTTCCATCGTCAATCCACCCTTGTGGGAATACGGGCACGTCGGATGGTTCATGGAGCGCTGGTGCCTGCGCCAGAAAACGCCGGACGGCGCGCCCAGTCCATCGCTCCTGGCCGATGCCGACCGTTGGTACGACTCGAGCCGCGTGGCGCATGCGACGCGCTGGGCGCTCGACCTGCCCGATCGGAAGAATACGATCGGCTACGTTGGTGAGGTATTGGATCGCACGCTCGATGCGCTCGCCCGTGCCGAGGAGAGCGACGCGGGGCTGTATTTCTTCCGGCTGGCCCTCTACCACGAGGACATGCACGGCGAAGCGTTTGCGTACTCGCGCCACACGCTGGGTTATCCGGCGCCGCAGCGATGGCCGTTCGAGTTGGCATCCGTGACCGATCTTGGCGATGTGGAACTCGACGGCGGCCCGTTCGACCTCGGCGTGCCGCGGGGGTCGGAGGGGTTCGTGTTCGACAACGAAAAATGGGCGCACCCGCGGCGGCCGGCGCCCTTCGCCATCCGCCGCGATCTCGTGACGAACCAGGAATTCGCCGCGTTCGTCGCGGCGGGAGGCTACGAACGCGCGGACCTGTGGAGCGACGAAGGCGCCAGTTGGCTGGTCGGATCGCGACGCAGGTACCCGCGCGATTGGCGCCGAACTGACGGCGCCTGGGAGAGACGGCACTTCGATCGCTGGGCGCCGCTCGCCGGCGGCGAACCGGTCGTGCACGTCACGGCGTTCGAGGCCGAAGCCTATTGCCGCTGGGCGGGCCGTCGTCTGCCGACCGAGCCGGAGTGGGAATACGCCGCGACGCGCGAGGCGATCAGGTGGGGGCGCTCGTTGTGGGAATGGACCGCGTCGCCCTTCGCGCCGTATCCGGGCTTTGCCGCCGATCCCTACCAGGACTACTCGCAGCCCTGGTTCCACACGCATCGCAGCGTCCGCGGCGGCTCGGTGCTGACGCGCGCACGCCTGCATCATGCGCGCTATCGCAACTTCTACATGGCCGACCGCGACGACATCTTCGTCGGCTTCAGAACCTGCTCGCCCTGAGGGCGCGCGTATTCATTCAGAGCCGAGTGCCGCCTCCGAGAAGGCCACGGAGCGGAAGCCGCAGTCGACGTACATGATCTCGCCGGTGATGCCGGACGAAAGGTCCGAGAGCAGGAACGCCGCGACGTTGCCGACCTCCTCGATCGTGACGTTGCGGCGCAGCGGCGCGGTCCGTTCGTTGTAGTCGAGCATGCGCGAGAAACCCTTGATGCCGCTCGCTGCGAGTGTCTTGATCGGCCCCGCGGAGATGCCGTTGACGCGGATGCCTTGAGGACCGAGATCGGCCGCCAGGTAGCGAACGCTGGCCTCGAGGGCTGCCTTCGCGAGCCCCATCGTGTTGTAGTGAGGCACGACGCGTTCGGCGCCGAGGTAGGTCAACGTGAGGAGCGCCGCCTTGCGTCCTTCGAACAGCGGCGCCGCGGCCTTGGCGAGGGCAGGAAAGCTGTACGAGGAGATGTCGAGCGCGATGCGAAAGTTCTCGCGGGTGAGGCCGTCTAGTAGGGAACCGGCGATCGCCTCGCGCGGGGCGAAGCCGATCGAATGCACCAGCCCGTCGAGCGAGCCCCAGGCATCCGTCAGGCCACCGACCAAGGCACTGATCTGGCTGTCCTCGCTGACATCGCAGGGAAAAACGACCTTCGATCCGAACTCGCGCGCGAAGTCGTTGATGCGATCCCTGAAACGGTCGCCGACATAGGTGAACGCGAGATCCGCGCCCTCGCGCTTGCAGGACTGGGCGATGCCGTAGGCGATCGAGCGGTTCGAGAGCAGGCCCGTGATCAGGACGCGCTTGCCAGCGAGAAATCCCATGGGCTCCTCGACGCGAAGAAGATTCGATGCGCGGCGAACTACTGGCGCGCTTGAGTTGCTGCTGCGGAACGAATACCGCTGGAACCAGCGGTCGTCGGGACGGCGGCGGTCTTGTGTGTGCCCGCGGGTTTCTTGGCGGCTGCGCGCGCGATGGTCAGCGAGAGGCGCTGGCCCGCGAACAACTCGTTCCCGCGCAGGTTGTTCCAGGCGACGACTTCCTCGGGCTTGACGTTCCAGCGCCGCGCGACCGAATACAGCGTATCGCCCTTGCGCACGCGGTAGGTGATCTGGCGATAGTTGGACTGCTCGGGCACCACGGCAAAACTGGCGGCCACCTTCTCGGGCGCGATGTCGTCTTCCATCGTCTCATCGCGCGGAATCAGGATGGTGGAGCGCGGAGCCAGCCGATAGCGCGGCGGGATGCGGTTTGCGTCGCGCAGGCTCGCTTCGCTCAGGCCGACGCGGGAGGCGACCTGGGCCAGCGTTTCGTTCTCGCGCAGCGTGTAGGTGGTCCAGCTTGCGAGCGGTTGCCCGGTCGCCTCGTACGCGGCGAGATTGGCTCCGAACGTTTCGGCCCGGTCCGCGGGAAGAAGAATCGTCGGCTGGGCGGCGGCCACGATCACGGGGCGCTTGAAGGCGGGATTGAGGGCCCGGAACTCGTCGACGGGCATCTCGGCCAGCCGGGCCGCCGTCGCGACGTCGATGTCGCGCGAGCGGGTGAGGGCGACGAAATAAGGTTCGTTGCGGATCGCCGGCAGCTCGAGCCCGTACTTCGCCGGGTCGCGCACGATGTTCTTGATCGCCTGCAACTTGGGCACGTAGTACTGGGTTTCGCGCGGCAGGCGCAACGACGAATAGTCGGCGGGCTTCCTGGTCGCGCGGCTGCGTTGGACGGCGCGCGTCACGCATCCTTCGCCGCAGTTGTATGCCGCGAGGGCCAGGTGCCAGTCGCCGAATTCGTCGTGCAGGTTCTGCAGGTACTCGAGTGCCGCGCGGGTCGACTCGATCACGCCGCGCCGCTCGTCCTTGAACGGATTCTGTTCGAGCGAATAGAGTTTTCCGGTCGAGGGGATGAACTGCCACAAGCCGACCGCCTTGGCGTGCGACTCGGCCTCCGGCTGCATGGCGCTTTCCACGAACGGAAGCAAGGCGAGCTCCATCGGCATGCCGCGCTTTTCGATCTCCTCGACGATATGGAAGAGATACATGCTGGCGCGGCTGCTCATGCGCTCGATGTAGTCGGGCCGGTCCGAATACCACCGCGTCGCCTGGACCGCGTACTTGGTGGTCAGATCGGGCAGCGCGAAGCCACGTCGGATGCGCTCCCACAGATCGATCTTCGGCGCGGCGGGCCGGGCCAACTTGGGCGCGGGCGGCCGATCGGGAGCCGGCGCAGCAGCAGGCTCTACCGGCGCAGTTGAAGCCGGGTTGGAGATGAGGTCGATCAGCTGTTCGATGTCGTCGCCCCCGCTTGGCTGGAATCGCAATTCCGTCGCAGGGTCGATCATCCGCGCCGGCGCGATTGCGGCGGCTGTCGTGGTCTCGGCGGCCTGCGCATCCCCGGCGGGCTGCGCCTCGGCGGCGACCGCCGCAAGCGCGGCAGCGCCAACCAGCGCACGGAGACACGGGCGAAGCGATCGCATCAGCACTACCTGAACCGGGATGGTGCGAGTATAGGCGGCATCCAGGGCCTTTCGGTACCTCGAGACGGGCCGCTCATCGCCCCCGATTCCCGGCTGGAACCCGGCCCTGGAAGCGCGCTGGACTAACCCTCGGCGCGCTTGCGCGCGATCAGCGGAATCACGCCATCGAGATCGAGCCGACGCCGGTCCGACTCGGGTCGCGGAAGCGGCGCAACCTCGCGCAGGCCCGCGAGCGAACGCAGCGTGAGATCGTGGTACTGCCGCGTGCCTTCGATCTTCCACGCCATCTCGTCCGCGGTGAGCTCGCGCAGCACCCGTGCCGGCACCCCGGCGACGAGCGAACGCGGCGGGATCTGCATGCCTGCCTTGACAAACGCGCAGGCCGCGACGATGGATGACTCGCCCACCAGCGCCTCGTCCATGACGACCGCGTTCATGCCGACCAGCGCGTTGCGCGCGATCACGCATCCGTGCAACACGGCGCCATGCCCGATGTGGCCGTCGGCTCCGACGACCGTGTCGCTCGACGGAAAACCGTGCATGACGCACGTGTCCTGCAGGTTGGCTCCTTCCTGCATCACGATGCGCCCGAAATCGCCGCGCAGGCTCGCGCCCGGCGCGACGTAGCAACGCGGCCCGACGATGACATCGCCGATCAGCACCGCGGTCGGATGGACATAGGCGGTCGGGTCGACGACGGGAACGAGGCCGTCGATTTCGTAGCAGGGCATGGCAAGTGCGGGCCTGGACTCTTGATTGACGAAGCCCGAGCTTAACGGCCGCGCCCGCGGAGGGCGTCGATGACGCGCTGCAATCGCCCGAAACAACTGAGCGAACATTGATTGAACGGTCGGTTAATGATTAGAATCCGCTCCCTTGTCCGACCACGGAATCCGGCCATGGCGACCAGCTTCGAGAACATCCGGCTCGACGTCGACACGGGCGTTGCCACCCTTACGCTGCATCGGCCCGACCGCCTGAACAGTTTTACGGTCGCGATGCACGAGGAAGTTCAAGCCGCCCTGAACGAGGTCCGCTCGGATGCGGGGATCCGGTGCCTGGTGTTGACCGGAGCGGGGCGCGGCTTCTGTGCCGGCCAGGACCTCTCGGACCGCGCGGTCGCGCCCGGCCAGTCGGCGAAGGACCTCGGGACGTCGATCGAGAAGTACTACATACCCCTCGTGCTCGCCCTGCGCCAACTGCCGCTGCCGGCGATCGCAGCGGTCAACGGCGTGGCGGCTGGCGCGGGCGCAAATATTGCTCTTGCCTGCGACCTCGTCGTCGCGGCGCGATCGGCGAGCTTCATCCAGTCCTTCGCCAAGATCGGCCTTGTGCCGGACTCCGGCGGCACGTGGCTGCTGCCGAAGCTGGTCGGCAACGCGCGCGCCATGGGTTTGGCGCTGCTCGGGGAGAAGCTGTCCGCGGAGCAGGCGCGGGAGTGGGGATTGATCTGGCAGTGCGTCGAGGACGCCGAGTTGATGCCGGCCGTGAAGAAGCTCGCGGCGCAACTCGCAGCCGGACCGACGCGCGGCCTTGCACGCACCAAGCAGGCGATCTACGCCGCGGCAACACACACATTCGAGCAGAGCCTCGCGCTGGAGCGCGACTTCCAGCGGGAATTGGGCCAGTCGCGCGACTACGCCGAAGGAGTCGCCGCATTCATGGAAAAGCGCGCCGCCCGGTTTTCGGGTGCGTGAGCGTTCCGATCCATGAACGAGGCCACGCATCGTTCTGCCGCCGACCGGGAGCGCATGGCGCAGGCCGTCGCGCGAGAGATGTCCGCGCGTGACGCGGCGGCGCGATCGCTCGGGATGGAGATCGAATCGGTCGCGCCCGGTCGCGCACGCATCAGCATGACGGTCCGGGCCGACATGCTGAACGGATTCGCGATCTGCCATGGCGGATTCATCACCACGCTCGCGGATACGGCGTTCGCCTACGCGTGCAACAGCCACAACGAACTCACCGTGGCGGCTGGCATCGTGGTCGATTTTCTCGTGCCGGCGCACGCCGGAGAGCGCCTCACGGCGGACGCACGCGAGGTGGCGGTGAAGGGGCGTACCGGCGTCTACGACATCGCGGTCACCAACCAGGACAACAAGACCGTGGCGCTCATGCGCGGCCGCTCGTTTACGCAGAAAGGCAAGCACGTCGTGGCGCCGTGAGGCGTGCGATCGCGAGGGGGCAAGCCATGCCGACCAAGAAGCCGCAGCCGGGTGACCTGGAACCGATCGAACGGGCGAGCCGCGACGAAATTGCCGCGCTGCAGTTGCAGCGCTTGAAGTGGTCGCTGGCGCACGCGTACGACAACGTGCCGCACTACCGCCAGAAGTTCGTCGCGGCGCAAGTGCATCCGCGCGATCTGAAGACGCTGGAAGACCTGGCGCGCTTTCCGTTCACCACGAAGCTCGACCTGCGCGACAGCTATCCGTTCGGCATGTTCGCGGTACCGCGCGAAAAGGTCGTGCGCATCCACGCTTCCAGCGGCACGACCGGCCGGCCGACGGTCGTGGGTTACACGACCCGCGACATCGACACCTGGGCAACGGTCATGGCGCGTTCGATCCGCGCCGCCGGCGGCAGGCCCGGCGACATCGTCCACGTCGCCTACGGCTACGGACTCTTCACCGGCGGACTGGGCGCGCACTACGGTGCGGAGAAGCTTGGACTCACCGTGATCCCGATGTCGGGCGGGATGACGGAGCGGCAGGTGCAGCTGATCTTCGACTTCGCGCCGTCGATCATCATGGTGACGCCCTCGTACATGCTGGCGATCGTCGAGGAGATCGAGCGCCAGGGCCACGACCCGCGCACGTGTCCGCTGCGCATCGGCATTTTCGGCGCGGAGCCCTGGACGCCGGGGATGCGCGCCGCGATCGAAGCGCGCACGTCGATGGATGCGATCGACATCTACGGCCTGAGCGAAATCATCGGGCCGGGCGTCGCGCAGGAGTGCATCGAGACCAAGGACGGCCTGACCGTCTGGGAAGATCACTTCTACCCCGAGATCGTCGATCCCGAGACCGGGCGGGTGCTGCCGGAGGGCGAGAAGGGCGAACTGGTTTTCACCTCGCTCACCAAGGAAGCGCTGCCGATGATCCGCTATCGCACGCGCGATCTCACGCGGTTGCTGCCGCCCAGCGCACGTTCGATGCGGCGGATCGAGAAGATCACCGGCCGGTCGGACGACATGCTGATCATCCGCGGCGTGAACGTGTTCCCGACCCAGGTCGAGGACCTGATCCTCAAGCAGCCCGAACTGAGCCCCCACTACCTGCTGGAGGTCACGCGGCCGCAGCACCTCGACGAGCTGACGGTGCACGTCGAGATGGGTCCGGACCTCGCACAAGGCAGCCAGGAGGCGCGCCACGAGTCGGCGCGCAAGCTGGAGCACCAGATCAAGGCGTACATCGGCGTGAGCGCCGTCGTGCGCCTCGCGCTTCCCGCCGGCATCGAGCGTTCGCTCGGCAAGGCCAAGCGCATCGTCGATCGGCGGCCGAAATAGGAACGATCCATGTACACGCAAGCCATCGATCTACCCCAGGCGAAGGACGAATCCGACGCGACGCGCGGGCCACGCTCGCTGAAGGAGATCGAATACGAGGGCGAGTTCGACGCCAAGCTCGCACAGGGCGGGTTCGTCGAGGCGAAGGACTGGATGCCGGAGAAATACCGCAAGACGCTGATCCGGCAGATCAGCCAGCATGCGCACTCGGAAGTCGTCGGCATGCTGCCGGAGGGAAACTGGATCACCCGCGCGCCCACGCTCAAGCGCAAGGCGATCCTGCTTGCCAAGGTGCAGGACGAAGCCGGCCACGGTCTCTATCTCTACGCGGCGGCGGAGACGCTTGGGGTCTCGCGCGACGATCTGATCGAGGCCTTGCACGCGGGCAAGGCGAAGTACTCGTCGATCTTCAACTATCCGACGCTTACCTGGGCGGACATCGGCGTCATCGGGTGGCTGGTCGACGGCGCGGCGATCATGAACCAGATCCCGCTCACCCGCTGTTCGTACGGCCCGTATGCGCGCGCGATGATCCGCATCTGCAAGGAGGAGTCGTTCCACCAGCGCCAGGGTTTCGACCTGCTGCTGACGCTTATGCGCGGCAGCGCGGAGCAGCGCGCGTTGGTTCAAGACGCCACCAACCGCTGGTGGTGGCCGTCGCTGATGATGTTCGGCCCGCACGATGCCGATTCGCCTCATTCGGGCGAATCGATGAAGTGGGGCATCAAGCGCATCAGCAACGACGCCCTGCGGCAGAAATTCGTCGACGCCACCGTCCCGCAGGCGCGGGTGCTGGGCGTGACGCTGCCTGATCCGCAACTCGCGTGGAACGAGGCGCGCGGCCACTACGATTTCGGCCCGATCGACTGGTCCGAATTCTGGAACGTCGTCAACGGCCACGGCCCCTGCGCCAAAGACCGCATGGCCGCCCGCGTCAACGCATGGGAAGACGGCGCGTGGGTCCGTGAAGCTGCACTCGCGTATGCCGCAAAGCACGCAGACCAGGAAAGGCAGGCCGCGTGAACCCTCCTCGCAGACGCAGGGGTTCCAAGGGGGCAGCCGCCCCCTTGCATCTCAACGGGGCCGACGGCCATTCGCCGGCCCCGAAGGCACCCGCCTCGAATTCGCAAACAGCAGAACGGAGTCGTACTCCATGACCAGCCGCGAATGGCCTCTCTGGGAGGTTTTCATCCGGAGCCGCAACGGCCTGGATCACAAGCACTGCGGCAGCGTGCACGCGCCCGACGCCGCGCTGGCACTGCAGATGGCGCGCGACGTCTACACGCGGCGCCAGGAAGGCGTGAGCATCTGGGTCGTGCGCGCCGATCACATCGTCGCGAGCGACCCCGAGGCGAAGCCGGAGATGTTCGATCCCGCCGAGGACAAGATCTACCGGCATCCGACCTTCTATCGGCTGCCGGACGAAGTCAATCACATGTGACAATGCAATGAGCCAAGCGCTTGTTCGCAGCGCCGCCGAAGTGCAGTACCTGCTGCGCATCGGCGACTCGTCCCTCATCCTCGGGCAGCGCCTGGCCGAGTGGTGTGGCCACGGCCCGATCCTCGAAGAAGACATCGCGCTGACCAACGTCGGGCTCGACCTGATCGGGCAGGCGCGCCTGTTGCTGTCCGCGGCCGGCGACCTGGAAGGGCGCGGACGCGACGAAGATCAGCTTGCCTTCCTGCGTCCCGAGCACGAGTACGTCAATGCGACGCTGGTCGAACTGCCGAACGGCGATTTCGCCCGGACCGTGTTGCGCAACTTCCTCTTTGCCGCGTTCCAGGCGCAGCTCTGGAACCGGTTGCGGGCGTCGTCGCACGCGCCGCTCGCCGCGATCGCCGCGAAGAGCGCGAAGGAAACGGCGTATCACCTGCGGCACGCGGCGGACTGGACCGTGCGGCTCGGCGACGGCACCGACGAATCCGGCCGGCGCATGCGCAGCGCGCTCGAATACCTGTGGCCCTACACGAACGAGCTTTTTGCCCGCATGCCGGAGGACGAGGCGATCGCCGCATCCGGCTTCGGTGTCGCGTGGTCGGCGCTGCAGCCGCCGTGGGAGAGCGCGGTGCTGCCGGTGCTTGCCCGGGCGCGCCTCGCCGTTCCGGCACATACGCCGTTCGTTTCCTCCGGGACGTCGGGCCAGCACAGCGAACACATGGGACACGTGCTTTCCGAACTGCAGTACCTGCAACGCACGTATCCGGGCTGCCAGTGGTGACGACGAGCCAGGCCTGGGAAGTGCTGCGACACGTGCCGGATCCGGAGATTCCGGTGATCTCCGTGACCGACCTCGGCATCGTGCGCGACGTTACGGTCGACGCGGGAACGGTCGAAGTCGTCGTGACGCCCACCTACGCAGGATGCCCCGCGACCGAAGTGATCCGCACGTCGATCGAGCAAGCGTTGCGCGCAGCGGGTGCCGAATCGGTGCAGATCAGCACGCGGCTCGATCCGCCCTGGACCACCGATTGGATCGCTCCCGGAGCGCGCAAGCGCCTGCGCGAGTACGGTATCGCGCCGCCGCACGCGCTGCCGCTCGACGAGCAGCCGATCCTGTTCGCGCCGCGCCGGTTGCCGGTCGAATGCCCGCGTTGCCGCAGCGACGACACCGAGCGCCTGTCGCAGTTCGGCGCGACTGCATGCAAGGCCGTGTACCGCTGTCGCACGTGTCGCGAACCGTTCGAGTACTTCAAGCCGCTATGAAAGCGACCCGGCGATGACACCGCGCTTCCACACGCTCAGGGTGGCCGACGTCGAGCGCGAGACCGCCGACTCGGTGAGCCTGACGTTCGCGATCCCGCCCGAGCTCGCCGCGGAGTATCGCTTCGAGCCCGGCCAGCACCTCGGCCTGCGTGTCCGCCTCGGCGACGAGGAGATGCGGCGCTCGTATTCGATCTGCTCGGCGCCGCACGACAACGAACTGCGCATCGCGATCAAGAAGGTCGCCGGCGGTCGCTTTTCCGCCTGGGCGGTCGAAAGCCTGCAGCCCGGCGCTGCGATCGACGTGATGACACCGGAAGGGCGCTTTCACACACAGCTCGACCGCAATCACACGAAGCACTATGTCGCCTTCGCCGCCGGAAGCGGCATCACGCCGATCCTGTCGCTCGCCAAGACGATCCTGGCGCGCGAGCCGCGCTCGTCGTTCACGCTGGTCTACGGCAACCGCCGCCAGTCGGGCGTGATGTTCCACGAGACGCTGGAGGACCTGAAGGACCGCTACGTGGCGCGCTTCGCTCTCTACAACGTGTTCTCGCGCGAGACGCAGGAGGTCGATCTCTTCAATGGGCGCATCGACGGCGCCAAGGTGAAGGCGTTTCTCGACACGCTGATCCCCGCGGGGACCATCGACGAGGCTTTCGTGTGCGGACCCGCCTCTATGATCGACGACGTCGAGCAGGCCTTGCTCGCCGCCGGCGTTCCCGCGGTGCACGTGCATGTCGAACGATTCGGCACGCCGGCGACGGCCGCCGGCGCGCAGGTTGCCGCGGGCCAGGACGCCGCCGACGCCAACATCAGTCTCACCCTCGACGGCGTGCAGCGCGAGGTGGACTTCCATCGCGCCCATGGTTCGATCCTCGAGGCCGGACTCGCCGCGGGGCTCGACCTGCCGTACTCGTGCAAGGGCGGCATGTGCTGCACGTGCCGGGCGCGCCTGGTCGAAGGGGAGGTCAAGATGCACAAGAATTTCGCGCTCGAGCAGTCCGATATAGAAGCCGGCTACGTGCTCGCCTGCCAGAGCTACCCGGTCACCGCGCGCGTGGCGCTCTCCTTCGACGACCGCTGACCGATGGCACGCAGGCGCGCCGCCAGCTTCGACCGGCAACGCGACGCCATGCTCGCCGCGGCGGCCGATCTTTTCGCCGAGCGGGGCTACCCGGTAGCATCGATCGCCGATCTCGCCGCGCAGTGCGGTGTCTCCAAGGGACTTCTCTACCACTACTACCGCGACAAGGAGCACCTTTTGTTCGACATCGCCGACCGCTACGTCGACCGCCTGGCGCAGCTGGTTGCCGAGGTGGAAGCGGAGGCGCCGGGACCCGACGCGGCCCTGCGCCACCTGATCGAACGCTTCATGGTGGCCTACGAGCATGCCGGGGCGTTCCATCGTGTCCTCGTGCAGGACGTCAAGTACCTGAGTGCGGTCCACCGCGCACGCGTGCGCACGAAGCAGCGGATCATCATCGACGCGTTCGCTCGTGCGATTGCCGCCGCGGCGCCGGACCTTTCGGGCGACCGGCTGCTCAAGCCCGTGACGATGACGCTGTTCGGCATGATGAATTGGACCTTCACCTGGCTGCGCCCGGACGGGCCGGTCGCGCATGCCGAGCTCGCGCCTGTCGTGGCGGACCTGTTTCTCGGGGGAGTACGCCGCCTGCACGCGGCGGGCGCGGCGCGTGCGCGACCGCGCGGTGCAGCGCCGCGTGGCGCCAGACTCACCGAATTGGCCCGTTAGACTCTCGCGCTCGCAAACCGGGACCGCCTCTTCAGGACCCGGTGCAGAGGTTTCGTTTCATCAGGACAGGAGGAGAAGCATGGAGCAACGACTATTCCGCACCGGCTTGCTGCGGACCTTGGCCTTCGTCACCTGCGTACTCGCGAGCGCCGTGTTCGCGCAGGACATCAAGGTAGGTGTCACGCTCTCGGCGACCGGTCCCGCGGCGTCGCTCGGCATTCCGGAACGCAACACGTTCGAACTGGTGCCGCGGACGATCGCGGGCCACAAGGTCGAGTACGTCGTGCTCGACGACGCGACCGACACCACCAACGCCGTGCGCAACATGCGCAAGCTCATCACGGAAGACAAGGTTGACGTCGTCATCGGATCGACCGTCACGCCGAACTCGCTGGCGATGATCGACGTGGCAGCCGAGGAGGAAACGCCGATGATCTCGATGGCCGCCTCCTCGCGCATCGTCGAGCCGGTGGATGCCAAGCGGCGGTGGGTGTTCAAGACGCCGCAGAACGACCAGCAGATGGCGGTCATCATCGTCGGCCACATGATCGGAGAGGGTGTCAAGACCGTCGGGTTCATCGGCTTCTCGGACGCCTACGGCGAAGGCTGGTGGACCGAGTTCTTCAAGATCTGCAAGATGCGGGGAGTGGAGATCGTCGTTTCCGAGCGCTATCAGCGCACCGACACATCGGTGACCGCGCAGATACTCAAGATCACTCAGGCGCAGCCCGACGCGGTGCTGGTCGCGGCGTCGGGCACGCCCGCGGCGCTGCCCGAGAAGACGCTCAAGGAGCGCGGCTACGCCGGCAAGATCTACCAGACACACGGCGTCGCCAACAACGACTTCCTCCGCGTCTGTGGCAAGGACTGCGAAGGCACGTACCTTCCGGCGGGCCCGGTGCTCGTGGCCTCGCAACTGCCGCCCGACCATCCGGTGAAGAAGTCCGCGCAGGCATACATCGACGTCTACGAGAAAGCGCAAGGCAAGGGCAGCGTTTCGACGTTCGGCGCACACGCCTGGGACACGGTGGTGCTGCTGCAAGCGGCGATTCCGGTCGCGTTGAAGCGCGCGAAGCCGGGCACCAAAGAGTTCCGCGCCGCGCTGCGCGACGCGCTCGAAGGAGTCAAGAACGCCGCCGGCGCGCATGGCATCTTCAACATGAGCGCGACCGATCACCTTGGCCTCGATCAACGCTCGGCGGTGATGGTGCAGATCAAGGGCGAGAGCTGGCAGCTGGCGAAGTAGCCGAGATCGCTCGCTTCGCTGGGGATGACGACGCTGTCAGAACCGGTTCTTCCACGCCCTGATCGCGGCGAATGTCGCGACGGCGTTCGCTCCTGCGCCTGCTTCCTGCTGCTCGGCCGCGCGCCGCACGGCGGGCTCATCGAAGCGCAGGAAGGGATTCGTCGCGAGTTCGTCGGCAATGGTCGAAGGCACCGTCGGCACGTCGCGCGCGCGCATCTCGCGGCATGATGCTTCGCGCTCGGCGAGCGCGGCATTCTGCGGCTCCACGGCGCGTGCAAACTTGATGTTCGCCAGCGTGTATTCGTGCGCGCAGTACACGCGCGTGGCCCCGGGCAGGCGCGCCAGCTTCGAGAGCGACCGGTGCATCTGCTCGGGCGTGCCCTCGAAAAGACGGCCGCACCCGGCAGCGAACAGCGTGTCGCCGCAAAAGAGCAGGCCTTCGGCGGGCGCGTAGTAGGCGATGTGCCCGCTCGTGTGCCCGGGGACATCGAGCACTTCCATCTGCACACCCAACACCTCGACCCGGTCGCCTTCCTCGAGCGCCAGGTCGCGGCCCGGAATCTCCTCGCCTGCCGGGCCCAGCACGCGCGCGCCATAGCGCTGCTTGAGCCGTGCCACGCCACCGATGTGGTCGCGGTGATGATGGGTGACTACAATCGTGTCCAGAACAAGGTGGTCGCGCTCCAGGCGCTGCTCGACCGGCGCGGCGTCGCCCGGATCGACGATCGCGGCACGGGTGCCGCGCACCAGAAGCCAGAGATAGTTGTCCCGGAAGGCTGGAACGGGCTCGATGTGCAAGGTGTCCATGACGCTCACCATCCGTTACTCATGACGATTGTATGAGCACTGTCGATCCGATCGTCCCGCTCGCGGATTTCCTGCGCCAGCCGGCGGGGCGATACGTGCTCGCATGGGAGCAGCGCCAGCTCGACACGGTGGTCGCCGACATCTTCGGCTATCACGCGATGCAGCTCGGGCTGCCCGAAGTCAATGCCCTGCGCGAGAACCGCATGCCGCTGCGGTTCTGCGCGTCGGACCGGCTGCTCGCTCCCGGGCAGATCAACGGTCACACCCAGGTCGCGGTGGTCACGCATTTCGAGGAACTGCCGTTTGCCTCGCAGTCGATCGATCTGGTCGTGATGCCGCACGTGCTCGAATTCGCCGACGAGCCGCACCAGGTACTGCGCGAAGTCGACCGGGTCCTCGTACCGGAGGGACAGGTCGTGATCACGGGCTTCAACCCATCGAGCCTGTGGGGAGCGCGTCAGTCGCTGTGCCGCCTCGGTGCCTCGCCGTTCCTTCCGCGCGCCGGCCAGTTCATCCGGCTGCCGCGCATCAAGGACTGGCTGAAGCTGCTTTCGTTCGAGGTCAATCGCGGCCGGTTCGGTTGCTACGTGCCGGGGGTGCGCACGGAACGATGGCTGGATCGCTGGACGTTCCTGGAGAAGGTCGGCGACCGCTGGTGGCCGGTGCTCGGTTCGGTGTACCTGCTGACCGCGATCAAACGCGTGCGCGGCATGCGACTGGTCGGCGCCGTGCGCAAGCGCAAGGCCGAGCGCAAGGTCGTGCTCGCTCCGGCGGCATCGCGCACGCTGTTGCGAACGGGAGAGTCGGAATCGGTGGTGATCGTCGGCGACGACGGCCCGGCCAATGACGCGACGCAAGGTGCCATCCGGGGCGCGGCGCGCGGATGAGGCACGCAAAGAGCATCAAGCTCGCGACCCAGGCGCTGCCGGTGGCGGACGAAGCCTCCGCACCGGCACCTTCCAAGACCGTTGAAATCTGGACCGACGGTGCCTGCAAGGGCAACCCAGGGCCCGGCGGATGGGGCGCGCTGCTGCGTTATGGCGGGCACGGGAAGGAACTCTTCGGCGGGCTCCCCAAGACCACCAACAACCGCATGGAGCTGACGGCCGTGATCGAGGCGCTCGCGTCGCTGAAGCAGCGCTGCCATGTCATCGTCCATACCGACTCGCAGTACGTCAAGAACGGCATCGAAGAATGGATGGCCAACTGGATTCGTCGCGGCTGGCGCACCTCGGACAACAAGCCGGTCAAGAACGTCGACCTCTGGCAACGGCTGGCGGCGGAAGCCCGACGGCACGACATCGAGTGGCGCTGGGTGCGCGGCCACGCAGGCGACCCGGGCAACGAGCGCGCCGACGAACTCGCCAATCGCGGCGTCGACGCGGCGCGGGCCCGCAAGGCTTCGTCTTGAGGCGCAGCGTTGCAATCCGGTCGTCAGGTCCCATCCCTCGCACGCAGGGCAGGGGAAATGGACGGCGCGCCGCTGCGCGCCGCGGAGGTCTCGCGTGAGGCAAGTCGTTCTCGACACCGAGACCACCGGCCTGGAGGTGAGCGAAGGCCACCGCATCATCGAGATCGGGTGCATCGAGATCATCGGGCGGCAACTGACCGAACGCCGTCTGCACTACTACATCAATCCGGAGCGCGACAGCGACGACGGCGCGCTCGCGGTGCATGGCATCACGCGCGAGTTCCTCGCCGACAAGCCGCGCTTCGCCGAAGTGATGCACGAACTGCTCGACTTCGTGCACGGGGCCGAGGTCATCATTCACAACGCCGCGTTCGATATCGAGTTTCTCGACGCCGAACTGGCGCGCAGCGGCATGCCTTCGTTCATGCAGCATTGCAGCATGGTCACCGACTCGCTGCGCCTGGCGCGCGACCTGCATCCGGGCAAGCGCAATTCGCTCGATGCGCTGTGCGAGCGTTACGCGGTTTCCAATTCCCACCGCACGTTGCACGGCGCGCTGCTCGATGCCGGACTGCTCGCCGAGGTTTACCTCGCCATGACGCGTGGCCAGGACACGCTGGTGATGGACCTGGGCGGCACCACGCTGCTCGAAGAGATCGGGCCGATCGACGTCGGGGCGCTCATCGTCCTGCGTGCCACGCCCGAAGAAGATGCCGCGCACGAAGCGGTGCTCGCCGGCATCGAGAAGGAAGCGGCAAGGCCCGCGGTCTGGCGTGCCGGCGCGGGCGCCTGAACCGCGCTACGGATTCGCCAGCCGCGCGCGCAACTCGCGCTTGAGCACCTTGCCGGCGGCGTTCTTGGGCAGATCGTCGACGAAGACGTAGCGCTTCGGCCGCTTGAACCGGGCCAGGTGCTCGAGGCAGAGCGCTTCGAGCGCCGCGGTGTCGGCGGCCGCACCCGTGCGCAGCGCAACCACCGCGACCAGCGACTCGCCCCATTCGCGGTCGCGTTCGCCGATCACGGCGATCTCGCGCACCGATGGGTGGCGCAGCAGCACCTCCTCGACCTCGCGCGGATAGATGTTCGACCCGCCGGAGATGACGAGGTCCTTGCTGCGGTCCACCAGGGTCAGGTAGCCGCGCGGATCGAGCCGCCCGAGATCGCCTGTGTGCAGCCAGCCGTTTGCGAGCGTGATCGCGGTCGCCTCCGGATTGTTCAGGTAGCCGCGCATCACGGTATCGGCGCGCACGCAGACTTCGCCGATCTCGCCTTCCGGGAGGCTGCGATCGCGGTCGTCGAAGACCGCAACCTCGACGCCCATCTGAGCGCGGCCGACGGAAGCGAGGCGATTCAGCTGTTGCCCGTCGTGGTTGTCGACATGGTCCGCCGCGGGAAGAACCGTGATCGTCATCGGCGATTCGCCCTGGCCGTAGATCTGCGTCAGGCGCGGTCCGAACCTTTCGAGCGCGCGCAGGGCGTCGCTCACGTACATCGGTCCGCCGCCATAGATGATCGATTTCAGATCCTGCGCGTCGCCGCGCATCGCGTCGACGAGACGCATCACCATCGTCGGCGCGGCGAACATCTTCGTGTCGCTGGCGAAGGCGAGCAGCGTGTCGATCTCGGCGACATCGAAACCGCGCGATGCAGGGATCAGTTGCGTACAGCCCGCGGCGATGTTCGGCACGATGTACAGCCCCGAGCCGTGCGACATCGGCGCTGCGTGGACCAGATGCTCGCCGGGGGACGCATGGTCGACATCGGCGAGATAGTTCAGCGCCGCCGCGAGCAGATTGGCGTGCGTCAGCATCACGCCTTTCGGCTTGCCTGTCGTCCCGGACGTGTAGAAGAGCCAGGCGACCTCGTGCGGTGCGACCTCCGAGACCCTGCCCGGCTCGGCGTGGAGAAGCTTGCGATAGTCGCCCGAGTCGACATCGACGAAACGCGTGCCGGGCGACGCGCGCGCCGCATCGATCGCGAGCGTGTCGACATCCTCGGTGATGAAGCACAGCGTCGCGCCCGCATCGTCGAGGATGAACGCGACTTCGCGTGGATGCAGCTTGACGTTGATCGGAATCGCGGCGAGCCCGGCGGCCCAGCACGCGTACAGCGACTCGACGTAGGCCGCGTTGTTCTGCATGACGAGCGCAACCCGTGCTCCCGCTTCCTGCCCGAGCGGAGCGCGCAATGCCGCGGCGAGCCTCAAGGCGCGCTCGGCAAGTCTTGCGTAGTCGAACTCCGTCCGGTCGCGCTCGATCACTGCCGGCAACGCCGGCAGGCGACGCGCCGAGCGCAGGAGCATGTGCGCGAGGTTCATGGTTTCCGCTTTCGCCCTCATTGTGCCGCCGAAAGCACGTCGGCCCGTCGTCGATCTGCCGCATGGCTGGCACGCTGGGAGTCCGTGCAATAATCCGCGCGCATCGCAGACAACGGCAACGCGGGCGGTTAGCTCAGCGGTAGAGCACTGCCTTCACACGGCAGGGGTCACAGGTTCGAACCCTGTACCGCCCACCAGCAACGCGAGCCCGGGGCAACCCGGGTTTTTCATTTGTGCTCGGGGTCGACGCGGAATGAACGCCCAAGCTGCAATGTTTCACCTGAAACCGGACGCGCTCGCGCAGTGGGCGGCGCGCGTGTTCTCCGCGGCACGTTGCGGCACCGACGAAGCGCAGACGATCGCACGCTCGCTGGTCCAGTCCAACCTGTACGGCCACGACTCCCACGGCATCGCGCTCGTGCCGATGTACCTGGAAAGCCTGCGCGTTGGCACCGCGCGCGCGGGCCAGTCGGTGCGCATCGTGGCCGATCTCGGCGCGCTCCTGACGCTCGACGGCCAGCGCGGATTCGGCCAGGTCGTCGCGCGCCAGGCGATGACGCTCGCGATCGAGCGTGCTTCGAAACACGGGTGCGCCGTGGTGGGCCTGCACAACGCGCACCACATCGCCCGCATCGGCGAATGGGCCGAGCAGTGCGCGACAGCGGGGCTGACATCGGTGCACTTCGTCAACGTGCTCTCCCCGCCGATCGTCGCGCCGTGGGGCGGCACCGAGGCGCGCCTCGTGACCGACCCGTTCTGCGTCGGTGTTCCCCACCAGCCCCACCCGTACGTTCTCGACTACGCGACCAGCGCGATCGCGGCGGGCAAGGTCAAGGTCGCCCTTGCGCGCGGCGAGCCGGTGCCGCCGGGTTCGCTGATCGACGCGAGCGGCGCGCCGACCACCGATCCGAACGCGCTCTACGAAGCGGGAGCGCTGTTGCCGTTCGCGCAGCACAAGGGTTACGCGCTGGCGGTGATGTGCGAGATGCTGGGCGGAATGCTGTCGGGCGGCGAGGTGTTGAGCGACGCCCATCGCCCGAGCACGATCAACAACATGCTCTCGCTGGTGTTCGCCGGGGACTGGCTGTGCGAGCCTGCGCGCCAGCGCGAGCAGATCGCGGCGCTCGAACGCTGGGTGAAGTCGGCGCGCCGCACCGACCCCGCGCAGCCGATCCTCTTTCCAGGGGAACCGGAGCGCCTGACCGAGTCGCGCCGGCGCCGCGAAGGCATACCCATCGCGCCGGCAACCGTCGACACGCTGCGGGCGGAAGCTGCGCGCCTCGGCGTCGCCGACGACCCGTTCGCGGAAGCGAGGACCGCTTGAGCGAGACCCGATACGACGCCGGCGAACTCACGTGGTTTGCGACCACGCTGTTTGCGCGTGCGGGTCTGGCGCAGGACCGCGCATTCTGCGTGGCGGAGCTGTTGGTCGAGGCGGATCTGCTCGGTCATTCGACCCACGGCCTCGCGCTTGCCCCGGGCTACCTGAAGGAACTCGCCAACGGCACGATGGCGACGAGCGGCGATCCCGCGGTCCTGAACGACTTCGAGGCCACGGCGGTGTGGGACGGCAAGCGGCTGCCGGGGCTCTGGCTCACGCGCGAAGCGGTCCGTTCGGCAGTCGCGCGGGCGCGTCGGTTCGGCATCGGATCGATCTCGATCCGCAACAGTCATCACATCGGCTGCCTGGCCGTGTTCCTCGAGGAGGCGGCGCGCCAGGGACAACTCGTGATGGTCGCGTCGTCGGATCCGGCCGTTCGTCTGGTCGCGCCCTTCGGCGGCATCACGCCGCAGATGACGCCCGATCCGCTCGCGGTCGGAATCCCGACCGGCGGTGATCCGATCCTGGTCGACATCAGCACGTCGATCACGACGTTCGGCCTTGCGTTGCGCCTGCGCGACTCGGGCAGCCGGTTCCCGGGGCAATGGGCACTCGACGCGCAGGGCGACCCGAGCGACGATCCGAACGTGCTCGGTGGCGAGCCGAAGGGCAGCCTGCTTCCGGTCGGCGGCGTCGATCACGGGCACAAGGGTTATGCGCTCGCCCTGATCATCGAGGCGCTGACGCAGGCGCTGAGCGGTTTCGGTCGTGCCGATGCGCCGGCGGGTTGGGGTGCGTCGGTCTGGGTGCAGGTGTTCGATACGTCGCGCTTCGCCGGCCGCACCGCGTTCGAGCGGCAGACTGCGTGGCTCGCCCAGGCATGCCGCAACACCGCGCCGCGTCGGGGCGTCGATGCCGTCCGTGTTCCCGGCGAACACGCGCTGGCGCACAAGCGGCGCGCGCAGGTCGAAGGGGTGGCGCTTTTCCCGGCGATTCTTGCGGCGTTGGCACCCTGGGCAGAGCGATTCGACGTTCGTCTTCCCGAGCCGAAGGCGGGCAGCCGCGAGCGCATGGATGGCCGGACCTTCCCCTCCTCGCGGTGACGCCATGACCGTGCGCACGCGCATCGCGCCGAGCCCGACCGGAATGCTGCACCTGGGCACCGCGCGCACCGCGCTGTTCTGCTGGGCGTTCGCGCGCCACCACGGGGGCGAGTTCATCCTGCGCATCGAGGACACCGACCTCGAGCGATCGACCGAGGAGGCGGTCGCCGCGATCATCGACTCGATGGGGTGGCTCGAGCTCGACTACGACGAAGGTCCAATCCGCCAGACCGAGCGGCTCGATCGCTATCGCGAGGTGATCGATCGGCTGATCGCGCAGGGCAAGGCCTACCCCTGCTACGCGAGCAAGGAAGAACTCGACCAGCTGCGCGAGGCCCAGATGGCGCGCGGCGAGAAGCCGCGTTACGACGGCCGCTGGCGCCCGGAAAACGCGCGCGGCCGCCAGCCGCCGGCGGGCGTGGCGCCGGTGATCCGCTTTCGCAACCCGGACGCGGGCACGGTCATCTGGAACGACCTCGTGAAGGGGCAGATCTCGATCGCCAACACGGAGCTGGACGATCTCGTCATCGCCCGCGCCGACCTGGTGCCGACCTACAACTTCGCGGTGGTGGTCGACGACATCGACATGGCGATCACGCATGTGCTGCGCGGCGACGACCATGTCAACAACACACCGCGCCAGATCAACATCTATCGCGCCATCCTCGGCGACGATGGGCCGCTGCCGCAATTCGGCCACCTGCCGATGATTCTCGGTCCCGACGGCCAGAAGCTTTCGAAGCGCCACGGCGCGGTGAGCGTCCTGCAGTACCAGGAGGACGGTTTCCTGCCGGAAGCGCTCTTCAACTACCTGGCGCGGCTCGGATGGAGCCACGGCGACGACGAGAAATTCTCGCGCGAGAAGACCGTGCAGTGGTTCGACCTCGCGCACGTGAATCGCGCGCCGGCGCAGTACAACATCGACAAGCTGCTCTGGCTCAACGGCGAGTACCTGAAGGAGGCCGACGACGCGCGCCTGGCGCAACTGGTGGCGCCACGGGTCGAGCAACGCGGAGGCCACATCGCCGGGACGCCGCTGATTGCGGCCGTGGGTCTTCTCAAGCAGCGCGCCAAGACGCTGAACGAGCTTGCCGACGAAGCGATGCTCTTCTACGGCCCGCACGTTGCCGACCAGGCGCTGCTGGCACAGCACCTCGTCGGCAGGAGCCTGGAGGCCGTGCGTGCTTTCCTCGACCGGGCACCTGCCATCGCATGGGAGCGCACGCAGATCAACGGGCTGCTGAAGCAGCTGTTGGCGGAGCAGGCGATCAAGATGCAACAGCTCGCGGTCCCGCTGCGTGTGGCCGTCACCGGCCGCACGCAGACGCCGTCGGTCGACGCCGTGCTCGAGCTGCTTGGCCGCGACGCGGTGCTCGCGCGACTGCGCGTTTCGCTCGCGAAGGTCGGCGTCTAGGCCGACATCGAGGCCTTCGCGTAGTCGAGCATGCCCTGGAAGTCGACCACGACCGCGGGCTCGCCGCCGACGACCCACGCGTCGTGGCCCGACGGCAGCAGCGAGACGTCGCCCGGATTGCAGTCGAACTCGGTGCCGTCGTCCATCTTGATGCGCAGCACGCCGGACACGTGATACTGGAAGTGTGGCGCTTCGCAGCTTTTCGTCTTGGCGAGCGGCTGCACCGACGTCGCCCAGCGCCACCCGGGCTCGAAGATGGCACGCCCGATGGTGGCGCCGCCGATCGTGATCAGCTCGACGCGGCCGCGCGGGAATTCGCGTACTTCATCGGGCTTGCCGAAGTTCTTCCATTCCGCGGCCACGTTGCCGTGGGCGAGCGTATGCGCATGAGTGTGTGCCTGGTTCATTGTGATCTCCGTTGAGGATCGGGAGATCATGGTGTGCGCGCAACGCTGCGCGCGAAATGGGCAGGATTGCGTAACGCGGGTCAGGACTCGAGATCGTCGAGCAGGCGATCGCACGTCGCTTCAAAGCGTGCCACATCGCCGTACGAGCGCGCGATCATCATCGCACCCTCGAGCCCGCCCAGCAGCGTCTGCGCCACCTGCGCCGCCGGGCCGGAAAAGCGCAACGAACGGTCGCGCTTGCCTTCCTGCAGCACGGCGGCGAGCCAGCGCTCGTTCGCGTCGAAAAAGTGCCGCACATCCTCGCGCATCGACTTGGGCAGCGTGGCGAACTCGGCCGCAAGCATGCCGCACAGGCACATACGGTTGTTGTCCAGCACCTCGCGGTAGAGCGCGGCGTACCGGCGCAACTTCGCGCGCGCGTCCTTGCTCTCTTCGTCGATCCGCTGCAGTGCCGCCAGGAAGTTGCGCTCGTAGCGTTCGATCAGCTGTTGGCCCAGGTCTGCCTTGGCCGGGAAGTGATAGTGCAGACTCGCCTTCGTCACGTTCAGCGCGGCGGCGATGTCGGCGTAGCTGAAGCCATTGAAGCCGCGCGTCTGTACCAGCCGCTCGGCGATGTCGAGGATGCGCTGCGACGTGTCGGCGTTGGCCACGGTTGTCCCGCCTTGCAGTTCGCTGGATCGAAGCTGACGATATCACTTACCTACTGGTTGACAAGGTACTTACCAATTGGTAAGTTGCATCGGTTCGAAGGCGCCGGATATGTTGCAGGTTCGGGACGCACCGCAGCCGATCCACCTCTCTGCAGGCGACCTGCGCGACGCGCTGGCAGTGCTGAACGCGATCGGCGAAGCCTGCGCGGGTGGAGCCTCGTTTGCGCGCGAGGGCGTGAGCAACCTTCCGGGTCTGGTCGCCTCCGAACTCACCACGCTATCCGTGTGCGACCTCGATAGCGGCCATCGCGCCGTGGTGAGCGACCGGCCGGGCGCCATTTCCCGGCGCGAAATCGAAGTCTTCGACCACTATTTCTACGAGCACCCGCTCGTACGCGAGCACGGGCAGAACCCGCGCGCGGTGACGCGCCGCATCGACGATCTGGTGCCCGCGCGGGAGTTCGAGCGCACGCCTCTCTTCAACGACTACTACCGCGCGATCCGCATCGACCATGCAATGGCCGTGCCGATCCACGTCGATCGCCGCCTGCTGGTGAGCTTTGTCTTCAATCGAAGCGAGCACGGCTTCAGCGATCGCGACCGGGCATGCCTGGAGCTGATCCGCCCCCATCTCGGCCACCTCTATCGGCTGACCCGCGCACTGGACGACGCCCGCACCGCGCCCGCGCCGGACCGCACCACTCCTGATCTGCCGCTTACTGCACGGGAGCGTGAGGTGCTGCACTGGCTTGCAGGCGGCAAAACCGATCGCGACATCGGCGAGATCCTCGGCATCAGTCCGCGTACCGTCCACAAGCACCTGCAGCGCATCTACGAGAAGCTGGGCGTCGAGACGCGCACGGCAGCCGTGATGCGTGTGCTCAGCTTTCGCAGCTGAGCTGCGCGCTTCAAGGCTCGGCGCTGCGCGCCGGGTCGTCGCGCGGCAGCACGTCGCAGAACATCTCGAAGCGCTTCCATTTCGGAATGGGCGGCGTATAGCTCGCGCGCGGCACGTAGGCCGAGGTTTCGGTGATGCTCATGCGGTGGATGTAGCGCGGGCAGTTCGGAAAGATGCGCGCCGCGCGCACCCGCACGATCAGTTGCGCGCCGGCAAACGACGGCAGCAGCGGATCGTCGTCGGCGATGGACGCGTGGCCGTTGACGCGCAGCCGATTGGGCCGCTCGAAGTCGATGAACAGCAATGCGACGGCCGGGTTCACACGCACGTTGCCGAGGCTGCGGAACATGCCGTTGCCGTCATAGCTGGGAAACGCGAGTTCGTCCGCGGCTGTGACGCGTACGAAGCCGGCGTCGCCGCCCTTGTACGAACAGTCCGGGAATCCCTGGTCGTCCGCGGTGGCGAGAAAGAAGAACACGCGGCTTTCGATGAATTGGCAGTCTTCGGCCGTGAAGGCAGCGCGCGAGAGCCGCTCGTCGAGCCGGTCGGCCAGCCGCCTGGTGTCGAAACGATCCTGCAGTTGCCGCATGCCCGCGTGATAGGTCGGGCGCGCCTCTCCAGGCGGTGCGCTCATTTGTTGCTTCCCGGCGGTGTAGTAAACGAGATCGGTTGCAACACCTGCGTGTCGACCTGCAACTTGAACAGATCCGGGCGTGCGTAGTGACCCACGACATCGAGGCTGCGCCGCGCCATGCCGACGCGCTCGAGGTCGATCTCCGCATAGAGCACGCCGCGCTCTTCATGCAGCGGGCCGGCGACGATCTTTCCGCCCGGTGCGACCACGACCGAATCGCCCTGGTTGATCCACTCGTCCGGGTTGCGATACATCTCGCTCTTCCCGGCCAGGCTGTCGGGAATGTCGCGCGCCTGGAACGCAGTGCCGCAACTCACGACCCAGCAGCCGCCTTCGCGCGCGATGTGCTGCATCGTGGCGATGCAACGGTCGCCAGTGTCGTAGGTGGGCGTGACGTAGAGTTCGATGCCCTGCGCGTAGAGCGCGTAGCGCACCAGCGGCATGTAGCTTTCCCAGCAGATCAGCGTGCCGATGCGGCCGACCGGAGTGTCCACGACCTTCAACCCGGAGGCGTCGCCCTGGCCCCACACCATGCGCTCGGGGTTGGTCGGCATCAGCTTCCGATGCCGGTTGAGCAGGCTGCCGTCGGCGCCGACGACGACCACCGTGTTGTAGAGCGTGCCGCCGCTGTACTGCGCATCGCGCTCGTGGATGCCGCAGACGACCGTAACGTCGTGCTCCTTCGCGGCCGCGGTCAGCGGCGCAAGATCGTTGCCGCCGAGCGTGACCGCATTGGCACGCAATTGCGCGTGCAGCCTTTCGGTCAGGCCCATGTCGGTGCCGGGACGCAGGCGCCACATCCACGCGGGATACCCGGGCACGAAGGCTTCGGGAAACACGACCAAGCGCGCGCCGCCGCGCGCCGCCTCCCCGATCGAAGCAGCCGCGACGCTCAGCGTCGCTTCGCGATCGAGAAAGACCGGCGGGCGCTGGATGGCGGCGACGCGTGGCATGCAATCAAGCGGCCTGACCGGCCAGCACCCACTTTTCGCCGAGCACCTGACCGTCGCGCACCATCGTCAGCGTGCCGTCGAGGCGGTGCCCGCGCACGATGCCCTGCCAGCGCAGCTTGCCGTACTTGGGACTTTCGGTTTCGGCGGAGAACGTGACCGTGTCGCCCGCCGCAACGGTGGTGTATGGCCCGTCGCCGTACTCGTAGCGATCACACGCCGTCGAGCGGAAGCGGCCGTTCTTGAATATCAGCGAATCGGCATCGCCGGACGTCTTGCCGCATTCGAGCACGATGCCGTCGAACGTGCGACCGTCGAGCGGATCGCGACCCCCGGAGGCGGGCGCGACGGACAACCGGTTGAGGGGGGAGAACAACGACTGCAGATGTGCGGACCAGCTCATGGGTCATCTCCTTTGTCGCCGGCGAGGGGTGCGCCGGCAGCGAGCCGATCGTCGTTCGGGTCAGCGCAACGAGAAATACTCAGGATTGCGTAAACAGTCTACGCCGCACCAGCACCGTCAATGGAACGCCGCCGTCAGGCGTGGCCGCCCCAGTCGCCGGGATCGTCTTCGGCGGGCGCAGGGGCCGGCACGTCGGCGAGGTTGTTCTCGAGGCCGGCCGACCTGAGGCAGCTCGCGAGGAAGTCGTGGGCATGCTGGCTCGGATCGCGCGGGAATTCGAACACGTCGATCACGGCTTCGCGCAGGAACGTGGCTTCCGCCTCGCCGTGGGCGAACCAGCGCAGTTCGGGTGGAACGTTTTCCAGGACGAACAGGTCCTCGTCCAGCTTGCCGACGAACATCTCCTTCGTGGCGCCGTTCTTGCGCGACTGCGCGGCGTTGCTGATGAACTGGGCGCCTTCGCGGCATTCGGCGGCATCGACTTCGATCGCGTGGACAGCCTGCGCAGCGCAGGTGAGGCAGACACCGATCAGGAACGGTCGCATCGCCGAGCCTCCGGCCGAAGCCGATTGCCTTTTGGATGGCTTTCAGCATGCCCGGTTCGGCCAGGGGTTTCGTCCGAAGAAACACGTGTTACGACACACAATCTTCGATGAATTCCGCTCTCAAGTTTTCGCGCGCCCGTGCACGGCCGCCGCCCGCTCGTCCTTGCGCAGTGCAGCGCGGTTGCGGGCGAAGTGCCCGCGGCTATAATGCGACCCTTTCCGCGTGGGGGTATAGCTCAGCTGGGAGAGCGCTTGCATGGCATGCAAGAGGTCAGCGGTTCGATCCCGCTTACCTCCACCAAGCACCAAGACTGAAGCACCTGAAAGCCCGCCACCTGGCGGGCTTTCGACTGACTGCAGTCCCCTTCGTCTAGAGGCCTAGGACACCGCCCTTTCACGGCGATAACACCGGTTCGAATCCGGTAGGGGACGCCACAAAAATCCTTGTTCTGTCGCGTCGGGGGCGGTATTTCGCGAATCCCCGCGTTCGATGCCAACCTTGTATGCGGACGACACACTCTGCGCGACCGTGATGGTTCGAGCGGCAAAGTGCCCGCTTTGGTTCAAGCTGTTGGCTGCATCTTCAATGCAACCCCGCGTCCAGTCAGACACCAACCCTTATGACCAATGGGTAGGACTTCCGAACTGAGCGGCATTGCCGCCATGCTTGCCGCGACGGCCTCCTTCGTGGTCTGCGATAGCTTCATGAAGGTGGTTGCCGAGGACCTGCCGCCCTTCGAAGTGCTTTTCCTGCGCGGCATCGCGGCCACTGCCGCTTGCGCGGTCCTGCTCGCGCTGCGTCGAGAAGGGGGCGCCCTCTCCGGTGTCCGCAACGGGCGCGCACTGCTCCGGGCCGCCGCCGAAACGTTCAGCGTTCTCTGCTACATCGTCGCGCTTGCCCGGATGCCAATCGCCGACGCGATCTCGATCATTCAGACGGCACCGTTGATCCTCATCCTCGGGGCGGCTCTCGTGCTGCGCGAGAGGATCGGCCCTGCGCGGATCGTGCTTGTACTCGTCGGCTTCGCGGGAGCCTTGATGGTGGCTCAACCTGGGTCTTCCGGGATCTCCTTGGCGGCGCTGCTGGCCCTCGCATCGGCGGTGTTGATCGCGGCGCGCGACTTGATCGGACGTGGCGTGCCGACCCGCATTCCGGTGACCGTTGTCGCCTTCGCGACCACCATCATGGTCATGGCGGTGTCGGCCGCCTTGTCGCTGAGCGTCGAGACCTGGACGGCGCCGACCTCTCGTCATCTCGCCTTCCTCGGTGCCGCGGGCCTTTTCGTCACGCTGGGTCACGCGGGGCTTCTCGCCGCCTATCGCCTCGGCCCGACCACTCTGATCGCCCCTTTCTTCTACAGCTTTGCCCCTTGGGCGGTTCTATCCGGACTCATCGTCTGGGGCGCATTGCCGAACCCTGTGGCCCTGGGCGGCATCGTGCTGATCAGCGTCAGCGGCGTCGCCAACGTCCTGCTCGACCCGCGCCGCGGGCGCAGCGCGGTCCCGCCGCGGTCAACGGACGCTCTGAGCAAGTCCACGCCAGGGCAGCTGAAGGTGACTCTCGACAACAAGCGGGAGTCTCCAGGTATCGAGTAAGCCGGCACACGAGCGGTCACGACCGCGAGTGCTGCTCTCAGCGCACATGAATGCAGGCGGTTGCCGAGGTCCAGTTCCAAGCAGAACCGCGAAGCAGCCTTTGCAGTTCGACCGGTACAGGCGCAAGCGCTGAACAAACAGCGCGTGCAGGCGCCGACGTCGCATCGTCAATGGCGGTTCTGCTCAGAGACACGGGGCAAGGTGTCGGCCCACTTTACGTCGCGCCCCCGACGTCCAAACGTGACAAGCACTAAGGCGATGATTTTTAGGGGAAACACGCCGACTGGCCCGCTCATTGCTCCGTAGAAACCATGTGTTCGCGGAGCGCGTCTGACTGAGCTCAGGCGGTCGCTCCAACCCGCGACGTTAGGGAGGTCGTATGAGCCTGCCAAGAAACTTCATTACCTCTGCAGCGGCTGTGTTGGCGATCGCATTGGCCGCTTCGCCCGCGCACTCGACCGTTCTGATCGATGTCACTGAATCGGCTGGCAATGTCGACGTAGTCGCCAGCGGCAGCCTCGACCTGACCGGCGCGACGCAATTTATCAACTCGACGATCAACTACGCGGCCTACTCGGTCGGAATAATTCCAGGTGGTAGCAACTGGTACGTCGCGCCCGGGTCTGGCGGCAGCTTCGAACTGTTCGAGCTCACTGGTGCAACCCTGCCTTTTGGTTCGAGTTCGGCCTTCTTCAACCCACCGTCTTCGTCATCGGGGGACAGCTTCACCATCTGGGGCTACGGCGGTCTAGCGCCGGGTCCGGAGGTCGCCGTGCCAACCGGATACATTTCCGGCAGCCCGATCTTTGCTCAGATGGAATTCGACGGTCAGACCATCGCCGGCATGACTTTGATTCCCGGAACGTACGTGTTCGATCTTCCCAGCGACACGGTCATCCTCGAGATCGGTGGTGGCACCGTGCCCGAGCCCGGCACACTCGCGCTGCTCGGCCTCGGTTTTGCCGGCTTGGCCTTATCGCGTCGGCGCAGGTAGCAACCGGCGCCGTCGACACAACCCCGCTTCGGCGGGGCCTATCGTTTTTGAGACTGATAGTTTCCCAGCGGCCCTTGCCGGTCGGTCTTGCACCGCCCCGCCACTGCGCACGCGGGTCGCTGCCTTCGTTCCGTTTGTTAGCTTCGTTCCGTTTGTTAGACTCGAAACGCATTTCGGCCCCCTCCCACGACGCGCCCGCGTGCCCTCGACACCAACTCCCGAGAAGGACCCGCCTCCGTCGCGGGATCTCGCACGCGTCCTCCTGTCCGTCCTGACGATCGGGCTGCTGATCGCCGGCAGCCTTTGGGTGCTGCGGCCGTTCCTCGGCGCGACGATCTGGGCGGCGATGGTGGTGGTCGCGACCTGGCCCATCATGCTTGCCTTGCAGAGGCATTTGGGCGGACGACGCTGGCTTGCCGTCACCGTGATGACGCTTGCGATGCTGCTGCTGCTCGTCGTTCCCCTGGTGCTGGCCATCGTCACCATCGTCGACTACCGCGACGAGATCGCGAACTGGCCGGAGGCGATCAAGACCCTCAAGGTTCCTTCGCCGCCCGACTGGGTCGAGCAGGTACCCCTGGTCGGCGCGAAGCTCGCCGCGGAATGGCGCAAGTTGGCCGAGCTGGGCTCGGAGGAACTGGTGGCGCAGGCCGCGCCTTATGCGCGCAGGTTGATCGCATGGTTCGCGGCGCAGGCCGGCACGCTTGGCCTGATGATGCTGCACTTCGTGCTGATCGTGCTGATCACGGCAATTCTGTATGCGACGGGCGAGGCGGCCGCACGCGGCGTGCTTCGCTTCGGCCGTCGCCTTGCCGGCGCACAGGGCGAGAGCTCCGTGATCCTCGCCGGCCAGGCGATCCGCGCGGTCGCGCTCGGGGTGGTCGTCACCGCGATCGTGCAATCGACGGCCGCCGGCGTCGGTCTCGCCGTGAGCGGCGTCCCCTACGCGGCCGTGCTCACGGCGATCATCTTCATCTTCTGCATCGCCCAGCTCGGTCCGATCCTGGTGCTGGCGCCTGCTGTTGCCTGGCTCTACTGGTCGGGCGATGCGGTCTGGGGCTCGGTGTTGCTCGTCTGGACGATCCTCGTGGGTGCGCTCGACAACGTCCTGCGACCGTTGCTCATCAAGCGCGGTGCGGATCTCCCCCTGCTGCTCATCTTCGCCGGTGTCATCGGCGGGCTCGTCAGCTTCGGGATCATCGGCCTCTTCGTGGGTCCGGTGGTGCTCGCGGTGACCTACCGATTGCTCGAGGCGTGGGTCGCCGAGATCGACGCGCCTTCCGACGCGGCCCCGGGCAAGCTGGCGCCCGTCATCCCGGCTGCGCCCGCGCAACGCGAAGCCGCCAAGAAGAAATAGCCAGACCCGGCAAGCGCGGCCAGTCGAGTCTCGGGGCTTCGCCCGGCACGCTAGAAGATCGCCGGCTCCTGCGTCGGCGGGCCGAACGAAGTCTCGAGGAAATCGAAATCGCACCCTTCGTTCGCCTGCCTGATGTGTTTGGTGAACATCCACCCGTAACCGCGTGAGTACCGTGGTGCCGGCTGCGACCACTGCGCGCGGCGCTGCTCGAGCTCGCGGTCGGTGACTCCGAGCCGCAGCGTTCGCGCCGGCACGTCGAGCGTGATCAGGTCGCCGTTGCGCACGAGAGCGAGCGGCCCGCCGACATACGACTCGGGCGCGACATGCAGGACGCACGCGCCGTAACTGGTGCCGCTCATGCGCGCATCGGAGACGCGCAGCATGTCGCGCACGCCGCGCTTTACCAGCTTGGTCGGAATCGGAACCATGCCCCACTCGGGCATGCCCGGTCCGCCCTGCGGCCCGGCATTGCGCAGCACGATCACGTGGTTCTCGGTCACGTCCAGATCCTCGCGCTCCAGCGCTTCCTTCATCGAGGGATAGTCGTCGAAGACCAGCGCGGGTCCGGTGTGGCGCAGGAACTTCGGGTCGCAGGCGCTCGGCTTGATCACGCATCCGTCGGGCGCGAGGTTGCCGCGCAGGACGGCGAGAGCGCCTTCGGCATAGATGGGTTTCTCCAGAGGGCGGATGACATCCTCGTCGTAGACGCGCGCGCCTGCGATGTTTTCTCCGACCGTGTGGCCGCTGACGGTGCGAGCACCGAGATGCAGGAAGGGCGCCAGGCGCGACATCAACGCCGGCAGCCCGCCAGCGTAATAGAAGTCTTCCATCAGGTACTTGGTTCCGCTCGGACGCACGTTCGCGATCACCGGCACCTTGCGGCTGGCGGCCTCGAAGTCGCCGAGGCCGATGTCCCTGCCGGCGCGCCGCGCCATCGCCACGACGTGAATCACCGCGTTGGTCGAGCAGCCCATCGCCATCGCGACCGCGATGCCGTTGAGGAACGATTCGCGCGACATGATGTCGGTCGGCTTCACGTCGTCCCAGACCAGTTCGACCGCGCGCCGGCCGGCTTCCGCGCACATGCGCATGTGGCTCGAGTCGACCGCGGGGATGGACGACGATCCCGGCAGCGCCATGCCGATCGCTTCCGCGATGGCCATCATCGTGCTGGCGGTGCCCATGGTCATGCACGTCCCGTAGGAGCGCGCGATGCCGTGGCTCATCTCCTCGAGGTCGGCATCCGTCACGTTTCCGGCCCGCCGCTCGTCCCAGTACTTGAACGCGTCCGAGCCGGAGCCGAGGGTCTGGCCGCGCCAGTTGCCGCGCAGCATCGGACCGGCCGGCACGAACACCGCCGGAATGTCGAGGCTGGTCGCGCCGAGCAGCAGTCCCGGTGTCGACTTGTCGCAGCCGCCCATCAACACCACGCCGTCGATGGGGTACGCGCGCAGCATCTCCTCGACCTCCATCGCGAGCAGGTTGCGGTAGAGCAGCGCCGAGGGTTTGAGCAGGTTTTCGAACAGCGACATTCCCGGCATTTCGAGCGGCAGGCCGCCCGCCTGCAGCACGCCGCGCTTGACGTCGTCGACGCGTTCCTTGAAGTGGCCGTGGCACGGGTTGATGTCCGACCACGTATTGACGATGGCGATCACGGGGCGGCCTGCCCAATCCTCGTGCGCATATCCGAGTTGCATCACGCGCGAGCGGTGATTGAACGAGCGGAAGTCGTCGCGCGCGAGCCAGCGCGCGCTGCGCAGGTCCGCGCCGGTCTTCCTTGCCATGTCGGTCTCTCCCTGGTCCGTCGCGTCGACCGGCGCTTACACGGTCCGCGCGCGCACGCGCATCGTCAGGCCCACCGGGGCCATGGTGACGCTCAGTGACTCGCGCGCTTCGCGCCCGTCCGGCGTATCGACCGAAACGATGTCGAAGCGACCGAGCAGCGTCGCCATCGCGACCTTTGTTTCCAGCAGCGCGAGATAGCGGCCGGGACAGATGCGCGGTCCGGCGCCGAAGGGCATCGAGATGCGTTTGGCGGCATTGGCTGCCTGCGCTGGACCTCCTTCGCCCAGCCAGCGTTGCGGCAGGAATGCAGCGGCGTCGGGCACGTTGCGTTCGCTGACAGCATCACGGCGCATCATCAGGAAAACCACCATGCCCTTCGGGATGCGCACGTCGCGCAGCGTGGTTTCACGCAAGGCCTGGAAGGCCATCTGCGGCGCAACCGGCTTCAGGCGCATCGTCTCGTGCGCGCATGCCTCGACGAAATCGAGCCGGGCGATCTGCTCCGCGGTCGGCGCGAGAGCGTCGCCGCAGACGCTGCGCACTTCGCTCGTCGCCGCCGCCAGCGCCTGCGGGTTGCGCCAGAGGAGGTGGATCATCCACGCCACGGTATTGGCCGTGGTGTCCTCGCCTGCGAGCAGCATCGTCAGCACGTTACCCGCAACCTGCGCGTCGTCGATGCCGCTGCCCGGCTCGGCCGCCGCGACGAGCATCGCCTCGAGCAGGTTGCCGGGATGCTCACGCAGCGACGGATCGGCCTGCAGGCGGACGCGCGCCTGGGCGATGAAACCGTTCACCGCCGCCTTGATTTCCTCGACGCTGCGCGCTAGCTGTCGATCCTCCGCGGACGGCAGGAAGCGCCACATCGGAATCTGCTTGAAGATCCGCTTGAAGATCGCCGGAAAGAGCCGGTTCAGGTGGTTCTGGATCACGTCCTCGTCGGAATCGAGCGTGTTCACCTCCGAGCCGAACGCCAGCCCGGCAATCGAATCGACCGTAAACCGCATCAGGTCGGCCTGCAGGTCGATGGCGCTGCCGCGTTCGGCGGCGACCTGCCAGCGCGACGCGAGGCGCTGCGCCACGCGTTGCAGCGACGGGTAGTAAGCCTTGACATGCGCCGGGTCAAAGGCGGCCATGACCATGCGCCGCTGGCGGCGCCAGGTCTCGCCGTTGGCGCCGAACACGCCGTTGGGAAGCCCCAGCTCGGTCCACACCTGCTCGAGTCTCGAGGTGCGCCGAAAACCGTCGGGACGATCACGCAGGATCCCGGCAACGACGTCATGGTCGCCGACCACGACGATCCGGCGTTTTCCGAGCTGCAGCCTGAAGAAGGGCCCATACTCCGCACACCAGCGCTCGATCTGCTGGTGCACCAGGGTCGGCTCGATCTGCAGGAGATTGCCGAACACTGGCAGGCGGCGCGGTCCGGGAAGATCTTCAAATTCGCGCAGGCGTCCTGCCACGGCTGCCCGCGGACGTTCGACCGTGCTGGTATCCATTCACGCTTCCTCTGGCTCTGATCGGGCCGTCCGATGCAATCATCACCGATGACCGGACGCTGACACAAGCGTGTCGCCGGGGACGTTCGGGTCAGCAGACGGCAGAGCTAGGCCACTACGTCAGTGTGGGGCGTTGCGTGCGCCGCACTTTTTCGGCGGCGTGGACGTGGATATGATCGACCGCCTCAGGCTGCCGCGCGCGAGCGGCGCGCCGCACGACAGTCCGGAAGCCTGATCGAACCTTACTGTTGCACGGAAAGACTCACCGTTGCTCGACAAGCTTTTTTCACGTCCGCTGCACGAACACGCGGAACCTGCGCAGCGCGTGGCGGGCGTGCAGGCGCTCGCCCCGGACTCCGCGGAGGTCGCAAGCCTGTTGCAAGGCGATCCCGCGCCGGAAGTCCGTGCCGCCGCCGCCGAGCGCTGCGTGGATCTCGTCGCGCTCGGCGTGGCCTGGCGGACGGAGGCCGCACCGGGCGTGCGCACGGCCATTGCAGCGTCCCTCGGCAAAGCGGTCGCCGAGACCTCCGACAGCGCCGCGGCCCTGGCATTGCTCGATGCGCCAGACTGCACCGATGCGATTCGCGCCGCGGTCGTGCATCACGCTCGCGACTCCGCGCGGCGCGACATCGCGATCGCAGGCATCGGCGACGAGAACGTACTGGTCGATCTCGCGGTGGCCGCGGCCCACGCGCCGACACGGTTGGCAGCGGCCCAGCGCGTGCAGTCGCCCGAAGCGCTGCGCCGGCTTGCCGACGCGGCCCAGGACCGCGATCGCGGCGTCGCGCGCCACGCGCGGCGGCGTGTCGATGCGATCAACCGGCGCATCACTCAAGCTGCCGCCGCCGACGTCATCCTGACCGAGGCCGAAGCGCTCGTGGAGCAGCCGGGTCCGATCGTCAAGGTGGCGATCGAGCTGGAGCGCCGCTGGAAGGCGCTGGATCTCGCCGACGACACCGGGCGCCGCGCGCGCTGGGACGCGGCGACACGATCGCTGCAGGCGCGTTTCGACCGCGAGCACGAAGCGCAACGCGCGCGCGTGTCGTTCGAACGCCGCCTGGGCGACTGGCTCGATACGCTGCGCGCCGCGCCGGCGTCCGAGGCGTTGCCGGCATTGCACGCCGAAATGGTTGCCCTGCGCGCGCAGGCTCAGGAGAGCGCCGACGCGACGGCGCTGGCAAAGGTCGAGCAGGGTGAACAGCAGCTTGCGCATTGGGAGCGGGCGCAGGTCGCGCTTGCCGGCGCCGAAGCCCTGGTCGCCGAGGCGGAGCAACTTGCCGCGGGAACCCCGATCGACGACGCGCAGCTGCCGCAGCGCTGGCAGGCGCTCGACCTCGCGGTCCGAACGCCCGCGCTGACGCGGCGTTTCGAAGCGGCATTGCTCGTGATTGAGCAGCGTCGCCTGGCCTACGTACGGGCAGCAAAGGAGCACGAGGGCGCCGCGCGCCAGCAACTGCACGCACAGCTTCACGCGGCGGAGCTGGCGCTCGCCGCGGGACAGCTGCAGGCGGCGCGCACGGCCGCCGACGCCGCCAGGGCATTGAAAGCGACGGCGGGCGCGCTGCCCAAGCCGACCATCCAGCGACTGAGCCGCGTCATCCAGCAGCTGGTCGAGCTGGAACGATGGGAGAGCTTCGGCCAGCATTCCGCGCGCGTCCAGCTGTGCGAGCGCGCCGAGGCGCTTGCCAAGGCGGCGCCGGACCCGGCGCAACTCGCGCACGAGGTGCAGAAGCTGCGAGCCGAGTGGAAGGTGCTCGACCAGCAGCACGCCAACGTGCCGAAGTCGCTATGGGAGCGTTTCGACGGTGCATGCGAAAAGGCGTATGCGCCGGCTGCCCAGCACTTTGCGCAGCTCGCGGCGCAACGCAAGCAGGCGCGCAAGCAGCGCGAGGAGTTCATCGCCCAGGCGAGCGCGCATGCGCAGACGCTGCTCGCCGAGCCGCGCGACTGGCGCGCGATCGCCCACTGGCTGCGTGAAACCGACCAGGCCTGGCACGGCAGCGATCTCGGCAGCGTGGATCCCGCGGCCTGGAAGAAGGTCGACACGCAGATGAAGACGGCACTCGCGCCGCTGCGTGACGCGCTGGCCGGGGCGCGCCGCAAGGCGAAGACCGAACGCACCGCCCTGGTGGCGCAGGCCGTCGCGCTCGCCCCCAAGGCGCTGGAGCGCGATGCGCCCGCACAGGTGCGGGCCCTGCAGGCGCGCTGGAAAGAGCAGGCGACGGCGACGCCGCTCGCACCGCGTGATGAACGCACGCTGTGGGACCAGTTCCGCGCCGCTTGCGATGCCGTGTTCAGCGCGCGCGACAACCAGCGCAAGGAAGCCGAGAACCGCAAGCACGAACATCGGCGCGCTTTCGAGGCCCTCGCGGAGCAGATGGAGCAGCTTGCGCACGCGGGCGACAAGGACGACGCGGAGGTCCGTCGCCTGCAGCGCGACCTGCAGGCGCAATGGAAGACGGCGGTCACCGGATCCGAGCCGCCTCCTGCGGCCCTGGACGGACGCTTCCGGAGTGCGCGCGCCGCGGTCGAAGCAAGTCTCGTCGCGCGGACCCGCAAGCGTGAGGCCGAGGTCTGGCAGGGCCTCCTTGCGCGCGAGCGCCTGTGCGAGGAACTCGACGCGCTGGTGCTTGCCGAGCAGCAAGCCGAGCAGGCGAGGGGCACAGCAGAGCAGGTCCGGCAGCGTTGGACCGGCTTGCCGCCCTTGTCGGGCGCTTGGGAGAAAAGATTGCTCGAGCGCCGCGACGCGGCGCTGCACGCTCTGACCGACGAGGACGCGCGCCTCGACTACATCGATCGCATCGAGGAAGAGAAGCCGGCACGCAGCGAGGACCTGGCGGCGCTCGAACTGCTGCTGGGCCTGGATACGCCGGCCGATCTGCGTGCGCAGCGCCTGGCGGTGCAGGTCAAGCAGTTGCGCGAACGCTTCAAGAACACGCCGGCGAACAATGACGGCGCCGCCGAGGAGCGTCTGCTCGGGTGGTGCGGCCGCCCGGGGATCGCGGACCCGCGCGACCTGCAGCGCTGCGAACGCATCGTGGCCTCGCTGGAGCGGCGACGCTGACGTAACGAAACGGCGCTCGCCGTGGCCATGCACCGCTGGTCGAGTCGATCGGGATTGACGACCGGATGCTTGCGGCGCCATTGTGCGGGTTCAGCGTGCCCGCGCACGACGGCAGATCCGTGATACCTGCGTCCATCGTGATCCGGCTCCCAGCGCTGCGGCGGGCGGCGATGGTCTCGTTCGGGCTGCTGGCTTCGTGCTCGAGCCCGCCGCTGGACTCCGTCTCGGACCCGGAGCGCGAAGCAGCGCGCGGCGCGCCGACCATCGCCGGCATCGGCACCTCGACATTCATCGTCACGGCGCGCGATGACGAAGCGCGCCGGCTGTTCCAGCAAGGACTTCAACTCGACTACGCCTTCGAGCATGCGGAGGCGGCGCGCGCGTTTCGCGCGGCGTTCGCGCGCGATGGCACGTGCGCGATGTGCGCCTGGGGCGTCGCCCATGCCCTGGGACCCAACATCAATGCGCCCGATCGCCGTAATGAACCCGAGATCCGCCGCTATCTGGCACGCGCCCGGGTCGCGGCAGCAGGCACCACTCCGGTCGAGCAGGCTCTGATCGAAGCCATGGCGGTGCGTTACGGCGATGCGGCGCCAGCGCGACAGCGGGCTGCCGCGGCGCGCGCGGAGGCGATGTGTTCGACCGCCGCGGTCGAACGCAGCGTTCCCCCCTTGGAGCGCTCCTATGCGCAGGCGATGAAGGAGGTGGTCGAGCGGTTCCCGCGCGACCCGGACGTGGTGACCCTATATGCCGATGCCGTCATGGTGACGAGTTCGTGGCGCTGGTGGGATCCGAAGACCGGCGCGGCAAACGGTGACATAGAGATCGTCATCGACCGCCTGCAGGAGGCGCTGAAGGAGAATCCGCAGCACACCGGCCTCGCGCACTTCCTGGTGCACGCGGCCGAACAGTCGCCGGATCCCGAGCGCGCCGAACCGGCCGCGGACGAGCTCGGTACGCTCGCGCCGGGCGCACCGCACCTCGTGCACATGCCGTCGCACATCTACGTGCACGTCGGGCGCTTCGCCGACGCTTCGCGTGTCAACGAGCGGGCGCTGCAGGTCCAGAGGACGTACGACGCACAGATCACCAGTGCCGGTTTCACCGCCGACAGGCCCTGGGACTTCCATCACCTGCATTTCCTCTGGTATGCCTCGCTGATGGAAGGGCGCGGCGATGTGGCGCTCGCCACCGCACGGCGCATCGCGGGCATGACGGGCGGGACACCGGAGATGCGCGAATACGCGCGCGTGCTTCCGATGCAAACGCTGGTGCGATTCGAACGCTGGGACGAGGTCCTCGCGCAACCGCGGCCGCCGCAGGGGCTGGGGCTGACCGAGGGCATCCGGGAATACGCGCGCGGCATGGCGTTTGCGCACACCGGGCATCTCGCGCAGGCGCAGGAAGCGGCGCGCAGCCTCGCCCAGCTGCGTGAACTTTCGACCGTCACCCGTGCACGCATCCTGGATCGGCCGTTGCCCGACGAATTGCTGCGCATCTCGGCGGCTGTGCTCGATGGCGCGATCGCTTTTGTACCCGGGGGGCCCGCCACTGCCGCCCAGCGTCGAGCCGCGGTCGAAGCGCTCGAAGGTGCCGCCCGGCTCGAAGACGAAATCGGCGGCGAACCGCCGCGCTGGGCGATGTCGGCGCGCCTTGCGCTGGCCGATGCGTTGCGCGCGGATGGCCGCCCCGCCGACGCCGAACGGGAGTATCGCGAGCACTTGCGCACGCAGCGCGACAACGGCTGGGGTTTGCGCGGTTTGCGCCTTGCGCTGGCAGCGCAAGGCCGGACGTCGGAGGCGGAGGCGTTCGACGAACGCCTGCGCACGGTGTGGATCCAGGCCGATGCCGGCCTGCTGACCGTGCGATAGGCAGGCGCCGGCGCTCGCGCGAGCAAGGTCGTGTTCACGCGTCGTCGCTGTCTCGGGGCCTCTTTCGTCGCGCTGTTCGCGAGCGGCACGGGGGAAACGGAGGAAACGTTTGCCGCCGCGCGCGACCGCATGGCGCGCGAGATCGAACAGGTCGCGCACGAGACCGCGGCCACCACCGGACGCGAAACGCTCGCCGCGAACGTGATGGCGGCGATGCGCAAAGTGCCGCGCCACCGCTTCGTCCCTGCCAACCTCGCGCACGCCGCCTACGAAAACCGCCCGCTGCCGATCGGCGACGGGCAGACGATTTCGCAGCCGTTCATCGTCGCCCTCATGACCGACCTTCTCGAACCCAGGAAGGACGACGTGGTGCTCGAAGTCGGCACCGGTTCCGGCTACCAGGCAGCGGTGCTGGCCGAATGCGTCGGGCGCGTGTACACGATCGAGATCGTGCGCGCGCTCGGCGAACGCGCGGCGACCCTGTTGCGGGAACTCGGCTACGGCAATGTCGAGACGCGTATCGGCGACGGTTACGCGGGCTGGCCCGAGGCGGCACCGTTCGACGCCATCGTGGTGACTGCGGCGCCCGATCACGTGCCGCAGCCGCTGGTCGACCAGTTGAAGCCGGGCGGCCGCATGGTCATTCCGGTCGGCGAACAGAGCTTCGGCGGCCAGGAGCTGCTGCTGCTCGAAAAGAGCAGCGACGGCTACACCATCAAGCGAAATGCGCTCTCGGTCAGGTTCGTGCCGCTCACGCGCCCGCGTTGATTTGAGTCATCAAGTCAACATCCGTCCGCCGGCTCGCATCTGCCGCTCAGCCACGTTGCGCCACCAATCGGGTTGGCGTGGCGTATGTTGAAGCGATCGCAACAGCCCGATAGTTGGTCTTACGTCGATCGGCCAGGCACTCGTCCTCGCACTTCTGTGGAGGAAATACGGCAGGCTGGCGGTGATCAGCCTGCTCGTCTCTCTCGCGCCGGTGATGGCCTTTGCCATCGTCGACGAAATCGAGACTTCGCGCTGGCAGGCGACGCTGATGAGCGTGGTGGCGGGCAAACTCTGGTTCCGTGTCGAACCTGGGCCGAGCGACGCGATCACGTTCCCCGCCACGGGTCCTTACGACGAACGCCTGGGCTACGACCGCCTGCCCGAGTTCATCGCGCGCCTCGAGGAGCAGGGCTTCGCAATCACGGCGCAGGGGCGCATGTCGCCCTGGATGCTCGCGCTCGCCGATCACGGTTTTTTTCCGCCCTATCGTGAGAAGAGCCGGCTGGGCCTCGCCTTGCGCGGGTGCCGCGGCGAACCGATCTTCGCCGCGCGCTTCCCGGAGCGCGCCTACCCGCGCTTCGAGGACGTGCCACGCGTGCTGGTCGATGCGGTGCTGTTCATCGAAAACCAGGGCCTGCTCGATGACCGCAGGCCGACCCGCAATCCGGCGGTCGAGTGGGACCGTTTCGCCGGCGCCGTGGGCGACCAGGTGCTGCACGTGCTGCACGCCGGACATCCCACTCCCGGCGCAAGCACGCTCGCGACCCAGATCGAAAAGTATCGTCACTCGCCCGACGGCCGCACCGAGTCCGGCGGCGAGAAGCTGCGCCAGATGACCTCGGCGATGCTGCGCGCCTACCTCGACGGCGCAGACACGCGCTCGCGGCGCCAGCAGATCGTGCTCGACTACATCAACACCGTGCCGCTGTCGGCGAAAGCCGGCTTCGGCGAGGTCAACGGGTTCGGCGACGGACTGTGGGCATGGTACGGGCGCGACTTCACCGAGGTGAGCCAGTTGCTCGCGGGCGCGCGAGACGCCTCGCCACGTCCGGCGGGCCTGCTGGACGCGCGCGCACGCGCGTTCAAGCAGGTGCTGTCGTTGATGATCGCCGAGCGGCGTCCTTCGTATTACCTGCCGGATGGCGAGCATGCCCTCACGGACTTGACGGACAGCTACCTGCGCCTGATGGCCGACGCCAATGTCATCCCGGCTGCACTGCGCGATGCGGCACTGCCGCTGCCGCTGGACGTGCTCGGTGGACCGGTGCCGCGGGCCGCGATGTCGTTCGTCGATCACAAGGCCGCAAGCGCGGTGCGCGGCCGCCTGTCGACCTTGCTCGAAATTCCGCGCCCGTACGACCTGAATCGCCTCGACCTGGTTGCCGGGACGACGCTCGATGGCGACGCCCAGCGCGCGGCCACGCGCTTGCTGCGCGCCATCAGCGATCCCGCGGCGGCGCGCGACGCGGGCCTGTACGGCTATCACTTGCTGGAAAACGGCGATGATCCGGGCAAGCTCGTGTTCAGCTTCACGCTGTTCGAGCGCAGCGAAGGCGCCAACCTGCTGCGCGTGCAGACCGACAGCGTCGACCAGCCGTTCGACATCAACGAGGGGGCGCGCCTCGATCTCGGCTCGACCGCGAAGCTGCGCACGCTGATCACGTACCTCGAACAGGTTGCGGACCTGCACCGCCGATGGGTCGGGCTGTCGCCGGCCGAGCTTGCCGCGGTGGGCGTGGACAGGCGCGACGCAATCGCCCGCTGGGCCGTCGACTACCTGAGCCAGGCAAAGGATCGCAGCCTCGGCGGCATGCTCGACGCAGCGATGCAGCGCACGTACTCGGCCAGCCCGTACGAGGCCTTCTTCACCGGCGGCGGCATGCATCGCTTCGAGAACTTCGAGCCGGAGGACAACGGCCGCGTGCTCACGGTGCGCGAGGCCTTCAAGCGGTCGGTGAACCTCGTCTTCATCCGCCTGATGCGCGACGTCGTGAACCACGTCATCGCGGAGACGCCGGATGCGAACGCATGGCCGCTGGAACGCCGCGCGGCGACGAGCCGCGCGGCGCTGCTCGCGCGCTTTGCCGATCAGGAGAGCCGCCAGTTCATCGCCCGCTTCTATCGCAAGTACCAGGGCCTGAGTCCCGGGCAGGCCGAGGAACTGCTGCTGCAGAGCGTGCGCCCGACGCCGGTGCGGCTGGCAAACGTGTTCGCGGTGCTGGAACCGGAAGGCAGCGTCGACGACCTGGCCGAGTTCCTCGCCCGGCGCATCGAACGCGAGGTGCCTTTGCCGGCCGCGGTCAAGGCGTTACACGACAGGCAGAGCAACGCCCGGGGCGCGCTCGGCGACCACGCCCTCGTCGCCGGCGTGCATCCGCTCGAGCTGTGGCTGGTCGGCTACCTGCGCCATCATCCCGGCGCGACGTTGTCCGAGGCGAACGCGGCGAGCCAGGCGCAGCGCTACGACGCCTATCGCTGGTTGTTCACGACACCGCGGAAGATCGCGCAGGACGAGCGCATCCGTATCGAACTCGAGCAGCAGGCGTTCGCGGAAATCCTGCGCTCGTGGCGCAGGCTCGGCTATCCGTTCGAGGCGCTGACGCCGTCTTACGCGACCGCGATCGGCTCGTCCGGCGACCGGCCCACTGCGCTCGCGGAGCTGATGGGCGTGATCGTCAACCGCGGCATGCGCCGGCCGGTCAACCGCATCGAGTCGCTCTCCTTTGCACGCGGCACGCCGTACGAGACGCGGCTCGATTACCGCACGCCCGCCGCCGAGCGCCTGCTGGCGCCCGAGATCGCCGACACCGTGCGCCGCTCGCTGATCGACGTGGTCGAGGGCGGCACCGCGGCGCGCCTGAACCACGCACTGGTGCGCAGCGACGGCGAAGTGATCGTCGTGGGCGGCAAGACCGGCACCGGGGATCACCGCTTCGAGGTCTTCGGCCGCGGCGGCCAGCTCGTTTCGTCGCGCGTGGTGAGCCGCTCGGCGACCTTCGTCTTCCTGATCGGCGATCGTTACTTCGGGACGATGATGGCCTATGTCCCGGAGCCCGACGCCGCCAGGTACAGGTTCACGAGCGCGCTGCCGGTGCAGTTGCTGAAGGTGATGCTGCCCGAGGTGGTGCCGGGACTCGAGCGCAGTGCGTGCAGCGCCGACGGCGCGGCGGGAGGCTGAAGCCTGCGCCCGTGGCGTACACCGGCCGAACTCGCACTACGCGGCTAGCCTCAGTTCATGCACTCCACGGATGAATAGATCCTCGGCCGACGGCACGGCGGGCACCGGCTCGACTTTCCGGATCGGTTGCGACTTCGCCGGACTCGCCACGCCCGGCGCGGGCTGGGCGGGGGTGCGCAGCGCCGACGCGGTGAGGATCTGCTCGAGTTCCTGCGCATAACCGGCGATCCGGTCGGCCTGGTCGAGGCCGTTGATGATCTTGCGCGCGTTCTTGTAGTCGCACTGGCCCGGACCGATGAACTGCGCCAGCTTGCGCCCGGTGAACGTGCCGTTGCACATGCCGTACGACATGATGCGGTAGGCGATCTCCTGCTTGAGCGCGAGGTCGGGATCGTCGACGAGCTGGTTGCCGAGGTTCAGGCGCTGGCCGAGCAACTGGTAGTTGCGGCGACCGGTGATCTGCACGTAGCCGCGGCCCCGGAAGAGGTAACCATCGCCGGGCTGGGTGTTGCCGAGTCGCGCGCCGATCGCGGTGCCGGACTCGTACTTGTCGAAGTACGTGCGGTTGCCGCGCTCCATGATCGGCACCCACGTGTTGGCGCATTCGTGCTTGATGGTGGCGAACATGTAGGCGACCCAACGGATGTCCTCGATCGCAGGGTCCTGCTCGACGCTGGACAGCAGCTGGTTCAGGCCGTCGATGGCCGGCGGCGTGCGCGCGGGCTTCCGGAAGTGCTCCACGTACGCCGAAGAAAACGCGCTTCGGTCAAATTGCAGCAAGCGGATTCACTCCTCGCCAGGTGCGCCAGCGCCGCACCAATCGCCAGGCAAGCGTGTGCAGCCCGAGCGCGTGCAGGGCGCGGTACGAGATCGAAAAGGGCGGCGCCGCGGGCGGCACGACGACGCTGCCGGCGAGATCCGCGGCCGTGAAGGGCAGTCCTTCGGCGCCGAACGCTGCGCCGAAGGCGCGCAGGCCTTCCTGCGCAGAGGTCACGATCGCCGCGGCCGTGCGCGTCGGCCAGTGCAGGATCGCCGCGACGGGCCCGCGCCGCGCATGTGCGGCCAGCGCCTCCGACGAGCCTGCGCAATCGCGGCCGACCCATTCGCTGCCGCCGGTGACGGGTGGCACGAGCGTCAACTCCGTCACTTCGCCGCGCAAACCCGCGGCGGCGATGCGGCGTCCGATCTGCGCCGACACGTTCTGCTCGGGAATCCACCGCACCGGGATGCGCTCGAGCACCGCCCAGCGAGCAAGCGTCTGCGCGATGAAGGGGGGTGCCGACCTGAGCCGCGTGGCGAGATAGCCAGTCCACGCCGCGCCGCGCAAGCGCCCGCGCGGGCTCGGCATGCCCACTCGCCAGCAATCGGCAGCGAGCACGCAAGCCTTCAGCTCCCGCAGAAGCCGCTCGACAGGTGCCGCTTCGAGCCACGTGTCGACGGCGTACACCTCGCACGCGACGGGCAGGTCGTGCAGGACACGCCGGTGCGCTTCCAGCCGGGCTGCCTGCATGTCCAGACCTTCAGGCATCGCCGGCAGGTCGCCCGGCCAGTCCGCTGCGGGGTGAAAGGGAAGGGTCACGCGCATACGCGCTCAGGATCGCGGCTAGTCTTGCGATGCCGGGGGGCGTCTCCTGCCGGATCCACAGCGTCGTTTCGACGCGCGCGTTGGGACCGGTGCTCAGCCGCTGCGCGGTAGCGGACGTCAGCTCGTCGCGGCGCAGGATCAGCCCGGCGGGTCGAAGCCACTTCCACACCCACTCGATGCAGCGGCGATACGCGCCGCCGAGCCAGCTCACGCTCAACTCCGCAGTTGCGCAAGGCGATCATGCAGCGCGCGCAGGTCACGCAGCGTCTCCTCCGAACGCTCGGGATCGACCTCGAGCACGAGGCCGCACGTGCAGGCGATCGGCGTAAACGAGAGCAACTGCTCCATCGTGACGACGAGCCGCGCGCCGCACCCCGGGCAGGGCACGCCGGGCACTTCGGCGAAGGGGACGCTCATCGGCACTCGGCGATCGCCGCTCCTCAGGGCTTGACTTGCGCCGGCGGCGCCACGCTGACGCTGTCGTCCATGATCTTCATCAGCTGGATCAGTCCCGCCGGCAGGTCCGATTGCTCCATCCGGACGCGCACCTTGATGTTGGCATCGACCGAGCCGCTCTCGCTGCCGCCGCGCGAGGGGGCCAGGAAGCCCTTGAGCTCGACCCGATCGGGGGAGAGGAAATCGGCCGACACCGGCGGTCGCGCCTGGGTGTCGCGCTTCTCCGCGCTGCCCGCTGTATCCGTTGCCTGCTGCTGCCCGCCGCCGCCATCTTTCGCGCCAGTGGTGGGGCCTTGCACGGCATCGGGCATGAGCGCGGTTTGATGCTCGAGCGGCACGCGGCTCAGCACGCGGATGTCGAATTCGAAGTCCGCGTGCTTGACCTGCATGAGCGGAATCGGAAACAGCGAGAGCACGGGCACGCGGGCGATGAAGGGCTGCGGGTTTCCGTCCCGGTCCCGGCGTTCGATGCGGAACTCGGCCATGCGCAGACCGCCCAGGTCGTCGCCATCCTGCAGTGCCCGCTGGTCGGCGGGCACGCCGGGCGCTGCTGGCGAAGAGGGGCTTGCTCCCGCTTGTGCCGGTCCGAACCCGATGCGCTTGATGAACTCCGCGCTCACCTGCGCGGCCTGCGCTTCGGCCTGGATTACGGCCAGCAGCGGCGCGCCGATGATCTGGAACAGGTGCAGCGCTTCGGGATCGGTGGGGCGGACGGCCACGACACTCTCCTACTCCGGGCTCAGCGTGCGAATGTTGCGCAGGTCGGCATCGTCGACATCGACCTTCGACCACTTGTAGTTGCGCACCACGGTCCTGATCTTGATGCTCGACACCGGCGCCCCGGGCGTGGCGATGGCGGCAGCGCTCGGGTCGACTGTGATCTTGAAGTCCGGGTACTTGTCGCGCAGGTCGGCGATATCGGCCGCGAGCGCGTCGACCAGTTCCTTGTAGCGATTGCGCGCCCGGCCGACCATCTCGTCCCACGTTGCACCGGCAAACTGCGCCCGCAACGTTTCGACGCCTGGATCCTGCAGCACCATCTTGGTCGCGCTGGTGTCGAGGTCGCTCATCACCGTCTTCACGTCCAGCGTTCCGTCGCTGCCGATGATCTTGTCGACCGACTCGTTGAAGTACTGCAGCAGGCGCCCGCTCAGCAGCTGGCGGTTGTCGTCGGAGAGGAAACGCTTCTCGAAGTCCGCGATCGATGCGCGCGTGGCATCGCCCGCCGTCGCAGCCGCGGCACGCGCCTGGTCGCGGACGCGCTGCATGGTCTCGCGCACGATCTGCACGCTGTACTGGTCGAACAGGGAGCCGATCGCCGCGTTGCGCGAACTGTGCCGGCCGGGATCGAGAGCGACCGCGGTGATCGCGAAATGCAGCGTGATCTCCGCCTCCTCGATGTCGACGCGCGGCACCGGAAAACGCCGCAGCACGCCGTCGGCCTCGTAGACGAAGCTGATCTGGCGCGAAAACAGGTCCGCCGTGAAGCGCGCCTGCGCCACGTCGCGCAGCGCCGCGCCGACCAGCTGATGCAGCTCGGGCGAGGTATCAGGCACGACTGACCGAAATCATGTCGGTCATCATCGAGAGCATCTTGGCCAGACCAGCCGGCATGTCGTCCTGCACGGCGTGCACGCTGACGTCCATCGTGTGCTCGACCGAGTACTTCGACGTGTTGGTGGCGGTCGAATCCTTCTTGCTCGAGACCGAGCAGCCCACGTTCGCCTTCCAGAGCGCGAAGCCGACCGTGGCTTCGGCCTTGGCATCGGCGGCGGTGGAGGAGGTGTCGGACTGCGTCCGGCTGTCGACGGCCGAAATCGAAGCCTTGAAGTTCACCGTCATGCTCTCGATCCGGATGAAGGGCAGCGGCATGATGGTGAGCAGCGGGACCGTGATGCTGGCCGATGTCCCGGCGCCGGCCGCATCGGTGCGCTTGAAGCTGAATGTGATGTTCTTGATTGCGCCGAGCGCCTGGTCGCCCTTGTCCGGCGCCGCCGAGTCGGGGGCGTCGAAGCCGATCTTGCGGATGAAGTCGTAGCAGGCGAGCGCCGCGGCCGCCTGGGCATCGACCGCGGCCTTCAGCGGGCTGCCGACGATTGCACCGAAGGGAATCTGCGACAGAAGGCCGGTGGCCTGGGCTTGATTCGAGGAGCCATTCGCCATGATTTCTCCTTGTTCGTCGGTGGCGGCCCGTACGCTACTCGCCTCCGACCGCCGCGTCGGGCGCGCCCTGCTCGGATCCCTGTTTCTCGGGAGGAGTCTGACCCGACATCACGTCCGCGGCAAGACGGTCAGGCCCGGTCGCGCACCGGTCGCCTTCCCGGTGATCGGGGCACGCGGCAACTTCGCCTCGCCGGGTTCGAGCACGAAATGATGGTCGAGCGAATACCACGCGCCGGAGACACCCGGCGACGGGGCCGGTTCGTCCGCGTGCAGCACATACCGGCCGATCAATGCCCGCGTCACGCCGAACTGGACATCCGTTTCGAGATGCGGATCGTCGCTCGAGTACACCTGAGAGAACTGCGTCTTGAAGCCGGGTTTGTTGATCATGAAGTGGATGTGCGCGGGCCGCAGGTTGTGCCGTCCTTGCGCGCGCAGCAGCGCGCCGACCGGGCCGCTCACCGGAATCGGATAGCCCGCCGGCTTGATGCTGCGAAACGCGATATGTCCATCCACGTCGGTGATGAACCTGCCGCGCAAGTTCATGTCGGCCTGCGCCGGGTCCTGGTTCTCGTAGAACCCTTCGGCCGACGCATGCCAGACATCGACCTCGGCATCGGCCACCGGTCTTCCGTCGCGATCGCGCACCCATGCGTTGACGAAAATCGGCGTGCCCGGCGTGAGTGAACGGACGATCGAGGCGCCATTTTCCGTGCGCGGCGCATCGTCGCGCCAGAACGGGCCGAGCAGGTTTGCAGTGGTTTCGGTCTGTCCGCCGTCGCCGTTGTTGAGCAGGCACACGAGCGACGAAACGCCGAGCGAGCCCGCGGCGAGCACGACCTCGTTGTGCGAGGCGGTCGTGACCAGGCCGAGCCTGGCGACGATCGCGCAGACCTGCTGAAACTCGGATTCGGTCAGTCTCGTGTCACGCACGAATCCGTGCAGGTGCCGCACCGCCGCAATCAGGATCTCGCGCAGGCGTGCGTCGGGTGCCCGTGCGATCTCGGCCAGAACCGCTTCGGTGACTTCGTGCTGGTTGTCGATGATCATTCCATCTCCCTGTCGCGCGCGGCGTCGATCCTTGCCACCCGGTTACACGTCGCGTAGTCTGCCCCGCGGTACGGAACAACCCTGAGCAAGAAGGTTGTGGAGGAGGAGATATGTACCTGCAGACCTATAACCCGCTGGGGAATGCATTTCTCTCCACCATCGTCGCCGCAATCCCGATCGTCACGCTGCTTTATTTCATCGCGCTGCATCCATGGCGCGACGAAAACGGCGTGCGCCATCTTGGCGTCTCCGCACCGTACGCCGCGCTGTACGGCGTCATCGCCGCATTCCTCGTTACCTGCGTTCCCTTCGGGATGCCGTTTCCGACCGCTTTCTCCGCGTTCACGCTCGGGGTGCTGTCGGGGTTCCTGGGAATCATCTGGATCGTGCTGGGGGCGATGTTCCTCTACACCATGACGGTCGTTTCGGGCCAGTTCGAGATCGTCAAGGAATCGATCATCCATATCTCGTTCGACCGGCGGCTGCAGGCCGTGCTGATCGCCTTCTCGTTCGGCGCGATCATCGAGGGTACCTCCGGCTTCGGCACGCCCGTGGCCATCGCCGGCGCGGTGATGGTCGGCCTCGGGTTCAGGCCGTTCCAGTCCGCGGTGCTCAATCTGCTGGCGAACACCGCGCCGGTCGCGTGGGGCGCCATCGGCACGCCGATCGTGACCCTGGCCGCGGTGAGCGGCCTCGACCAGGTCACCCTCTCTGGCATGGTGGGGCGCCAGCTGCCGTTTGTTTCGATCCTGGTGCCGTTCTGGCTGGTCGCAACGTTCGTCAAGATGGAAGGCGGCACCTGGAAGGAAGTCTTCGAGGTGTGGCCGGCCGCGCTGTGCGCGGGCACGTCGTTCGCGATCATGCAGTTCCTCGCCTCGGGCACGCAGTCATTCCACCTGATGACCGACGTGGTCTCGGGCGTGTTCTCCGTGATCTGCACAGCGCTCTTCCTCCGCTTTGTGTGGCACCCGAAGACGCGCTTCCTGCTGCGCGCCGAGCGCGAGGCGCTCGCGCGCGCCGGCAAGAGCACCGGCTCCAACACGGTCGATGCGTCCGAGTGGAAATACAAGTACACGGTCAAGCAGACCGCCTACGCGTGGCTGCCGTGGGCGATCCTGATCCTGTGCTGCGCGATCTGGGGCGTGCCGGATTTCAAGAAGTCGCTCAACAACCTGTTTGCCGGCATTCCCGTTCATGCGACGCTGTTGGGCTCGCCAATCACGGGCACGCTCTCACTGCCGGCGTGGGACATGCCGGCCCTGCACAACCTCGTGCAACGCGCGCCCCCGGTCGCGATCGAGGGTGCCAAGCCCGAGGCGGCACGGTTCGTCTTGAACTGGCTGTCGGCGGCCGGAACCGGAGTCGTTTTCGCCGCGCTGCTGGCGGGGCTGGTTCTCAAGCTCTCCGCCGCCCAGTGGAAGCAGGCCCTCAGCCAGACGATGAGCCGCATGAAGATCCCGGTGCTGGTGATCGCGCAGGTGCTCGGACTCGGCTTCCTGACGCGTTATTCGGGTACCGATGCGGTGCTTGGCCTGGCCTTCACCGGCGCCGGTCCGCTGTATCCGTTCTTCGCCGCGTACCTCGGGTGGCTGGGCGTGTTCCTGACCGGCTCCGATACGGCGTCCAACGCGCTGTTCGGCAGCCTGCAACGCATCACGGCGCAGCAGCTGCACCTGAACGAGATCCTGATCGTCGCTACCAATTCCTCCGGCGGCGTGATGGGCAAGATGATCGACGCGCAATCGATCATGGTCGCGGGCGCGGCCTGCTACGACGATCCGACCGAGCGGGCGCGTTCGCTGGGGCCGATCTTCCGCACCGTGTTCTGGCACTCGCTGGCCGGCGCGGCGGTAATCGGCTTGATCGCGATGCTGCAGGCCTACGTGTTCCCGGGCCTGATCCCGATACCGCCCGTGAAATGAGCGTGGCGGGCGCCGTCAGTTGAACCGATACCGCACCGACAGGCGCACGCTCGTCAGCGGATCGTTCTCCTGGTCGGCGTCCGGTCCGCGGCGGACGTTCAGGGGCACGTAGAGCACTTCGGTCGCCACGCTCCAGCTCGGGCCGAAGTCGTACGCGCCGCCGAGCGTGACGTAGCGCAGGTAGCCGCTCGAAAAGAGATGCGTGCGGTCGCGCACGCCCCCGGTGAGCGCGTCGACCTGCACGTCCAGGTCGGTGTGCACCAGCCCGAATGCCGTGTGCCAGCGCCAGGCGCCCGTGTTCCAGCCCGCGGTCAGGTCGCCGCCGAAGTAGTTCACGCCGTAGGTGTCGTTCGATGGCGCCTGGCACAGGTAGGGGTTGAGGGTCGGATCGGTGACGCCGGCGAGTTGTGCCGGACAGGTGATGTCGCCACGGACGGTCCCGTGCTGGCCGAAGGCGCGCACGGAGAGCGTCCACGGATCACGGTCGATCAGGCGGGTGCCGAAGGCGAGGGCGAAGATGTTGCGCGCGCGTGCCCCATTGAGTTCGAGCGGCGGCGTATACCCGACCTCTGCCACCGAGGCGTATGGCAGGCCCATGGTCAGGCGAAGCCTGCCGAAGACGGGCGTCTTGTTCAGATCCTCGAGCTTCGCGCCGTCGAATCCGACCCGGCGCTGGTCGTCGCTCAGGCGTGGGATCGAGCCAACCTCGCCGGCGAGGCTCCACTTCCACGGCGCCAGCGGCCCGACCTGGCCGAACGAGGTCAGGAACGTCGCCGCGGCGAAGTAGTTCATCGCCCAGGCCTCGGGCCGATCGCCCGCGAGGTGCTCGTCGCCGGTGATGACAGGCTGGGCCTGCGCGGTTCCGAAAGCCGAGAGCGACGCGAACGCGAGCAGCACCCGGCGCAGGGCGCTCGCGACGCCACCTTGCCGCCGGGCTACCCGCAATTGACCGTCACGTCGTGGTTGTGCGACAGGGTCGTGCTCGACAACACGGTCACGGCAGTCATGACCTTGATCATCTGAAGCTGCGCCACGGTGAGCACGATCGTATGGTTGTGGTCGGCGGTGCCCTGGATGTTGTAGGTCATGTCGACCATCGAGTCGAGGTCGGCGTCCGGAATCGTCACGGCATGGCCATGATTGCCGGTGATCACCGTGTCGTGGCATGCGAGCGCTCCAGGCGGCGGCGGTGGCGTCGGCGTCGGCGTGGGAGAGTACCCCCCGCCGCCGCAGGCGGCGAGCACGGCCGCCAGCGCGGAGCCTCCGGCGCTGGCAAACAACAGCTTCCTGCGATTCCAGTTCATGGTCTCTCCTCGTGCACGGCCGCGGCGTCGCGACGGATCGATCCGTTAATTCCCCAGCGCGGGCTTTTGGTTTCGTCGCGGGGCTTGCGCCTAGCGTGTTCGCGCCACGACGCCGGCTGTCCTGTCGCGCGGGTCGCGGATCACGTCGTTGCGGGACGCATGGAGCAGGGCACCGATTGAACGTGTTAGCGCGATCAGGGAATCAACCGTGCTGGCGCAAGCGCGCAGCACCCGCCCGATGCCGTCGTCAAACGAAGCCTCCACTCCCGGATCCGCGCCCGCGCCGCTGTCGAGTTCTGCGAGCGAGGCCGAGCTGCTGGCACGAATCGCACAAGGCGACCGCGCCGCGTTCGAGCGCCTGTATCGCGCGTACCTGCCGCGCCTGACCCGCTTCCTGCAGCAGCTGACACGGCGCCAGCAGGCGGTGGAAGAGGCGATCAACGACACGATGCTCGTGGTATGGCGCAAGGCCGCGCGCTACTCGAGCCAGTCGAAGGTATCGACGTGGATCTTCGCGATCGCCTACCGGAGGGGATTGAAGCTCCTGAAGCGGTTCGACGATCCGGTCGTCGACGACCCCGACGCCCTCGGGAGCGAGGCGGGCGAAGACACGCCGGAAACCGAAGTGCTGCAGACGCAGTTGCGCGCGGTGCTCGGCGCGGCGATGGCTCACGTGTCCGCGGAGCAACGGGCCGTGATCGAGCTCACGTACTACCAGGGGTGCGGCTACCGCGAGATCGCCGAGATCATGGGCTGTCCGGTCGACACGGTGAAGACGCGGATGTTTCACGCCCGGCGGCGCCTGCGCCTGCTGCTGGCCGAACGACGGCAGGACCTGCCATGAGCGGGGGGCGCGCATGAGCGGCCAGGTACTCGGTTTCGTCCGTTCGCCGCACCAGGTGGTATTCGAACTGCTGCCGTGGTTCGTGAATGGGACGCTCGAAGCGGCGGAACAGGCGTCGGTCGAGCGACACCTGCAGGAGTGTGCGGCCTGCCGGCGCGAAGTCGAATGGCTGCGGCAGTTGAGCAGCGCGTACGCGGAGAGCGAGCCGGCCGTGGACTGCGAACGCGCGCTCGCGCGCATCGCGCCGCAGCTGCACCCGAACGACGCGGACCGCACGCGAGCCCCATGGTCGAGTCGACTGCGCGCGGCACTGGCCGGCAATGTCGGGTGGATGCGCTTCGCGGTCGCCATGCAGCTCGGTGTGATCGTGGCGCTCGGCTGGGCGCTGGCGGTGCGCGGCGCCGCCGATTACCGCGGGCTCGCATCGGCGCCGCCGCGCAACTCCGGCAAGATCATCGTCGTCTTCGACCCGGCGGCGCGCGAAAGCGAGGTGCGTGGCCTTCTGCGCGCGGCGGGTGCGCGGGTCGTCGATGGACCGACGGCCGCGAGCGGTTACGTGCTGGAAGTGACCGGTGACAACAGCGCCGTCGCCGCGGCGTTGGCACGCCTGCGCGCCGCCCCGGCGGTGATGCTGGCCGAGCCGTTGCAGGGGGAACGCGCCCCGTGATGCGATTCGCCCTTCTTGCATTGCTGCTTGCCGTCGGCACGGTGGCGCAGGCACAGCCGGCGGACGACGGGGCGCGCGCGGCGCAGGCCGAGCGCCAGATCCTGGTGATGCTGAGGATTCCGCCGTCGCGTTTCCGGCCGGGTTCGAGTTACTCCGGCAGCTACGACGTCAGCGCCGGGCGTGAGGCGCGCCGTCGCGCGGCCGCCGCACTGGCGCGCGCGCACAACCTGACGATGCTCGCGGACTGGCCGATGCCGTCGCTCGGCGTCGACTGCTACGTGATGCAAGTCGCTGCCGGAACGGGCGCGACCGAGGTGGCCGAGGCGGTGTCGCAGGACCCGCGTGCCGAGTGGGCGCAGCCGATGCGACTGTTTCGTTCGCTCGGTCACGACGACCCGCTGTATCCGCTGCAGCCCGCGGCCTCGGCCTGGCATCTCGACGACCTGCATCGGGTAGCGACCGGACGCCGTGTCGTGATTGCCGAACTCGACAGCGGCGTCGAAGTCGATCATCCCGATCTTGCCGGCCAGGTGAAGGCGGCCGAAAACCTCATCACCGGCACGCGTTACGCCGGCGAGACACACGGCACGGCGGTGGCCGGCATCGTCGCGGCGATCGCCGACAACGGGAAAGGAATCGCCGGCGTGGCGCCAGGCGCGCGCCTGCTCGTGCTGCGCGCCTGCTGGCAGAACGGTGATTCGGCCCGGTGCAGCAGCTTCACGCTGGCGCGGGCCTTGCAGATCGCGCTCGATCGCGGCGTGCAGGTGATCAACCTGAGCATCACCGGGCCGCCCGACAAGCTGCTCGCGCAGTTGCTCGATGTCGCGCTCGCGCGCGGGATCACCGTCGTCACCGCGATCGATCCATCGGTTGCCCAGGGCGGTTTCCCTGCCTCTCACCCGGGTGTGCTCGCCATCGCGGCCGACGACCCCGGTGCCGGGCCGTGGCTGCTTGCGCCGGGCCGCGACATCCCGACCACCTTGCCCGGCGCGCGCTGGGGCTTCGTGAGCGGATCGTCCTTTGCGGCGGCTCATGTCTCCGGGCTGGTGGCGCTGGTCCTTGAATATGCGCCGGCACTGACGCCGCAGCAGATACGCACCGTGGTTTCGTCCGTGACGACCGTCGGGGTCGAGGCCCAGCGCGTCGGGCGCATCGATCCCTGTGCGGTCTTCACGCGCCTGACCGGGACCTGCACCTGTTCCTGCGCATCCGCGGCGCGCAGCGCGGGCGTTTCTTCCCTGCAGTGAAAGCGCCGCGTGGTGCGACGGTCGACGCTCATCGCCGGCGTGGCGGCGATCAGCTTTGCGTCCGGTGCTTGGGCGCAGTTGACCGGCAGTGTGTCGCTGCTGTCGGACTACCGGTTCCGTGGCGTTTCGTTCTCCTCCGACCTTCCCGCGGCGCAAGGCGAAGTCAGCTACGACTTCGCGAGCGGCTGGTACACCGGCGCCTTCCTGTCGAGCGTCAAGTTCGACGCGTATCCGAAGGTGCACCGGATGTTGCTTACGTACGCCGGCTACGCGCATCGGATCAGCCCTGACCTGAGCGTCGACGCGGGAGTCGGCTACGCGGATTTTTCTTCCGGCAGCGACTTCGACTACGTCGAGGTGCACACCGGCCTCACCGCACGCTTCCTCAACGTTCAGCTGTCGTATGCGCCGAGCTATTTCGGCCAGCAGCGGGCCGGCACGTACTTCGAATTGAATGGCGGCACCGGGCTCACGGATTCGCTGCGGTTGTTCGGCCACGCAGGCCTGTTGTACGTGCGGCCGGAACCCTACCGGCGCACCACTTCGACGCAGGTCGATGGCCGCGTCGGCCTGCGCTACGACTACGAATTCCTCAGTCTCCAGCTGAGCTGGGTCGGCGTGAACCGGATCAGCCTGGCCTACCCGGTCGACGCATCGCAGGCGCACGGCGCCTGGGTGGTGCAGGTCTCGGCGCTTTTCTGAGCCCGGCGCCGCGCCCGGTCAACTGCGGTTCGCGATCGATCCGGAGCGGAGCTCGCGCCGCCTGCGGTGGGGCGCGATCACATCGCGCTCGAGCCAGCGGTGGAAGCGCACCGCGCTCTGGCCGCTGCGCCGGTCGAGCCACGCGTTCAGGCCACGTTCGCTGAAGACGAGCTCGCTGCGGCCGGGAAGTTGGCGCAAGCCGTCGGCGCCCGCGATCAGCCTGACGCGCGCGGCCTCCGTTGCATGGCCGCGCAGGTCGAGCGCGGCGAACACGTCGGCGGCCACGACGTACACGTGATCGTCGTCGAACAGCAGTCGGACCTGGCGTCCGTCGAATTCGTAGTAGTCGCCGTTCCACGCCGCATGGGGCGCGGCGCGCATCCACCGCCACAGCGCTCCGGCGCCACGGTACAGCGGCCACAGCACCCACAGCGCCAGCATCGGCGCGACCGAGATCCAGGGCAACGCGTTCCGCGTCAGGGCACCGAACACGATCCAGCCCAGCGCGAGGAAAATTGTCAGCACGCCCCAGGCGATCCAGCCCCAGCGCAAGAGCTGCAGGTCCGGTTCCGCGGCAAGGCGCGGCAGGGCGATCCGTCGTCGAGCCATGCGCGAGCTTCTCACATGCCGCGGCCGGCCGTGGCGGCTCCTCTTCGATCGCGTGCACGAGTGGCCACCGGCCGTCATGCTGGGTACGCTGGCGCCTCCGCTCTCGACAGGCAGAACCGTCATGACCCAGGCTTTGAAACCGATGCGCAGCGCGATCTGCCGCAGCAGCGCCGACAACATCGCGGTGCACGGGATGGACCTCACCCATGGCATCCTCGGCAAGGTGGGCCTGGGCCAGATGGCGTTCCTCGAAATCTTCGGGCGCCTGCCCAGCGACTCCGAATGCCGCGTGTTCGAATCGCTGATCGTCGCGCTGGTCGAGCACGGGCTGACACCGAGCGTGCTGGCGGCGCGGCTGACCTATCTCGGTGCTCCCGAGTCGTTCCAGGGCGCCGTGGCGGCGGGGTTGAGCGGCCTCGGCAACACGTTCGTCGGCAGCGTGGAAGGCGCGGCGCGCATGCTGCAGGAAGCGACGCGGGAGATGGAACCTGCCGAGGCCGCGCGCAGGATCGTGGACGGATTCCGCGCGATCAAGGCGACCATTCCCGGCATCGGTCATCCGATTCACAAGGACGTCGACCCGCGCTCCGAACGCATCTTCGACATCGCGCGCGAGGAAGGTCTCGGTGGTGCGCACGTGCGGCTGATGCGCCTGGTCGCGGTGGAAGCCAGCACAGCCTACGGGCGTCACTTCCCGGTCAACGTCTCCGGCGCGATCGGCGCGGTGGCGAGCGAACTCGGCATCGACTGGCGCATCTGCCGCGGCATTGGCGTGATCGCGCGCAGCATCGGGCTGGTCGGGCATCTGTTCGAGGAGATCCGCAACCCGCTCGCGCGCGAGCTCTGGTTACGCACCGACGCGGAAGCACAGGAATGACGGCGCAGGACGTGCTGACGCCGGCCGAGGTGCTGGCGCTCTACCCGCCGCACGACGACACGATCCCGTCGCTCCTGCACAGCCGCTGCCGCACCCGCCCCGGCGCCGAGGCGATGCGCTTCGAGGTACGGACGTGGACGTACGCCGACCTCGATCATGCGAGCGATCTCCTGGGCGACGTCGTGGCCGGCTTAGGCGTGCAGAAGGGCGATCGCGTCGCGCTGGTCGCGTCCAACAGTGACGTCGCGATCCTGCTCTTCCTCGCGCTCGCCAGGCGCGGCGCGATCTTCGTGCCGGTCAATCCGGTGCTGACGGTCTCTGAGTTGCGCTACATCCTGGGCCATTGCCGCCCGCGCCTCATCGTCGCGGCACCGGCCGAAGCAGAGCGAATCGGGTCGCTCGCGGTCGGCCTGCCCGGCGCACCGCCCGTGCTGGACATCGATTCGCTCGGCGCTGCGCAGGCGAGTGCCGCGGACGTGATGGCGGTGATCGCGGCGCGCGCCGGAACGAAGTCGACCGCGGTCAAAATCGATGCGAACGATCCGGCAGTGGTCATCTACACCTCGGGCACCACCGGGCTGCCGAAGGGCGTCCTGCACAGCCAACGCAACTACGTGTGGGCCGGCGAAGCGTTCGTCGAGCGCATGCGCTTGCAGCCCTCCGACCGGCTGCTCACCATGCTGCCCTTCTACCACGTCAATGCGCTGTTTTATTCGTGCGGCGGGGCGCTCGCCGCCGGCGGAACGCTGATCACGGCGGCGGGTTTCAGCGCGTCGCGACTGTGGGACGTTGCCGCCGCGTGCGGTGCGACCGTCTTCAACACGATCGCCGCCGTCGGCAACATCCTCGCCAAGCGCCCGCGCAGCGAGTTCAATTCCGGGCACACGATCCGCAAGATCTACGGCGGGCCGATCAGCGCCGAGATGTGCGAGGTGTTCCAGAACGAGTTCCACATCCCGGACCTCATCGAGGGCTACGGCATGTCCGAGATTCCCGGCGCGTGCAACAACCCGTTCGATGGCCCGCGCAAGATCGGCAGCATCGGCAAGCCGGCGCGCCATCCCCGCCTCGGCGGCACCTTCGTGCAGATGAAGGTGATCGACGAAAGCGGCAGCGAAGTTCCGGTCGGCAAAATGGGCGAGGTCGTCGTCAGGACGCCGATCGTCATGCTCGGCTATCTCGACGATCCGGAGCAGACGCGCGCCGCGTTCCTCGACGGATGGTTCCGCACCGGCGATGTCGCGTGGCGCGACGAGGACGGGTATTTCTATTTCGTCACGCGCAAGAAGGACATCATCCGCCGGCGCGGCGAGAACATCTCGGGCGCCGAAATCGACCGCGTGCTTGCGAGCCACCCGGACATCCTCGAGGCGGCGGCGATCGGCGTGCCGTCCGAGCTCGGCGAGGACGAGATACTCGCCGTGCTGGTCGCCCGCACCCCGCAACATCCCGCGCCCGCGGCCATCGTGCAATGGTGTGCGCAGCAGCTCGCGCCCATGAAGGTGCCGCGGTACATCGTCTTCGTCGATGCCATGCCCCACTCGGCGTCGCAGCGGGTGGCGAAGTTCCGCCTCAAGGAGGACACGACGCTGCTCGCGCGCGCCTTCGACCGCGCGCCCGCGCGGCCGGGCCGATGAGCCGCGTCCCGGCCGGCGACTTTGTTAAGGGAAGGTAAAAGTCGCGCCGCACCGCAGGGGCCGCCGGATACTCCATCAGGGCGAAGACGGCAGGAGGCCGGCGAGATGCCAGTCGATGGACGCGACGCAGAACCGCGCATCATCGCGCCGCGCGCGCAACCTCTCGGCCGACGCCAGGCGCTGCTAACGCTCGGTGCGTTCACGACGATCTACCCCGGCTGGTACACCGGCCGCATCACGCATGTTCACTTCCAGGCGTACCTGGGCGGACAACCTCACGGTTGCGGCCAACGCGACCTCGCAGATCGCTTTCCCGCAAGACGTCACGACTGCCGTCTGGGCGTCGAGCCTGTATGCCGCGTTCGGGCAGAACACGTCGGTCACGAGTTTCAGCGCGGACAGCGTCTTCGCGGACGGCACCGCCTGCCAGATGGCGACTGTCAGCGGCGACGTCGCATCCGGCTTCGCGGCGAACCTGACAGTCGGCATTGCGGCAAGAAGAATCTCCCGCCGCTTCGACCGTATCTGTCTATGATTCACGCGCCGGCGGCGTGAAGCAGTGCAGTGTCAACACGCGCGGCCGGCCGACCCGGTCGTTCGACGCATGATTTCTTCCCCGCTTGCTGCGCGCATCCTGCTGGTCGAGGACGATCGCAAGCTGGCGCGCCTGTTGGTCGACCTGCTGCGCGCGCACGGTCACGCAGCGCTCGCGGTGCACGATGGTCACGCCGGTATCGAGCGGGCGCGCGAAGAGCGCTGGGACCTGGTCGTGCTCGACGTGATGCTGCCGGGCATCGACGGATTCGATGTCCTGCGCCGCCTGCGCCGCGTTTCCCAGGTTCCGGTGCTGATGCTGACCGCACGCGGCAGCGACGCGGACCGCGTCGCCGGGCTCGACGGCGGTGCCGACGACTACGTCGCCAAGACCGCCTCCTCGCGCGAGCTGGTGGCGCGTATCGGCGCGCTGCTGCGTCGTGTCGCGATCGCGCCTCCCGCGCGCACTGCGCAGGTGCTTGCCGCGGGCGACCTGCACCTCGACCTCGACGCCCGCGCCGCGTCGCTCGGCGAGCGCCGCCTCTCGCTGACGCCGGTGGAGCTCGACCTCTTGATCGCCCTGTTGCGCTTTCGCGGCCGCGTGCGCTCGCGCGAGCAGCTGCTGGAGCAGGTGCGCGGACGCGAACTCGGCGCGTTCGACCGGTCGATCGACGTGCACATCGCGGCCCTGCGCCGCAAGCTGGGCGACGACCCGCGCGCGCCGCGCTACATCCGCACCGTCCGCTCCGCGGGCTACATGCTGGTCGATCCGGCAGAAGCGCCGTCGTGAAGGTTGCGGCGCCGCTGTACCTGAAGTTCTGGCTCTGGCTCGCGTTCAACCTGCTGTTGCTGGCAGGGCTGCTGCTGTTCATCGCCAGCCGCGACGGTCCCGGCTGGCGCATGCTGCTCACGGACCCCGTGCGCGATCACGTCGTCACGATCGGTGCCAGCATCGGGCGCGTGCTCGCCGAGACACCCGAGGAGCGTTGGCCCACGGCACTCGCGCAGCTGAGCGAGCTCTACGGTGCGGTGTTGCAGATCGGGCGCGCACCGCGTGACGGTTCGGCCCGCAAGGGTGGGCGCGACGATGCCGCCCCGAGCAAGGAGCCGCCGCCGGGCCCGGCGCACGAGGCGGGTCCCGCGCGCGAGTTCGAGCGGCCGCGGCCACCGGATGGCGATCCGGCAAAGGCACTACCACGCATGGACCAGCGCATGCGTGCCGATGTCATCACCTTGCGCGGCGGATTCGTCGGGCCGTTCCAGGTCACCATTCCGACGCCGATCGAGGCGACGGGCCGGCCGCCGCAGCTGTACGACGTGACGGCGGATATCGGCGATCTTGCGGGCCTCCTCGAATTTCTCGGCGTGCGGAACTGGGTCGTGTATCCGCTGCTTGCGCTCGGGCTGTCGGCGCTGTGGTGGCTGCCCTTCGTCTGGAGCCTCACGCGTGCGGTCACGCGCATTACCCAGACGACCGAACGGATCGCCCAGGGCGACTTCGGCGCGCGCATCGCCGCCGATCGACGCGACGAGCTCGGCCGCCTCGCGCAGTCGGTGAACCGCATGGCGGGGCGGCTCGGCGGCCATGTCGCGGCCCAGAAGCAGTTCCTCGCCGACGTGGCGCACGAAGTCACGTCGCCGCTCGCGCGCCTGCGCGTCGCGCTCGGGCTGCTCGGCGCCGCGCCGCCGGGCTCGCTGTCCGAGCAGACGCTGAAGGACATGCACGACGACCTGCAGCAGATGGCCGACATGCTCGACGAGTTGCTGCTTTTCTCGCGCGTCGACATCGCGGCGCAGAGACGCGCGCTCGGGGCGGTATCGCTGCGCGAGGTGGCCGGCGCCGCCATCGGGCGGGAGGGCGCGCGCGATGCGGTGGTGCTCCACATCGAGCCGGATCTGCATGCAATCGCCGAGCCGGCGATGCTCGGACGCGCGCTTGCCAACCTCGTGCGCAACGCGCGGCGTTACGCGGGCGACAGCGCGATCGAACTCGCCGCACGGCGCGAGGGCGACCGGATCGCCGTTTGCGTGCGCGATCGCGGGCCGGGTGTACCGGAGCACGCACTGGCGCGGCTCGGCGAGCCGTTCTATCGGATCGAAGCCTCGCGCAGCCGCGAGCACGGCGGCTTCGGGCTCGGTCTGGCGATCGTCCGGCGCTGCATCGAGGCCTGCGATGGCGAAGTCGTGTTCCGCAATCGCGAACCGGGCGGGTTCGAGGCAGAGATCCGGCTGCGCGCGGCCAGGCGGGACGTGGTTGCCTGACGGGCGCGACCTTCGCGGGCTGGTCGCTGCGAGGGCCGCCGCGCTACAGCGAGCCGTCCAGCAGGCGTACGAAGGTCGATGTGTCGGGCAGTCCGCGATAGATCACCACGGCGGGAGGTGCGGCGCCTTCGAAGTGCGCCCACCAGAAGCTGGCGCCGCGCAACTCGCGCAACAGCAACGGCAACGCGGCGTGCGCGAAAGCCTGGTCGAGACCCTGCGCCGCGGGTAGGCGCGCCAGTGCGCCGTCGCCCGCGGTGATGCCCGCGTCAGCGGGGTAGAAGGACAATGGCCCGAGGTCGGCCAGCTCCGATTCGAGGCGCTCGACGGTGGCACCCGAGGTCAGGCACTCCAGCGCCGCTGCGCAGGCGCGCTCGTACCACCGCTCGAGCGTTGCCAGCGGCGGGTTGGGCGGCAGCGACGATGCGGTGGCGATCGTGAGCGGGAAATACCGGCCGACGCGATCGACGCTCGGCATCAGGACGCCGAACCAGAAACGCGAATCGATGATGCCCGGCGAGAGTGCGAAGCGCCAAAGCGGCCCGCTCAGATACGTGTCGAGCCAGCCGCTGCCGAGTGCCGCCTGGCTGCTCTCGATCGCGCGCGCGAGCCATGCGTCCCAGCGCTGCGTGAACTCGGTCGGCAGGCGGCGCGAGGCGAAGTCGCCGAGCGCCGGAATCTTGCCGTACCACCCCGCCACCCCGGCGCCGGACGAGAGAAAGTCTTCGGGCAGCAACTGCAGCACCAGGCGATCGCTCCGGGTTCAATCGGGACAGCGGAATTCCTGCAGTTCCTTCAGGCGGAACGGATTGTGCACGCTGCCCGTCGTGACGTCATACATTGCGCGCCTGCCGTCGACCGCGAAAGTCACGCGAAAACGTTCCGGCGTTGCGCCGGGCTCGATCTGCATCCGATCGAGCAACCGGAACAGCGCCCACTGTCCGCTCTCGCTGGTGGACGAATTGCGTCCGGGTTGCGGTGGCGACAGCTCGATGCGCGCCTGCAGGCCGCCACCCGGGCCCGGCCACTGGACGCTGGTTACGATCTCCGGGCCGTTCGCGTAGCTCACAACCTGGCTGTCGATGCTCAGATTGAAACGCTGGATCGTTTCGTCCATGTAACTGGGCTTCAGCTGCAGCGTCAGGGACATCTGGTTGCCGCCCGTGCGGAAGAAAGTTTCCCGGATCACCTTGGCACGCTGAAACTGTCGCAGGGCGCCGGTCGGATCGGACATGCGCCCGGCCGCGGTCTCGCGGAAGCTCCACGTCGGGGTGGATGTGTCGACCAGCGGGAACAGGGTCTTCTGGAAAAAGCCGTCGAACTTGCCGCCCGGTGCGAAGAGAGTGGCGAAGTCCTCCCGCGTCACGTCGTTCGCGCTGTTGGGCGTGAAGGGATAGCGTCCGGTGACCGCCTGCCGGCAGAAGTCGCTGACCTCGGTCTTCATCTGTGCAAAGACGTTGCCCTTGGTCCCGCCCAACACGACGTCGACCGCCGCGGCGGCGACGGTGTTGACCAGTGTGCGGGCGGGCTCCGGCATGCGCTGCGCTTCGGTCCTGGCCTGGTTCGGCGTCTCCGATGGCGGAGGCGGCGTGTTGGCCTTGATCGCCGCGTCGGCGGCGACCAGATCGGCGTTGATCTTCTTGATCAGATCGACGGTGCCGTCGACCGGCGCCGGCTGGTTGGGCGCGGGGCTCGTCGCATACCGGCGGATGGCCGCGAAGTACCGGTCGACCACGAGCTCGGGCGGCTCTCCGGGGCCCAGCACGGCTTCGGCCTTGCCGGGAGGCAGGACCTTGCCTGCGCCCTGCTTGACGATCTTCTTCGTCTCCTCGACCGTCTTCTCGATGATGTTCGACGATTCCGCCGGTCTGAGCGTCGTTTCGCCCGCGATCGCGCGCACCAGCGGCACGAGCGGGTTGTCGGGCCCGGACAACACGCGCGTGACCTCGAGGCTTTCGCGCAGTCCCGAGATATGGCGCAGCTTGATGTCGTTGATGAAACCGTCCCACACCGTGATGTAGTCGTTGAGGTACATGCGGCGCACGTCCTCGATCACCCGCTGCACGAACAGCGGGTCGGCAAGCCTGGAAGGACTCGCATCGCTCGCGCCGAGCACCCAGCGTTCTTCGTCGGCGAGCTGCTTCGCGACTCCGTCGACCAGGCGCTTGAATCCGTTGTCGTATCCGTTCTTGGAATAGAGGCCCGGCACGCCGCGCGTCAGGCGCTGGCCCGCTGCGTTCACGAACACGAGGTCGACCAGGTCGCCCGCGGCCTTGCGCGCGGTGAACTCGGGAAATTCCTTGCCCCCGCCCTGCAGGCGCAGGCGCGTGTAGATGCGCTGTGACAGCGAGACGTTGCGCAGCTGGTCGCGCACCGATGTCACGAGCTGGACGTCCTGTTTGAGCAGGGCGCGCCGCCCGGTGGAACCGAGCAGCGCGTCCAGGTGCTGGTCGAGCTGCGCGCGGTCTTCGGCCGGCAGCGACGAGAGCAGCGTCTTGTTCCAGTCGTCGGTCACGATCTGGCGCACCGCCTCCGCGTCGAAGCGCTCGGGCGTCGTGAGCATGATGTACGCCTTGAGCGCTTCGTAGAGCGCATCGAGGTTGGCGCCGCCGCTGCGCAGCTGCTGTTCGATGCGCGCGGTCAACCGCGGCGGCAGCGTGTCGGCGAGCAGCTGGTCGTAGGAGACCTGCGCCGCGGCCTCGAGCCGGCTGCCCTGGTATAGGCCGAAGCCGTGCGACCAGGGCACGCTTTCGGGCGCGACCTTCGCCGGGAGTGCGCGCGAGGCCGCAAGCGCCGGCAGCAGCTGGACCAGGTCGCCCGAGACGGCGAGCGGGGTGGCATCCACGATCTTGCGCGTCTCGGCCGCGGCCTGCGCCGCCGCGGTGAGGTCGCGCCGATTGTTGCTGTAGCTCGTGAGCCATGCGACCAGGAAAACCGCCGCGACCAGCGCGATGGCGCCATAACAGGCAATCGCGAGCCAGCGGCGTCGCCGCTCGACGGCGAGATTGGCGCCGACGAGCTCCGCCTCCGGAAACACCACTTCGTTGAGCAGGCGGGTGAGGAAGAAGCTTTTGCCCGAGTTCTGGTTCGGCGGCAGGATCAGGCGGTCGAGGCGCAGCTCGCGCGCGATCGCGCCGAGCATGCGATCGATGGGCGTGCCTTCCTGCGTGCCGCTGATGAAATAGACCCCGCGCAGCAGCGGCGCCTCCTCGAACGACGAGCCCTCGAAGGTGAGACGCAGCAGTTCGTCGAGCGCATCGCGCAGGCCGCCGAACTGCTGCGGGAATGCGTAGATGCGCGCACGCCGCTGCGGATCGCGCTCGGCCTGCACGCGGCCGATCACGCCGTCGAGCAGGCGCTGGGTCAGGCGATCGAACTCGGCGCTGAATTGCTGGTTGGCGATGCCCGTCTGCGAAGGCGCGTAGTCGAACGTCGTGCCCCACACCTGCGCGCGCTCGGTCTTGTCGGTGTCGGCGAAGTAATCCATGAAGCCGGCGAGCAGGTCGCACTTCGTGACCAGGACGTACACCGGCATGCGGACGCCGAGCGTTCCGTGCAGTTCGTGCAGGCGCGCGCGCAGCGTCGCCGCGTGCGCGGCGCGCTGGTCGGCGGAGAATCCGAGCAGGTCCGTGACCGAGAGGGCGAGCAGCGCGCCGTTGATCGGGCGGCGCGGGCGGGCCTTCTTGAGCAGGGCGAGAAACCCGTGCCAAGCCTGCTTGTCCGCCTCCGGGTCGGCTTCGTGCGTGGTGTAGCGGCCGGCGGTATCGATGAGCACCGCCTGGTCGGTAAACCACCAGTCGCAGTTGCGCGTGCCGCCCACGCCCTTGATCGAGCCGCGGCCGAGCGAGTTGGCGAGCGGAAACGTCAGGCCGGAGTTCAGGAGCGCCGTGGTCTTGCCGGCACCGGGCGCACCGGCGATGACGTACCAGGGCAGTTCGTAGAGAAACTGGCGGCCGAACTTCCACGACAGCGACGACCAGAAGCCGCCCTTGGCGCCGAAGCGCATCTTGCGCAGCGTCTGCAGCGCGGCCTCGAAGCGTTCGCGCACCTGGCGCGCCTCGGGTGTCTCGGTCGCCACCGCCGGTGCGCCCTGCGCCGCGATGTCGGCGACGACCTGCTGGTTGGTCCTTCGCGCGCGCAAGGCACCGATCACCTTGCTCGCCACGTACAGAAGGATGACGAGTCCGATCAGGATCCAGCGTGCCGCCTCCGACGCGAGCGGCACGAAGCCCGCGATCGAAACGTACGGCCCGACGAACCAGATCACCAGCGACAGCGCCAGCAAGCCGAGCACCGCGAGCAGCCACGGATTCAGGAGCCAGCCAAGCAGCTTCTTCATGGGCGGAATGCCCCCGCCCCGACCCTTCCCCGCGAGCGGGCGAGGGATAAGCGGTGTTCTCCCCTGCGAAGCGGGGGAGGGTTAGGGAGAGGGCCGCAAGCAGGCCGCACTACGTTCCCACCACCAGCGTGATCTCCACGCGCCGGTTCAGCGCGCGGTTCGCCGGCGTGTCGTTGCTGGCGACCGGCTGCGTCTCGCCGCGCCCGATCGCGCGCACGCGTTCGCGCGCGACGCCGTTGGCCGTGATGATGTCGCGCACGCTGTTGGCGCGGGCCTGCGAGAGTTCGAAGTTGGACCCGAAGCGCAACGAGCGGATCGGGCGGTCGTCGGTGTGACCGGTGATTTCCACCCGGCCCGGAACCTGCGCCAGCGCGGCACCGATGCGCTGCATCAGGCCGCGCCGCTCGGCGTCGAGTTCGGCGGCGCCCGGCGCAAACAGGCCGTCGCCGCGGATCACGATCACGCTGCGGTCGGCCTCGTCGCGCACGTCGAGCAGTCCGGCCTTGATGTCGTCCGCCAGCAGCGGTCGCAAGCGCGGACGCGTCGCAGGCAGGATAGGCGGAGCCGGCCCGGCGCTCGGAGCACGAATGGCGAGGATTGCGGCTTCGACCGGCGCCGCGCGACTGCCGAGCGAGGCGGCGAATCCGAAGTACGCGATCAGCAGCACCGCGGCGGCAATCGCAGCCGTGACCCATAGCGGCAGCCACGACGCGAGCACGCTGCGTCCGCGCAGCGACGGCTGCCAGTGGTCGGACAATGCGCGCACCGGCGTGCCGCGGTCGGCCGCGAGCAACTGCGCCAGACGGTCGCGCACCGCCTCGAGTTGCGCCTGCCCGCCGTCGATCACGCGATAGCGGCCCTGGAAGCCGAGCGCGAGGCACGCGTAGATGAGCTCGAGCAGGTCGCGGTTCGCGCTGACGTTTTCCGCCAGGCGGGCCATCAGCTGGAACACCTTTTCGCCGCCCCACGACTCGTTGTGGAACGCCACCAGCAGGCTGTTGCGCGCCCACGCGCCTGAGCCGCCCCACGGCGTGCTCGCGGCCGCCTCGTCGATCAGCGTGCAGAGCACGTAGCGCGCGGCCATCACGCGTTCGGCGGCGATGTTCTGCGCGCGGGCGCGGCGTTCGAACTCGCGGATCGAGTGCGCGATCTGCTCCTTGAGCTGGGTCGGGTTCGCATGGTGCGACGTGGCGCGCAGCTGCGGCACCAGCGCCAGCACGCTGTTGGCGAGCGAGACGAGCGGGTTGAGGCCGACGGCGACCGCCGGAAAATCGTGTGCGACATCGCCCGCGACCGGCGCCGGCGCCCGCGCCTGCGCGGCGGCACGCTGGCCCGGCGTCGGCATGACGAAGGTCCGGCCCGTCGGCACGTCGGCAAACGGATCGTCGTTCGAGGCTGCCATCGCTTGGATTCCGCTATTGCGCCGGACGCGTCATGCCTGCTGGCGGATCGCCCACAGTTCCATCTCGAGGCCGGGAAAGTCGCCGGCTACGTGGATGGCGAGGTTGCCAGCGCGCTCGAACTGCTTCCACAGATCGCCGCTGCGCTCGAGCTCGAAGTAGAAGAAGCCCGCGTGATAGGGCAGCTGGCGCGGCGCGACCGGCAGGTTGCGCAGGCCGATGCCGGGCAACTGCAGGTTCACCAGGTCGCGGATGCGCTCGACCGGGCCGAGCTTGGACTGCGCCATGAAGCGCGCCTTGAGCTGCTCGGGCGGAAGCTGGGCGTTGACGGCGAGCACGAAACTCGCGGTGCGCACCAGCTCGAGATCGCCCACCGCCGCCGTGCGCACGCCGTGCTTGCGATCGATCAGGTCGATCGCGATCGCCGCGTCCTCGATCCCGCGCGAGAAGAGATCGCGCAGTTCGTTCATCACCGGCGTGAAGCAGGCGGCCGGATCGTCGTGGTTGTAGGTCGGGAACGTGGCCGCGCGCCGGCCCGCGCCGACGAACGTCGCGAACTCGCCGGCCAGCGCGACACAGTCGTCGTACAGCCGTTGCGGGTGCGCGTTGGCGAGGCGCGCGTGTTGCGAGAACACGGGCTCCCAGCGGTTGAACATCTGCAGCATCAGGAAGTGCGCAACCTCGGCGACACCGTGGCCGAGCTGGCCCATGCGTGCCGCGAGCGACTGCGCGCGTTGCGTGAGCAGGCCGTGCACGTGGCCGGCCATCTGCGCGAGATGCGGCGTTGCCGCCAGCGTGTGCTGGGGCGGGATGAACTCCGTCACCAGGACCACCTGGCCATCGGGGCGGCGCTGCTGCACGCGTGCGCACGCGACGGCGGCGTACGCGGCCGTCGTGTCCTTCGCGCGGAGGAGGCGCAGCTGCAACTGCCCGACCTGGATCGAGGCCGCCTGGTCGGATGCGCTGGTGTGATCGCGCGTGCTGAGTTCCTGCGCGCGATAGCGGGCGAGGCCCGTATCGGTGCCGCTGAAGTCGATCTCGGCGGCGCCCGGGCGCGCGAGCGGGACCGCGAGCATCACGAATTCGTCGCGCATGTCGGCCGCGACGTCGAGCGGAGGCGGCAGGGCATCGAACTCGGGCGCGGCGAAGGGCGTTCCGTCGGGCAGCACGCCGAAGGCCTCGGCAAGCGCGACCCTGCCGAGCGCAAGCGCAGCCTGGTCGACCGCCACGCGCGTGAAGCCCCATGCGTAGGGATGCGCCGCGCGTGCGCGCGCGTCGAGCTGCCGCTCGTGGTACCGCCCTTCCTGCTGGAAGTGGTGCGGCTGCAGGAACATGCCCTGCGACCAGACCACGCGGCTGCGCCAGCTCATGCGCGTTGCGATCCGGTCAGGGCATGACCGTCGCGATGACGGTGACGCCGTCGAGCGCCACGTTGATGCGATTCTTCGCGTTCGGTTTCACCGCGACGCTGGCGCGCCAGACCGCACGCTCGAGATCGCGGAACCCGACCGCGACACCGAGCACCTTGGTTTCGGGCGCCAGCTTGCGCTCGATCTTCTTGCCCTCGCCCGGGTTGAGCGTGAAATCGTCGCGCGCGACCAGGTCGGCGCCGAGCGTTTCGCGGTCGCGGTCGAACAGGCCCTCGTACGTGGCCGCATCGAATCCGGCCGGCGTCTTCAGGTCGAACACCCGCACGACGACCGGCGAGGGCCGGCTCTGCTTGTTCGGATTCAACTGGTTGCCAGCGGCGAGCGTCATCTCGAGGGTGGTCTCCTTCGGCCCGCCGCCACCGAACATGCTGCACGCACTCAGCATCGACACCGCGGCAAGCAAAACCACCACGCGTCGCTTCATCGTCGATCCCCGTCGCTGTTGCCGGACCCGCCCACCGGAGCGAGGGCAGGATAGCGACCAATCCATCTTGCCCGCGATGACTTAGGTAACCCGGTGCGCGCCCGCTCCCGGGCGCGTGACCGGAGTCATGCGGTGCTCACGAGGATTCCCAGTCGAACCCGGTCTTGTGAAACTCGCCGCCGGCGGCCGGCTTGCGCGGACGCTCGATCCAGCAGCCGATCGCCGAATAGTTGTCGTGGTCGGGATCGGTGTTCTGCGCGATGGTCTCGGCCATCGCATCGAGCCAGGCATCCACGCTCGGAGCGAGGCTCAGCTCGGATTCGATCTGGCCCCCAGCAAGACTGTCCCACCACCCGTCCGTGCAAAGCAGGAACGCGTCGCCGATTTCGAGCCGATACGGCTCGACCTGGACGGTCGGCTGCAGGTCGGTATCGGCGCCGAGGGCGGCGAGCAGCCGGTTCTTCTTCGGGTGGGTGCGCGCCTGCTCGGCGGGCAGGTAGCCCGAATCGACCATCCACTGCACGACGCTGTCGTCGCGGGTGACCGCAACGACCGCGCCCTGGCGCAGGACGTACAGGCGCGAGTCGCCGACGTGACCCCAGAGCGCGGTGCCTGCATTGGCATCGAGCGTGAGCACGACGATGGTGGCGTGCATCGACTGCGCCGGCCCCTCGGCGGCGCGCTGCGCTGCCTGCACCGCGTCGTGCGCGTCGAGCAGCAACTCGGCGAGATCGTCGGCATCGACCGGCGGGCGGGCGCGAAAGCCCTCGAGCACCTTGTTGACGGCGATGCGCGAGGCGACCGCGCCGCCGGCGTGGCCGCCGGCGCCGTCGGACAGGACCAGACAGCAATGGCCGTCGTCGCGGTGCTCGATGGCCGTGCAGTCCTCGTTGTAGTCGCGGCCGCCCGCGAACGAGCGGGCGACCGCCGCGATCGAGAACATCAGGGCGGCGCCGTGGGTGTGTCTTCCTGGGCTTGCGACAGCCGTTCTACCTGCTCGGCGTACGCCGCGACGAACGCCTTGCCGAACAGCTCGTGAAAATCGTCTTCCGCATCGCTGCGGATCATCCGGTAGTGCTGCAGGAACAGCTCCCACAGCTTGGCCTTGCGATTCATCGGCAGCAGCGCATCGAGCACGCTCTGGCCGGTGAGGCGCCCCTCGAGCAGCTCGGGCTGGAACCGCTCGAGCACGCCCGCGAGCGCGGCGCGCATGCCGGCCATCGTGCCGATCTGGTGCGACTGCAGGTCGACCATCGCGTCGCGGATCGCCTCCGGTCCGGCCATGAAGCCGCGCCCGGGAGGCTGCAGGAGCTGCATCAGCGCCACGGTCGCATCGGGCGAGAACTTGAGCGGATTGTTGTCGCGCACCTGGATCACCGTGACCGCCGCGCGCAGCTCGTTCTTCGCCGCCGCGCGCACCGCGATGAGCTGCAGCATGCCTTCGATGGCCGAACGCAACATCACGCCGATCGTGCGCATCATCTCCGGCGTGATGCCGCGCGGAAGGGCGATGTCGACCCCGGCCCCGTCGAGGAACCCGCTCCAGATTTCGTCCGCCGTGTAGCTCGACTTCACGGCCGGCCCCGCGGGTGCCGCCGGCGTGGCCCCTCGACGCGCCGCGGCGGCACCGGCGGGCGCGGCCTTCCTGGCGGGCGTTCTGGGTTTCGGTGTCGGTGCGACCGCGGGTGGCTTGAAGGCGCCCGCGAGTTCGGGCACGTGGTTCGACGCTGCCGGCTCGACCGGCGGCGGCGGAGCCGCCGGGGGTGTGTCGAACATCGCGAGAGGATCGAGCGACGGCGCGGGTTCCTGCTTCTTTTCCTGCGCCGCGCCCGGCGCCAGGAAATCGGCCAACGGATCGCGCCCCGGCGTGGCGTCGAGCCCGAACATTTCGTCGAGCGACGGTCCGCCGCTGGGGGCGCCCTTGATCAGGTCGAGCGGGTCTGACGGCGCGAGCGGCGCCTCCTTGGCGGGCGGCGGCGGTGCCGGTGCGAATTCAGCGAACGGATCGAAGTCGTCGGGCAGGCGCGCGTGGCCGGTCTGCGGCGCGGCTTGAGCGGACGGACTGCGCGGCGCGGCCGGAGGCGGTTGCAAAGGCGGCAGTGGCTCGGCCGAAGGACTGAGAAGATCGGCGAACGGATCGCTGCCGCCCTGCGGGCGTCCGCCCGCCGCCCCCGGACCGAGCAGGTCCGCGAATGGATTGGCGCCGACCTGGGCCGGAATCGCGGGCGGCGGGGGCGGTTCCGCTGCCGGTGGGCGCGGCGCGGTCTGGACGCGCCCGCGCAGGATCGTGACCGCGCTGTCGGTCTGCTCGTATTCGACCGTGAGGCGATAGCCGCCGATGCGCAGGTCGTCGTTCGGCTTCAGCGGCACCTTGACCCCGGGCCCGAGCGGCAGCCCGTTGTGCACCACCGGGTTGGCGCTGCCGACGTCTTCCAGCCAGTAGGTGTTGGCGCCGAACGAAACGTGTGCCTGGACGCGCGAGATCAAGCGTTCCGGGTCGGGCAGCGTCATCGTGGCGTTGTCCGACCGGCCGATCGAGCCCCCGCGTTCGTCGAAGCGCCCGACCAGCGGCTGACTGAGCGGACTTTCGTTGAGGCTGAGACCGCGTAAGACGAGATTCATGGCTTGCCGCGCCCGCGTCGCGATGCGGGTCGATGGCAGTAGAAGTGCCGCGCCCGGGAGCGTCAATCAACGAAAGTCATGCGGCGACTACGCGGCGGCGCGCGCGGGGAGAGATGCTACTTCGCCTGCAGGAGCCGCTGCTGCCGCCACGCCGGCGCCGCTGCGTTGAACAAGACGGAACCCGGGGCGGCGAGCGCGAGATGCAACGCCGCGACCCAGCGCCGCCGCTGCCGGCTCGCGCGCAGGACGTGCTGACAGTGCGCCGCGTCGGGCGTCGTGCCGACGAAGTGGCGCGCCTCGAGGGCGAAGCCGGCCTTGTTCGCCTGCCACCACGCCTGGACTCGCGCCGGGTCGGGCCACGCCATGCCCTCGTCGTCGTCGAGTGCGACCACCGGGTCGTCGGGCGAGTCGGTGGGCCCGGCCGGCGGGTTGTCCGGGGGCTTGCTCTCCAGGTCGAGCAGCGCGAGATCGGCGCCGGTCATGATGGCGAACGCTTCGCCCGCGAGGCGCGCGTAAAGCGGATCACGCATCAGCGAAATCAGCCAGTCGATGAAGCGCAGGTCACCGGCGAGCGCGACCGCGTAGATCACGAGGCGGATCGACGCCGGCTGCTTTTCGTCGCGCCGCTGCGCAACACGCTCCAGCAGGGCATTCGCGCGCTTGCGATCGGCGGCCAGCATGGCGGTCGGCAACGCGTCGAAGCGGCGCAACTCGTCGGCGAGGACGAGGTCGGCGCATGCATCGAGGGCGCGCCCGCGATCGCCCAGCAGGACCGCCGCGCGGGCGGCGTGCATGCGCACGCGCGGCTCGGGGTCGTCGAGCAGCGCGAGGCACGCCTCGCGCATGTCGAGCCTTCCCAGCTCGCCCGCGCACCCTGCGGCAACGGCACGCAAGCCGGGATCGCGCGATTCGATGGCGCCGGCGAGCAGCGCGCCGGGATCGACCCGGTGCACGGCGCAGGCTGCGATGCCCAGGCGGCGCAGGAAGCGGTCGGGCGTGGCGAACCAGCCCGCGGAGACCTGGCGTAGCGATTTCGCCGGCACCCAGCCCAGCGCGGAGATGAGGCCGCGGCGCACCTGCGGGAGCGTGCGGGCGAGGGCGATCAACTGCTCGAGGCGTTTCGCGTCCGCGTTTTGCAGTGCGAGCACGGCGACCGTGAAGGCCGACCCGACGCCGGGTTTTGCGAGGCCTTCATCGGCCAGCTTCGCACCGGCTTCGCCGCCCACGAGCAATCCATCGAGATGCGCACGCAGGCGTTCGTCGAGGCGCGCGAGCTGCTCCAGCGTCACCTGGGCCGAACGCACCAGCACCGACCGCGTCTCGCGCAGCGCCACGCAGTCCTCGGTGTGCTGGGCGAGCACCGCCGGAATGACCGGGCGGGAGGCGGCGACACTGCTCATCGTGTCCGGACCTTGAAGAACGAATTCCCGACGCGGACCGCGGGAAGAAAGCGATTCGACAACTGCGTGTCAGTTTGATGCATTTTCGATCCGCGTCAATGCGACAAATCCGCTTTCGAGCGTTCCCCTTGCGCGTGCGGGGATCGGGCGCGTTCCATTCGACCCGAAGGCGGCGCGACTGTCCGATGACCAACGACACTTCATCCGGATCGGGGCTGAACGCAAGATGGGCGCGGCTTCGGGATCTGTCGCCGGAAGACCGGAGGTGTGGGAAGTGAACGCTTCGCACGAGATCTGGGTGCACGACGTCGATCCCCTGCACGGAATCGGAGGTGTCATCCCTCCTGCGGCCGGGCGGACCGTGATCCGCATCGATCGCACGTGGCCGACGATGAGCGTTGCGAGCGAGATCCAGTCGAAGGCGCATGCGACGGGTGGCGCGAGCGTGCTGTGGTTCGTGTTTCACGCGAGTACCGCCAATGCCTCTCTCACCGAGGCCGAGGGCGGCTGGGAGGACTATCTCTTCGGCGGCCTGAGCGAACTCGGCCGCGACGGCGTGTTCTCGAGCAATGTCGCTGCGTTCGGCCTGGCGCTGCGCGGACTGTTTTCCGACTCGATACGCCTATTGGCATGCGGCGCGGCCGCGCGCTGGAACGGCATGGAGATCTGCCGGCGGCTTGCGTTTCACTCGCAGACGGTCGTCATCGCGTCGCAGGACTCGCAGGAGTACACGACGAACGCACGCGGCGAGATTGACGTGGGGGTGTGGGAAGGACGGGTGTTCAAGTTCTTGCCCAACGGAGAGGCGGTGGAGTGGTTCGTGGGGCCGACGGCAAGCGGGTCGATGGCGCCGACGCGGTCGGTAATGCCGCGGGTGACGGGGAGATGAGTCGACGTCTGCGGCGCGTCGCGCTCTGCCACGTGTCAGGACGTCTCCGTGCCAGTCCTCGACCTATCCGATGTGGCGGTCAAGTCGCAATCCTCGAGGTCGGTGCGTCCGCCGAAGCTCGCCGCAAACGAGAGGCGACCTCCAATCGTCACGTGTCGGCACGCGTGAATCTCAGATGCCAAGCCTTCTGCGCCTCGGCATCCTCCAGATCGTCCTCATCTTCGAAGTAGGTGACCTTGCGAGGAACATGAAGGCAGCCGCAAGCCAAGAGGTTTGTGGCCAACCATTGGTATCCCGAAGGGGACTCGCCTGCGTTCTTGTCCAATCGGGTTGGTTCGGACGAGAGCAAAACGAGAGCAATGTCTGGCTCCACTCTCGCAACGTGAACGCCCGCAGGCGTAGTTCCAAGCTCAATCTGTCTGAGCACCGCATCACGCAGTTCACCCTTGTAGGCGTTTAGCCAGAAGGCGCCGGGAGCCCGTCTGCCGATGTCCTTGGCAATCGATGGAACACTGGAAATGTCGAGACCGGGGTATCGTTTTGCGATCTTTTGAATGAGCCGCTGATCGCCTTCCATGGACAGCGTCGCATACGCAGCAAAAATCGGCAAACCAGTTATGAGATTGATGAAGATCGAACGGAAATCATCTCCCTTGGCGTGCAGGTCATTGCGAGGGAAAGTCACGAATACTAGTCCGGCCCACTCTCGGAAGCTTGGATCCTCCAAAGCGTAACCGCGGTACTCGAATGTGTAGTCGGGAACATTGGAGTCATTGCTGCAAACAGACATGCTGCAATTCGGATCGGCTGCGGTGACATCTAGACGCCTAGCAACCGCAGTTCGCGTAGCGTCGGTCCCCGGAAGCTCCTTCCAGTCGCCGCCAGGGTCATTTATTGAGAATGAACGATCCGAAGGCAGCAGTGACGAAAAAGCCTCGAACGCCGCGCGGATCGCACTGCCAGACTTTCTATGCGGCCGGTCCAAGAAGAATACGGCTCTTGCCATCTCGCGCGCGGAAAAGCGCTTCCCCTTCATCACATCAATTGACCGCATCGGCGATTCCTTTATGCGCAAGCCTTTGAGTTTTCATTGATCATCTTCGGTTTCCGACCGGTGACGTCTTCGTAGAGATCTTGTTGATTCATGCCCTCATATTTCGGTGCTGGAGGATCGCGACACCAGTCATGCTTGTTCGAATAGATGGGCCAAGCGGGCTCGCGACTCGTCGCCGGGCACTGGAATTTGAAGTCGTATACATTCTTCACCGGATCGCCAATGACGACGTCAGGAACAATGTGCTTGCCAGGCACACCGGGAATCGCAATGTGGGGATCTGTTCGAGTGTTCTTCAGCAGGTCGCGCTTCGCCTTCTTCTGAAGCTTCTTAATTTCTCTGCTGCAGCACGCATGCTTCTCGCCGCCAGTCTTGAAGCGGTTCCCATCTTCTTCGCACCACTTGCTTGACTTGATCTTGGCTCCATGTTTTCGGTTTACGCGATCTTCGCATTTCTGCCATATCTCGCAGAGCATCTTCTCGAACTCGGGTATGGTCTTTGGGTCTTGGATTGTTCCAGCAAGATCAACCGTGTTCTCATGATTCTGAAACTTCTTGTCCGTCAGGCGGCAGGCATTGCTCCCATCCATCTTCACGTCGAACGAGTACAGGATCCACGTACTCTCCTTCATGAAGGTCGACGACTTCACTCCCCCTGCAACCCCTGCGTTGTCACCATTGGATAGCGAGAACTCGCTACCCTTGGTCGCGATCATCATGCCGCCATCGGCTTTGACGGTTGTGGTGCCCTTGTCGAGCGTGACCGACTGCGAAATATTGGGGTAGGGAATCGGTATTGGTCCGCCCGGCGACGGCGTCTTGCAGACATCCGGGATCGTCGCGATAGAGATGCCGTTGCTGCCCTTGTGGACCAGCGAGTTGGCAACACCGTTGACCTTGACGGTGACCGGCATGTCTCAGTTCCTCGCCGCCCTCTCGCTCCCGGGCGCGGCGCAAGCGAGCAGCGCCGCGGCCCGCTCGCCCATCTCGGCGCTTGCCCACGCAAGCGCAAGCGACCCCTTCGCATACCTCTTCTGACCCGCGGCGCACGCCAACATTGCGTGCAGCAATCCGCCGGCCGCCGACACATCACCCCAACAGTCGGCCGGCGCAACGAAGTCCGACGCGGACTCGAAATGCTCCTTCGTACGCAGCGCCGTGAAGCCGAACTCGTCGGCGCGATATGGCTCGCCGTTCATGTCGCAGTAGATATCCGTGACCTTGCGACCAGGCGGGAGCTTCGCGAGCGCACCACGGAACGCCGCCGTCAAGCCCTCACCGATGCACACGGTCTCCGTCTTGATGCGCTTGGGTTCGTGCGCACTGCCGACGCCCAGGACGCCTGCAAGCGGCTGCAGATTCATCGCGTGCGCCGAGTCCTCGTTGACGAGCAGCAGCGCAGCGCCCGCCTCGCCGGGAACAAAGCCCCAAGCGTTGTTCAGCGGCCCGGCGCCGTGCAGCTGGTCGTTCTCCTCGAGCCACTCCAGCGTCTCCGGCTCGAGCCAGCTCTCGACGCCCGCCACTACGCAAGCATCGAGCGCCCCCAGGCTCAACTTCGTGCATGCCGCCTGCACGCCGAGCAAGCCAGCTGCGTGTCCGGCTGAGAACACTGCCAAGCTGCCGAAGACGGATTTGTAGCGACGAGTGAGGCGCGCCGTCAGGTCGGCCGCAATGTTCTCGGCCAGGCCCGGCCGCGGGCTCGGCAGCGCGAGCGCGATCGCCCAACGTGACGGCGAGCTCGGGAGCGTTTGCAGCACCGACATGGCTTCTTCGATGGCGGGAAACAGGAGCGCCTCGAACCGATCGGCGCCCGCGAGGCCGATGTCGAGCCAGGGCGCGATCGCCGCGCGCATCGGCTCGCCTGCGGTGTCGATCATGAAGGGATGTTGCGTGAAGCCACTGATGCCCGCGCGCACGGCGGCCGCGCTCTCCCAGGCGCCCCGGCCGACGGCCGTGCTCGCGCCCAAGCCGGCAATGAAAACCCGCTCGCTCATCTCCGGCTCGTCATGGACTGGAGGCTCAAGCGAGCTCCAATTCACTATCGTCCGTCGCCGGCTCCGCGGTGCTGAGATCGGTCTTCAGCGTGATCACCGTGCGCTCGAGCTTCTGCACCTTGAAGTGGCAGGGCAGGGCGCTGAACCAGACCAGGCTCACCCGCGGCCCGCTCTCGTGATCGGCGTCGAGGACTACCGTGTGCAGCGCACGCTTCTTGTGGATCTCGCGCGAGCCGTCGTAGAAGCGCGTCTCGAAGCCGAGGTGCAGCTTGGGCAGGTTGAACTGCAGACGTCCGTTGCGGCCACGTGGGCTGAGGTTGAGCAGGACGACCGGCTCGCCCCCGCGCAGGAAGCCGCTCGTCTGCTGGTCGGCCGGTGCGCTTTGAAAGAAGCGGTCGTCGAGATCCGCCGCGAGCAACGGTGCCCGCGTCTTCTGCCATTCTTCGTCGTACGTGCCGGCGAAACCGACGCGCGGTTGCCAATGGCTCGCGATTGCGCCGAACCCTGCTGGTGGCGGGCGGTCGTCCCACGACTTGATCAGGTTCTTGGGGTCTTCGATGTTCGGGAGCATCGACCCCTGCGCATTGCGCGAACTGACCGCAAAGCCGGTGCCCACGGGGTTGCGCCAATCCCAGTCCTTGTCGGGCGTATCCGACTTCGCATCGACGCCACCGTAAGCCCGCTCATACACCAGCGGCATCTTCTGGAACGGCACGGGATCGCTCGGGCGCAACGAGCCCCAACGGCGGTCGCCGAAGACACGAACGACCTTCTGCAGCGCGCCGACCTTGAAGCCGCAGTCGACACTCGTCACGGCGGTCCGCGGCGGAGCGTAGGCGTGTCCGACGACGATGACGTCGGTATTGCGCTTGGTGAGGACGAGGTCGGCGTCGTACTTGACGCTGCTCTTGTAGGGCTTGCCGTGGAACTCCGGCAGCCGCAGCACCGGGGGCTGCTCCTTCGACGGGGCGGTGCTGCCGTCATCCAGGATGTCGAAAGTGGCCTTCACCGCGACGAGCCACACTTCGCTGCCGTCGCGGTCGCGCGCCCACCCGCGCTCGGCGGCGAACGGGGTGCGGTTGTCGACTTGCCACATCCTAGATCTCTCGCTCGCGCCGGGCTCAGTTGATGTCGATCGCTGCGCCCTTGATCTTGTTGTGGCCGGTCGACCGGCTCAGGATGTAGTTGCCCTTGATGATCACCTTGCCGGCGCGCGTGAGCGTGATGCTGGCGTCGCCGCAGCGGAGCACCACTTCGCTTTCTGCCTCGATGACCCGCCGCTCGCCGTCCACGCGCACGCTCACCGTCGATGACGGCATTTGTGTCTCGAGCACGGGCGCATCGTCCTGCAGCGGCCTCGGCTCGATGACGCCCACGATGACCGGCTGATGCGCGTCGCCACCCACGAACATCACGAGAACGTCGTGACCGATGTGCGCGCGCCGCAGCGGCACCGTGCTGCGCGCCTGCACCACTTCGCCCGGCAGTGCCGCCAAATTCGCGACCACTGGCTGCTCGAGCACATCGAAGCCGTGCAACCGCCCGAGCGCAGGCGCGCCGGTGTCGAAAGGGGGCGCAGTGGGTTGCGCACTGGAGCTTGCGAGAGAGACGGCGGAAGGCCGGCGCGCCAGTGACGCAAAGTCGTCCGCGGAACCTGCGGTTTCGTCCAGGTCCGGCAATGGCCGGAATGGATCTTCGAGAGCGTCCATCACAGGGACCTTAGCGAGGGTGCCCCAACCGTGGGGCTCAGTTGATGCCGACCTTCGAGCCCTTGATCACCACGTCGCCGCTCGCCTTCACGTTGATCTTGCCCGAGCCGTCGAGCGTGATGTCCTTGCCCTTGATCGTGATCGTGCCGTCCTTCTTCATCGTGATGCTCGCGTCGCCGGTCTTGATGGTGACCGAGTCGGCGGCGTCGATGACGAGGTTCTTGCCCACCGTCAGCGAATCGTCCTTGCCGACCGACGTCGTGCGCGCTTCGCCGACGCTGCGGTTCTCGTTCTTCGAGATGTTCGAGGTCAGGTCCTTGCCGATCGTCATCGACCGGTTCGACCCGACATCGAGCGACTGATTCGCGCCCACGCTCGTCGACTGATCGGCGCCGACATTCACCGTCTGGTTGGCGCCGACCGTCACCGCCTGCGCCGCGCCGATCGCCACCGTCTGCGCGGCGCCGATCGCGATTTCCTGGGCGGCGCCGATCGCGATGCTCTCGTTGACGCCCACCGCGTGCGAACGCTGCACGGCCACCGTCGCGGTCTCGTTGCCGCCGACGCTGATACTGCGGTTGGAGCCGATGGTGATCGTCTCGTTGCTGCCCACCGACTCGGTGCGGTTCACGCCAATGGTGATGGTCTCGTTGTTGTCGACCGTTTCGGTGCGGTCGTGCTTGACGTGCGTGGTCTCGTCGTGATCGATGGTCTTGGTGCGGTCGTGGCCGACCGAGTGCGTCTCGTCGTTTTCGACCTCGATGTCCTGGTTCTTCTCGGCGTGCAGCCACACCTGCTCCGAACCCTTCTTGTCCTCGAAGCGCAGCGCGTTGGCATTGGCCGCGCTGCCGCCCTTGCTGGAGCGCGTCAGCACGCCCGATTGCGTCGGGTTGTCGGGCAGCCAGGGAGGCAGGTTCTTGTCGTTGTAGACGCAGCCCACCGCGATCGGGCGATCGGGATCGCCGTCGATGAAATCGACCACCACCTCGTGGCCGATGCGTGGGATGAACACGGCGCCGAAGCGATTGCCGGCCCAGAATTGCGCCACGCGGATCCAGCACGAACGGTCGTCGGGCGCGATCGCCGCGCCGTCCTTGGCCCTCTTGGCCTTGCCGTAGCGGTCCCAATGGAACAGCACGCGGACACGGCCGAACTTGTCGGTGTGGATCTCTTCGCCATCGGGGCCGACCACGACCGCGGTCTGCGGCCCGTACACGACCGGCTTCTCCGTGCGCCGGGGCAGGCGGAACTGCACGTTGGCGGGTATCGAGGTGAACGTACAGCGAAACGATGCGCCCTGGTCGGCACCATGCGACTCGTAGCCGGCCCAGTGCATGGAGACCGTGCTCGCCGTCACCTGGAATTTCTTGTTGTTGATATCGGTGTCCGGGTGCTGCGTCACCTTGAACGTGGCACCGGTACGGATGCCCTGCGCGTTGGTCACGGCGTCGTAGGTGGCGAACGTGCAGTCGGAGATCTCGCCGCGCAGCTTGGTCTCGGCCGTCGCGCCGTCGAGGTCGACGAACGGGCCCGGGTAGTCGAACACCTCGAGGTCGTCGTGATCGTGTTTGTGATCGACTTTCGCTTCCGCCTTCAGGTCGAGGGTCGAGGTTTCGTAGTTGTAGTCCTGGGCGACGAACTTGCCCGGCAGCACCGGATCGATCGCATGCAGGCTCGCGATGTGCTCGCTGTCGAGGGGGTTGGAGGTCGCCGGATGGAACGGAAGCGATTCGTAACCCGGCGCATCCTCGTGCGTCGACAGCGAATCGACGATGCGCAGCTTCTGGTGGCCGTCGCTCGTGTATTCGAACCAGTAGTAGAGGCCGAAGCGTTCGCACAGTCGGTTGACGAAGGCGAGGTCCGTCTCCCGGTATTGGACGCAGTAGTCCATCTCCGGGTAGCTGCCATTGAGCTTGAGTTCGTAGTCGGCGAAGGCGTGCCGGTCGAACACGCCGCGCAGCACGGCATCGACCTTCATGCGCTGGAAGATGCGGCAATCGGCGGTGCGCGAGAGCAGCCACAACCAGGGCCGCACTTCCGCGACGTATTCGAAGTAGCGGCCCAGGCCGCCGCCGCGCGTGAAGCGTGCGACGTAGCCGTTGAAGAAGCGTTCGCGGTCGTGCGGCAGCTGCAAGCGGACCTTGGCCTGCTTGCCGAGGATCTTGCGTGGATCGACGGCTTTTTCCAGGCTCAGCAGGTCGACCGTCCCGCGCGGCACTTCACCGAGCGCCTCGCTCCACGCCATGTGGCGGAACAGCAGGTGATCGGCTCCGTCGATCGCAATCGACATCGCTTGCGGCATACGCTCGGCCCCGTCAGAACGACTTCGCGCCGGGTGGCGCAAGGGTCCGGTGACTCTAGTCAATCGGGCCGTACAGCGTCTAATGACTAAAGTCCGGGGTACTGAGACGCGGGTTCGCTTCGCTCGGTACCGTGTCTCGTTCTCCCCCCTGGCCCTCCCCCGCAAGCGGGAGAGGGGGGCTTGAGCCTTTTCGAATACGCGCCGCTAATCGAACGCGTACTTGAATTCGCCGCCCGACTCGCTGAGGCCGACGCGCGCGATCGCGGCGCCCTGCGCCATCCGCTCGAGGTATTCGCGGCTGATCGTCGGCAACACGGTATTCGTCAGGATCGCATCCACCACGCGGCCGCCGCTTTCCACCTCGTTGCAGCGGCTGACGATGAGCCTGACCACCGCATCGTCGTAGGTGAACGGCACGCCGTGGTTGGCCTCGACGCGGCGCTTGATCCGGTCGAGTTGCAGCCGCACGATGTTGCCGAGCATCTCGTCGGTGAGCGGGTAGTACGGAATCGTCACCACCCGGCCGAGCAGCGCAGCCGGGAAAACCTTGAGCAGCGGCTCGCGCAAAGCCTTGGCGATGCCCTCGGCGTCCGGCATCAGCTCGGGGTCCTTGCACAAGCTCATGATCAGGTCCGACCCGACATTCGACGTGAGCAGGATGATGGTGTTCTTGAAGTCGATGTAGCGGCCCTCGCCGTCCTCCATCCAGCCCTTGTCGAACACCTGGAAAAAGAGCTCGTGCACGTCCGGGTGGGCTTTTTCGACCTCGTCGAGCAGCACCACGCTGTACGGGCGGCGCCGCACGGCCTCGGTGAGTACGCCGCCTTCGCCGTAGCCGACGTACCCGGGCGGGGCGCCCTTGAGCGTGGAGACCGTATGCGCCTCCTGGTACTCGCTCATGTTGATCGTGATGACGTTCTGCTCCCCGCCGTAGAGCGCCTCCGCGAGCGCGAGCGCGGTCTCGGTCTTGCCGACGCCCGACGTGCCGGCGAGCAGGAAGACGCCGATCGGCTTGCTCGGGTTGTCGAGCCGCGCGCGCGACGTCTGGATGCGCCGCGCGATCATCTCGAGCGCGTGCTTCTGACCGATCACGCGGGTGTTCAGCGTCACGGCCAGCTGCAAGACGGACTCGACTTCGTTCTTGACCATGCGCCCGACCGGGATCCCGGTCCAGTCCTGCACCACGCTTGCTACGGCGTGCTCGTCCACTGACGGGAGCACCAGCGGCGCGTCGCCTTGCAGTGCGGCGAGCTCTTTCTGCAGTTCTACCAGTTCGGCGAGCTGCGCGGCACGCTCGGGCGCCCCCGCGGCGTTCTCGCCTGCCTCCTTGCCGTCGACGGCCTGTGCGCCCTTGCGCAGTTCCGCACGCAAGGCGAGCAGGCGATCGACCAGCTTCTTTTCTTCCTCGTAGCGCACCTGCAGCCCCGCCAACGCCTCCTGCGCCTGCTTCAGTTCCTCGGCGACGCGGGTCTTGCGCGCGGCGACATCGATGCCGATCGCCTCCTCGCGCCCGATGATCCCCTGCTCGATCGTGAGGGCCTCGATGCGCCGTGTCGTGTCCTCGATCTCCGGCGGCGTGGCGTGCTGGCTGACCGCGACACGCGCGCACGCCGTGTCGAGCAGACTTACCGCCTTGTCCGGGAGCTGGCGAGCCGGGATGTAGCGATGCGACAGCCTGACCGCCGCTTCGATCGCCGCATCCAGGAGTTGCACCCGGTGGTGCTGCTCGAGCACGCTCGCCACGCCGCGCAGCATCAGCACCGCCTTTACCTCGGACGGTTCCGGCACCTGCACGACCTGGAAGCGACGCGTGAGCGCGGGGTCCTTCTCGATGTGCTTCTTGTACTCGGCCCAGGTGGTCGCGGCGATGGTGCGCAGTTTGCCGCGCGCGAGCGCCGGCTTGAGCAGGTTGGCGGCGTCACCGGTTCCGGCGGCACCACCGGCACCGACCAGCGTGTGCGCTTCGTCGATGAAAAGGATGATCGGCTTGGGCGAGGCCTGCACCTCGTCGATGACCTGGCGCAGGCGGTTCTCGAATTCGCCCTTCATGCTCGCGCCGGCCTGCAGCAACCCCACGTCGAGCGTATACAGCGAGACTTCGCGCAGCTGCGGCGGCACATCGCCGCGCGCCAGGCGCAGCGCGAATCCCTCGACGACCGCGGTCTTGCCGACGCCCGCCTCGCCGGTGAGGATCGGGTTGTTCTGGCGCCGGCGCATCAGGATGTCGACGATCTGGCGGATCTCCTCTTCGCGCCCGGCCACCGGATCGAGCTCTCCCTTGCGCGCGCGTTCGGTCAGGTCGACCGCGAAGCGCTTGAGCGCTTCCTGCTTGCCGAGCGCAGCGGGCGGCATCGCGGAGCTCGCCTCGCCGGGCGCGCCCTCGGCGCCGCCGCCATATCCGTCGGTAGCACGCTGCGCGTCCTCGGGCGAGCCGCGCATGATCGCGCCGAGCTGCTCGACCAGCGCCTCGGCCTTGACGCGCTCGAACTGGCGCGAGATCGCGAGCAGCACGTTGCGCAGCGACGGCGTCTTGAGGATTCCCACCAGCAGGTAGCCCGTGCGCACGACGGTGTCGCCGAACAGCAAGGAGCCGTACACCCAGCCGCGCTCGACGGCGTCTTCGACATGCGAGGAGAGGTCGGTGATCGACGTGGCGCCGCGCGGCAACCGGTCGAGGGCGCGCGTGAGGTCGGCCGCGAGCGCGGCGCTTTCGATGCCGAAGTGGCGCATGACCCGGTGCAGGTCGGAATCCTGGTTCTGCAGAATCTGGAACAGCCAATGTTCGAGTTCGACGTACGGGTTGCCGCGCAACTTGCAGAACACCGTCGCGCCCTCGATCGCCTTGTAGGCGAGCGCGTCGAGCTTGCCGAACAAGGCGGCGCGGCTGATCTCGGTCATCGGAAAATCTCCCCTCTATGTCGTTCCGGGCCGAAGGCGCGGGATCTCACACGTTCGCCGGGCCACCACCCAGCCCGCGCTCCTCCGGCGCGAACACGAGGTCATCGCGCGCGACACGGTCGTGCGGTGCGCCGAGCCACGCCGCATAGCCGAGCGGCGCATCGGCGCCGAGGCGGCAGCCCTGTACATCGCTCGCCGCGAGCGCCACGCGGATATCCCAGACCAGATCGAAGCCTACATACTGGCGCACCCAGTCGCGCAACGCGCGCACTGCGGTGCCGCCGGGCACGAAGCGGCGATACTGCTCTGCCGAGACGGGGCCGATGTGCAGGCGAAACTTCGACTGCCGGTCCCAGACTCGTTCACCGGCCACGGCGCCGACCCCGATCTGGCAGGCGGCACCGCCGAAGCCGAGTCGCGTCCGGTCTTCGGGTCGCAGCGGCAGCCAGTGGCCGACGAACGTCTCCAGCCAGACCGGCACGCCGAGGATCTGCGCCAGGCTGTCCGCCAGGCCTTCGGCGGTGCGCACGCCGCGTGCGAGCAACGCGATGTGCTGGCGCTTCGTGTCATCGCCGATCGCGTCGCGCTTGCGCGCCGCCGCCGGCGCGAGTCCACCGAGCGCGCCCACGATGGCGTCGATGCGCGCATCCTCGCGCCGGTCGAGCTCGACCGCGGGCTGGGCCTGTGCCCAGCCGCGGTAGAACAGCAGCAGCATTCGGTGGTGGAAGATGTCGACGAACGCGCGCAGGCTGGCGTCGCCGTGCTGTCGCTCCCGGCTGCGCGCGAGTTCGGTGAGATGCAAGGGCAGGGCGCCGTTGGGTCCGAACAGGCCGAACATGCGCA